>Ga0214162_1000205_pt1 | contig 14818 bp, 17 predicted proteins | sample LakMenepilimnion_3_FD_153000 | JGI IMG/M metagenome (GOLD analysis project Ga0214162, IMG submission 153000) | Freshwater microbial communities from Lake Mendota, WI - Practice 20APR2010 epilimnion v5 | ecosystem: Environmental > Aquatic > Freshwater > Lake > Epilimnion/Euphotic zone | place...
ACGTGCGAGGGTTCTTGGATTCTCACGCTGCACTGTCATTTGAATGGCACTGGAAGCATTTTAGTCGGCGTTTGAAGGCAGGGAGCTTTATGGACAGGCGGCAGCGGGCGCTGGATGCGTGTTTGGCGTGGGCGGCGGCGGAAGGGGTGGCAGAGTTGGAGGTTGTATGGGAGTAGTTGTTTTCATACACACGTTTTTGAAGTTGATAATCAAACTCAAAAATGTGAAGTAAATATACGTTGTAATACACTCTCTAGTTGCTGTACGCAAGTCCACCCATGCCGCTGAGCACGCGGAGCACGTTGTAGTTCGTCGCGTAGACGCGGACAGACGAGGACGTGGCCGTGCCGACCGCGTTGTTGGACACCGTGAGCATGAGCGTGGTGTTATCAATGCGGGACAGATTGCACGTGCCGCTGGGCTGGTGCTGCTCAGGGGAGAGCGCGAACGAGTACACGTTGATGCCGACGGCCGGCACGTTGGTGTGGTGCTGGTACGGCTGCACCTCGTTGAAGTAGCGTCCCTCGCGGACCGTGAACCGGTCGTGGCCGTTGAGCTGGATGAGCGCCGTGACGACCGGGTTCTTGCCCGCCATGCCCTCGACGCGCGTGACGGAGTAGCCTGACTCGAGCGCCGACCGGTCCCACCAGTCGGAGTAGTTGAACGGCTGCTGGCCCTTCCAGGTGTTGATGACCGTGTCGTCGCAGCTGACGAATGAGTCGCGCTGGACAACCCACACAAGCTCCTTGCACGGGTGGTTGAAGTTCAGCTTCAGCCTGTTCGTGGAGGAGTTGATGGACTCGGCGCCCGTGAACTGCAGGGTCTCGATCAGGTACTCGTGGGAGACCTGGGCGAACTTGCGGCGCTCGTCCGTGTCGAGGTAGATGTAGTCGACGTAGAGCGAGGCGGCGACCAGGTTGGCCGCGTTCACGCGGTCACGCACCGTGTGCATGTTGCTCGTGATCGCCGGCGTGATGTCCCAGCAGAGGTTCTGCAGGTCGTTGAACTGCAGGTTGATGCGCACCTCGTGGTACTGGAGCGCGATCAGCGGGAGCGCCAGGCCAGGGTTGCGGCAGAACCAGAACTGGAGCGGCACGTAGAGCGTGTACTCAGGCGCGCAGCCCAGGAGCTCGCCAGACGAGTTCGGCTCGCCGCCGGCGCAGTCGTTGTCGCACGGCTCGCCGCCCTGGACGAGCAGGTTGGTGAGCTGCGGCACGTTGCCAACCATCTTGGCGTAGCCGGCCTGCTTGCCCGCCTCCTGCGTGAGCTCGTTCCAGATGTGGAGCCAGTCGCCATAGTGCTTGTCGATGCGCTGGCCGCCGATCTGCAGCTCGACCCAGTCGACCAGGTTGTGGCCGACCCAGTTGAGCCAGCGGAACTGGGCACCAGAGCCGTCGCTGGACTGGAGCGTCACCGCCGGCAGGGTGGCCTGCAGGTACATGCGGTGGATCAGGTCGCCGTTGCGCTGGATCGTGCACGTGACCTGGTTGCCGAAGCGGGGGTTGCCGTTGAACGGGTTCTCGATGGACTCCATCGCGAAGTTCGTGTGGCGGCGGTAGACCACCTTGAAAAAGGTGATCTGGGGGTTACCCGTGAGGTAAACGTCCTGGGCGCCGTAGGCGACGAGCTGCATAAGACCACCACCCGTCATTTTTGTATATCCCTTGCGGAGAAAAAAATTCTGGACAGCGAGACTGGCGCGGCGCGGCGCGGCGGCCAGACACCCAGGGTCTAAACTCTTTCAAGAAACGGGTCTTAGAATGGCTGCCCCCTTCTTTACAATACGTCAAACCAAGAGGAGCACGCCTGAGAGTAGGACAACACTCGACCATTTACACCAGGTTCAAATGTCCCAACTTCGCAATGAACAGCAAAACGTTGAGAGTCTGGATGCGACCATCACAGCTCTTAAAAAGGTATGTGATGCATCAACCGATAGTGTGATTAAGGCAAAGAAGGAAGAAGAAATAGAGGTTCTGCGCAGAAAAAAGGAAGATTGGGGCTCAGAGAAGCCGCTGTATGACTATTTCTTTGAGACCGGGGAGATCTTATATTCCTATTATGACTTGCAGGAAAAGATTCAAAATGGTGAAACATCGGGAACGACCCGTGTGATGAAGGCTAAGCCAGGTAGTGTTCTCGCGGCTCTGCAGGAAGGAGAAGCTTCGGCATCTCCTGTGGCTCTTACATCCCCAGCCCCAAGAATGCAGGGTCGGGAGGAGCTTCTTGAGAAGTATCTTCAGAAGGTGGATCCACAACACGCTCGAGCGGTCACCAACGCCTTTGATGACCCTCACGGTATCTGCGAAACATGTGAGAAGGAGATGATGTTCAGTGCAAATGAAGCTCTCTTCTTCTGTGATGGGTGCGGCTACCAGGAGTTCGTGCTCATTGACAGCGATAAGCCCAGCTACAAGGATCCGCCTCGGGAGGTTACGTATTACGCCTACAAGCGTATTAACCATTTCAATGAATGGCTTGCCCAGTTCCAGGCCAAGGAGAGCACAGAGATACCGGAGGATGTCTTTCAGGCCATTCTTGGGGAGCTTCGGAAGGAGCGTCTGGGAACCAATATTAAGCCCGCCAAGGTTCGTGAGATTCTGAAGAAACTCAAATGCACCAATTTCTATGAGCACGTACCGTATATCTTGAATCGTATTAACGGCGAAACTGCGCCGGTCATGTCTCGGGAAGTGGAGGAGAAGCTGCGGTACATGTTCAAGGAGATTCAGCCGTCTTTTGTGAAGCACTGTCCCAAGTCTCGCAGCAACTTTTTGTCATACTCATATGTTTTGTATAAGTTCTGCGAACTTCTTAATTTGGATGAGTATTTACAGTGCTTCCCGCTGCTGAAGAACCGTGATAAACTCTACAATCAGGACAAAATCTGGGAGAAAATTTGTCATGATATGGGATGGCAGTATATCAAGTCTTTGTAAAGCTTAGAGAAAGCGTACTCTAGATGATAAAATGGAGAATCGAGTTCTGCGATTTTATCAGCTACACAAGAATAAATGGTTTCACGTTATGAACTGGTCAATTGAACTTATAAAGATAAGTGATCCACGTCAGATACGTATGGTAGCAAAGTATGGTGGCTGCTTTTTCAACTAAGGATAGTGCGATTCCGTGTCGCGAAGCAGTGCGTCAAGGCCAGCCAGTTCAGGAGGCATAGTGGCTGGAACGCCGCTGCGACGACCCATAACCCAACCACGATCGGCCGCCTTGTACGCGGAGACTTCGACAAGTTCACCACGATCCGCACACCCGTGTACCGCCTCCATAACACCTTGAGAGCCGTGCTCCTCACAATAATCATCCACCATCACCCACGTCCCTGCAGGGAGTTCGCGCAGAATATGATAAAGGTCAATGGCCGGAACAGGGCGCTCGTGGCCGCCATCGATGAAGACAAGATCAGGTTTTGGCGCAGCCGATAGTGCAAACCACGTGGGCAAGGATGTGATGGAATTGCCAGCGATCAGGAGATTGCGACCAGGATAGGCGATATCTAGAAGGAGCTTTGCCCGCCGAGTGTAATCGAACCAGAAGATGTCAAAGGAGATGACATTGACGTCTGGGCGGATATCCAGGAAGGTGGCGGCACTCAAGCCAATGTGGAAGCCGGTTTCAAGAACGGTGCGGATCTCGGGGTGTTCGGTCATAAAAGATCGAATGTACTGCTGCTGTGCAGGGCTGACGGAGCCGACGCGGACAGGAAGACGCTGGATACCGGTGACAAACTCTTGGAACTGGGCGGACATATTTCCTTCAAAGCTCCTGGTAAACTTGACTTAAGTGGGTCGCCAGCGGCAGTGAGTCCCTACCTCTGCAGAATGCGTCTTGACCTTATTCTCGGTCCCATGTTCGCTGGCAAATCATCTGCGGTCATTGCGCGAGTCAGACGCGCCCGCGCCCTCGGATGGAAGACACTTCTTCTTACATCTGCTCTGGATACGCGTTACGGTAACGTAGGTGATGTGAGGGATGTAGTGACTCATGATAAGGATCGTGTGGATGCAGTCGGTGTTCTTAGACTGATGCCATGTCTAGGCACACCCGAGTATGAGGAGGCTCGGCTAATCATCATTGAGGAGGCGCAGTTCTTTGTTGACTTAGTTGCTTTCGTTCTTCATGCAGTTGAAAAGAGTGGGAAAGACGTCGTGGTGGTCGGGCTGGATGGGGATTCGGATCGGCAGCCGTTTGGATCTCTGTTAGAGCTTGTGCCCTTGGCAGATACAGTGACCAAACTTACGGCTCTGTGTAAGAGGTGTGGTGATGGGACGGAGGCGCTGTTTTCTGCCGCTTTGAAAGGGAAGAAAACAATGGGGGAGATTCTTCATGTGGGAGGTGAAGAGAGCTATGAGCCGCTGTGCAGGCGGCACTATCTAGGACATGTATGACACCCAATTAAAGGCTCTCCAAGATTAAAAACTTTTATGATATATTTTTTGACATAATGCTAAAATTCTGTCAAAAACTATCCTTAACTCAAGCTAGAGTAAAAAACTTTTTACATCCGGGGAAATCCAACGAGATTTGCGCCGATTCCGAATCCGGCTCCCTGACGGGCCGTGACGCCGATCGACGGCGAGAAGATGTCAAGAACCGCGAAGACGGCGGCCGCGGCGATCGTGACCGTCAGGATCTCATCCATCGGGAGCGACTTGCGCGGGATAAAAACCAGCGCAAGCGCAACCGCGATGCCCTCAACCAGGTACTTGATGATGCGCGTCAGAAGATCGTTGACGTCCATTTCTATATTCTGACTTCAGATTTTTTTGACTCCCTGCGTTCAACGACGCCGGGTTAAAATGCGCGTGTCCTCCAGACTTTAGAATGAGTACTGATGCCCCTGCCTCTACGCCCGCTGCTACGCAGGAGCCCGTCGAGGACTTCCTCTCAGAAGATACGGAGATCCCGAGCCAGAAGGTTGTTCTTCTGAGCTTCCTCAGCCCTGAGAAGGTTCTTGCGAGTAAGGATGTTTACCAGTTCCAGCAGTTCCTCAAGGATTACGAGCTGCAGTGGCGCACGGCCAAGCTGGAGGCGTGGCTAGCGGAGCAGGTTGCCTCCGTGAACCGGAAGCTGGAGGAGATTGCCGGTGGCCTGGAGAAGATGGATCTGAGCGGCGGGGTGGTTCTGACACCTCAGGCCGCCGCCACCTCCGTGCGCTCGCAGGAGCTGCGTGTCGACCGTGTTGTGGAGGACTTCAAGGAGCATATTCGTAAGACGACGAAGGATGCGACTCCGGGTGATATCCAGCAGGAGTATGAGGACTTCCTCTTCAAGAACTCTGCGCGCCTGGAGGAGGAGTTCTTTGCAAAGAACAACTTCCGGACGACGATCCGTGGCATCAAGGTGCGCGGTGTCTTCTCGTCGGAGGCTGAGGCGTCGGTGCGCGCCAAGCGCCTCCAGAAGAGCGACCCCACGTTCAACATCTACGCCGGTCAGGTCGGGAAGTGGATGGCGTGGGAGCCGGATCCCAACAAGGTGGTCGACCAGGAGTATGCGAATGACCAGCTCAACACTCTGATGAAGAAGTACCGCGAGAACGAGGAGTCCCGTGACCAGTTTTACAATGAGCAGAAGCGCAAACGTATGGGAACTGTGGGTACCGCGGGCGCGGCTGAAGCGACACTCACGGAGGTCAAGGAGACATCGTCGGAGGGTGCGACCAATGCCGCCGCGGGACCTGGTGGCGCCTCGGCTGCAGCTGGAAGCTATGACGGTCTCTTTTCGGGCCCGGCTGATCTGGCGATCCAGAGAAAGATGGAGTCGGCTGCCAAGAAGGAGTAAAAACGTAAAAAGAAAATAGTTCATTTCAAGCATGTGTCATGGTTGACATGAAAGACGGTGTAAAAGGGGGTGTGTATTTACTCGGAGCCATCGGGAACGGCGCCGCCGATGTAGCGCGGCTCACAGCGCTTCTGATCCGAGCAGAACTGTCCTTCGGGGCAAGGGTTGTTCTCACAACTGGGAGGAGGCGCCTGGGCGGGTGCGGGTGCGGACGCGGGCGCGGGAGCACCGCCGTTAAAATACTCGCGTCCACGGAAGCCTTCAGGGAAAATCTGCGGCGCCATCGCCTTGAGAAGGGGGAGGACAGCAACCGCAACAATAAGTGCAATTAGAGCATACCATGTGGCTACTTTCATAATACCACGCTTCATCCTTTCTGGATTTGCTCTAGATTAAAGGCGCACCATGTCCATCGGGTAAAATCTCTACAGGCGCCTTCTCATACATACGCCTAGGCTCCGTGCTAGCGCAGAATCCATTCACACACTTCAGGCCATCTGAGCAAGGCGCCATGTTAACTCCGCACGGTGTTGCACCACCGCCACCTATGAATCCTTCGTCATATCCACGACGCAGAGCAAGGACGGCGAGCCCGAGGATAAGAATCAGCACAAGAGCCTGAATGAGGTCACGATCCATTTAACTACGCGTTCGGATATTTGCGAATCTGAATCTGCGGTCCCTTCAAGCGTTTCGCCGCCGTAGCATCATATTCGTTGCTTGCACCGCCCTCCTGATCCTTGGTATTGGCAGCGGCGTGGTTCCAGAACTCCTGGGCACCGATGCGGAACTCGCCGTGCATCTCCGCCTTGTACCAGAACACGGTGTCCTCGAGTTTGTTAGATTGGGAGTTGTTGTTCATCACAATGCACTCATAATTCTGAGTGCACTGATCCATCACCTGACAGAAGAACTCGAAGCTCGGAAAAGCACTACCGAAGTTCTCAAAAATGCGCTTCCGATTTGTCACGTACGGCTCGCGCAGAATAAAGCAGTAGTCAACGTTGGTTCGAAGCATTGGAGGAATACCAAGAGGGTACTGCATCGTAATCAAGAAGAACACCTTCAGCCAGCGACCGTTCAAGAAAAGATAACGAATATTGCGATCGTGGAGCCAGCTATCGTCATATAAGCAGTCGTCCATGATTAAGAAGGATCTCGGATCCGTACGACTTTGGCCGGTTTGATCAAGTTCCTTTTGAATCTTTGCCATGATCATCTTCTGGCGTTTGCAGAAGTTGGCGATGATCACCGGAGTGTAGTCGCCGTGAATGAAAAGGGGCGGAATGAGTTTCTTGTAAAACTGATTCGACTCCTCCGTACCACTGATAACAGTTCCAAGTGGCATTTCTTGGTGGTGAAAGAGCAGGTCACGCACAAGAGTTGACTTACCTGTACGACGGCGGCCGATGAAAACGCACACGGCGTCTTGGGGAATCATTTTCATATCAAATTTCCGGAGGCCGACATTGAGAGCTGCTGCGTTGTCACTCATATCTATATTAGGCTAACCAGCATATTATAGATTCTTAACCCGCATGGAAGAATTAGTCCTGCGGTCTATGCCTCTAGCCTTCGGCGGCAACGCCCAGCAGAATGGCTGATGTCTCTGTAACTCCCGCGGCGATTGATAGTTGTCTGACTCAGCGGACTCCGGTAAGTCTTCCTGCCTGGAAAGAGCTACGGGTACCTTCTTCATCAACTTATACATCTCTCACGTCCATCACGCCGATCTTGGAGCCCTTTCTCGGGCGGGCGATTACACGAGAGGGCACCCTTGCATCTGACACACAGATTACAGACATACTTGATATGAGCGGGAGTGGAGTCTGCAGAGTGGAGACGACGCGAGGAACTCTACTCGCCTATTGCAAGGTGACACATCTGATTGATCCGGCGCGAACTCTACAGAACTACTACGCCGATGCTGAGAAAGGTGTAAAAAGGAGGTTGGCGAAGATCGAAAATCCTATGAATCAGGCCTATGTGGATGGCCTCGCCAATTACCTTGTTGGCCAACTCCGAGAGCGTGGGATCTCACCCCACTTTTGCATCTCCTACGGATCCTACAAGGCTGTTGCCTCCACCTATCGCTACAACATAACGGAGGACTATGAAAGTTATCGCAAGTATAAGGCGTTTTGGGAACGGCAGAGGCAGGGACTCTTCAAGTTACACACCTACGGCGCTGAAGATCTATCTACGCCGGCTTCCTCTCTTCGCTCTTCCCCATTTACGTGTGGATCCATTGACAGCGATAAGAGTCATGAAACACTTGATTATGAGGCGACTGCTGCTGATAGCCGAGAGGTTGAACTAGAGAGTGTTGACTCCTTTCCTTCTAATGGTTCAGGTTCTCAGGCTTCCTCCGACTCCGAGAAGGATGAGTCCGAGTCTGATGATGAAGATGAGTCTGAAGATGAGATCTTCGCAGACTTCAAGGATTACCCCGTCTTACTTATCTTCCAGGAACGGTTGGAGGGTGTTATGGATGATTTGTTAGAGGATGAGGAGGCTGTGGGTGCTGAGATGGGTACAGAGGAATGGGAAGAACGCTGGACAGCATGGATCTTTCAGGTGATTGCGGCCTTGTGCTGCGCGCAAGGTGTTCTCGGATTTACTCACAACGATCTACACACAAATAATATTCTCTGGTCATCAACGACGGAGAAATATATATGTTATGGTGCGCGTGATGGAACTGTATGGCGTGTGCCGACCTACGGACGCATTTTCCGTATTATTGATTTCGGTCGTTCTATTTTCCGTGTTGGAGATCGGTGGTTTGTAAGTGATGATTATGCGCGTGGAGGAGATGCGGCAGGTCAGTATTCGTTGTCTGCACTCAAGCCAAATCCGTCCTTTGATCTGTGCCGCCTCGCGGTCAGCTTGATCGATATGGTATTTCCTGATCCGCCGGTGGAGAGGTTAGATGGTGATGTTCTGAGCTGTGAAGGCAGCTGGACGGTTCACGAGACGGAGTCGCCGCTGTGGAATATGCTCTGGACATGGCTGCTCGACGAGGATGGTTGCAATGTTCTGCGTGATGAGGACGGGACGGAGCGGTTTCCTGACTTTGATCTGTACCAGAAGATCTCGGCGACTGTGTTTGGAGCCAAGCCTCAGGAACAGATTCGCCGTACGTTGTTTAACAAGTACAAGGTGAGTCGCGACGGCGTAAAGACAATGTATCCTCTGTTTTGTTAGGGAACCAACCTTCGGTTAGGGAATGAACATGTCAACACATGAATTTAACACTGACCTACTCACCGCGTGGGTGGCTCTGTGTGACAAGTTGGGAGAGATGCGAAGTGCAGGAGCGAGTGCAGAAGAGATTGCGGTCGTGGAGGAGCTTATTAAGTGTGCTCTTGCAGTGCTTGTTAATACAAGTAATGTAAGAGGAGTGGTGCAGCCAGAGCCAGAGCCAGAGCCTATGGCTGAAGATCCAGCTTAGAACCGCGCAGGACCGGTTTGAAGTTCAACGTCGGGAGATGTCATCGGAGCTGCCGCAGTCGCTGCTGTCAATGCATTCTGGCTGGTTGTGACCCAGGATTGGATGGACTCGGGGAGAAACATGTACGCAATAGCGGCCAGGAAGGAGCCAATGAAGAAATCACGAGCAACCGCCTTGATCCGAAATCCGGACGGTTCCTGGGGATCTTTGAACCACATTTGCTGCGCGGCAGAGGCTGCGGCAATTAATGCACCGCCAACCACAATGGCAATCCAGAAACCGGACTGTGGTACTTCCATTCTAAGGCGCGGCGGTTTTGTTAGGGGACGCGGGAGGACGCGGGAGGAGGCGGCTGGGGGCTAGCCGAAGGCGTGGTCTTTCAGGCCAAGGTCTCGTACTCAATCGGCAATACACGATCTGCTGACAAATCTTCATCCGCATCCATCGGAAGAACTTCATCTGTGATCTTAATGGACTCCTCCTCTTCCTCACCCTCTTCCTCTTCGTCCTCGCGATTCTCAGCCTCCGCAAATGGAAGATCTTGGATCTCGTTTGCATCAAGGGAGTTTGAATCAAACATCACATGATCGTTGGAAAATGTAACAGAGGGCTTGGTATCAATGTAGATCGTCTGAGGAACGTTAGCCTCGGCCTTGACTTCGGCCTTGACCTCGGGTTCAGCCTTGACTTCAACCTTGACTTCGGGTTCAGCCTTGACTTCAGGTTCAGCCTTGACTTCAGCCTTGACTTCAGCCTCGGCCTTGACTTCGACCTCAGGCTCCTCAGCAGCGACAACTTCAGTCGGTAAAGGAGCTACAACAGTCTCTTCCTCCTCTTCACCATCCTCGTGGAGATACTCGCGCAGAATGCTCTTGACCGGGAGGAGTCCGCGAATCGCCTGAAGAACAGATTCCTGAAGAAGAGCGGAGACCTGACGCAGATTCTTCTGCTTCTCGATGCTGTTCGTCTCCGCAAACAGGTAGGCGTTCGTCCATAGGCTGCGTGCAGCCTCAGACAGAAGACGGTGTAAGAAGTGGTCGAGCTTCGGGATTGTAATCTGTAACTTCTTCTGCTTCGTCGTCAAGCGAATAGCCGAGAGAACCTTTGTGTGCGCAATGAAGACCGCAGTAAGAAGCTCTTCCAAATAATCGCATTTGCACTCCTTTTGCAGAAGCTCCGTTTCACGTATCACCTTGTCCTGATTCCAATCCGGGATGGCGGCGAGCAGACTTTGAAACGTCCACAGCACCTTCTGAGGATTCGGCGCATCCGCGCGCGCCTGCTCCAGAAGTCCCAGGATGTAGGATTCCAGAACAGGCACCAGATACACAGAAAGCTGACGGGTGTATTCGCCCTTCGCCTCGCCATAGACGGAAATCTCTGGCGCGTCCATTCTAGATGTTAGAGGATTGAGTGAAGGACTATGTGGCCGCAGCGGCAGCGGCAGGCGCAGCCATTCGTAGAGCATACACATGAGCCCATGCAGAGGATCCTCCACCGATAGCTCTCAGAGCCAGCAATGCATCTGGCCAACGCGGAGTTGATAGCAATTCTTGAATCTCCTCCGTAGGATTCTCTGCAGCCATGAAGGACTGTGTAAGAGTGGGGGCTCGTGGCTCAGTGCGCGGCTCGCTTCGGGCTTGCCGAAAGCTCTTTCGTGTCGGACACTGCTTCCACTCGCAGCGGGACTGGATGGCCGGCGTAATCCGCTGCGGATCACGGCATTCCAAGATGCATTGGACGGCCGGTGACACCGTCTCAAGAATCCGTCGCAGAAATGCCTGTGCCTCGGAGGTCAGATCATCCGCGCCCTCAATCCAGACAAAGAGCGGTTCCTGGGATCGCACCTGCTGATGGAGAGTCTCGCGCCCCTCGCGGAGGCTGCGATCCGTGCGCGCATTCCAATGATAGAGTCGTGTGCGGGCGGCACGGACGTGGCTGAGTATCCAGGTGGTTTTCCCACACCCTGGAGGCCCATAGAGAAGCCAGGCTGGCTGGGGCATTAGTTGTGTTTATGCGGTGAGCCTTAGGTATTGATCGTGTTTAGCCACTTCAATCGTACCTTGTAAAAGGAGGAGTGCAGCAAAGAATGAACCCACGTGCAGAATGTGATGACTAGTCCCAACGGGGCCAACCCCTCCTTTTACAAAACGCTCTGGGATGCTCAGAAAATAGACGATACACGATACAGCTGCAGCCGCAGCTCCTGTGTTTAGATAGAACTGGATGACAGGGGGAGCTGGATATGCAAAGTGTACAACAAGAGGAAATACAGTTGTAGTGAGACTACCCATTACATCAGAGGATCGGTAGTTTGAGTGTACCCACAGTGAATACATAGAGTAAGAAATCCAAGAGAGACAGAATGATTGGAAGATGTAAAAGGGTGTGGAGCTTTGGAATCCTCCTGCCGCCCAGCCTCCAGACAAAAGGATTGTGTAAAAGGTGAGCGTAATTCCTGTAACATCGAGCTTCCAAAGAAATGCATTAACTCTCGGTGATATGAGGTAAAAAGTATGGGCTACTGTTGAAAAGAAGAACATTATAAGAGGAAAAATACACGACAAATAAAGGATTACCTTTGCTTCGATGGATGCGTGTGGCGGAGGGTCAAGATTTATCAAGACACCTGTGTAATAAAAGGTTGCAAAGAGATGTGTAAAAATGTTCAGAGTTTCATTGTGAAAGAAGGTGAGTGATCGTAAGCAGTCATATGGAGTCATATGAAGATCTGGATTGCGATAACCGGAATGAATATATTGGTAGCGTAAAGTCCACTTTGGAAGTTCGCTTGAACTAATCAAAAGTGTGCTTGTCATTATGTTTGTCATAAAAATATGGGATGTGTTTAAACTTACATAGCTGCATTCACGTGAAGCGACTGCATCAGAGGATTGCCCTCGACTGCGGAGATGATCTCACGCTGGTTGCGCTCAGTCGCCACATCCAGCTTGAGCGGGACGCGGTACTGGACGCGGCCAATATCAGCGGAGCCGGGTCCAAGGTCAAGCGAGCGATTGATCGCCGGCGCGCGGTCATTAATGATGTCTGTGTCGAGTTTGCGATACGTCACATTCGGCTCCTCGCCCTTGAAGAGCTGGATGTTGCCGCCCGCCGGCTTGCGGCCACGGGCAATCTGCTGCTTGCTCGGGTTCAGACGCATATTGTAGGCCGCACCGTGGCTGGTGAAGCGCTCGTGCGCCGCCTTTGCACCGCCCGTGTAGGCAGACTTGGCACTGATCTGCGCCTTCTGTGTCGGGCGAGCGATATCGTCGGGGTCATACACCTTCGCTTTGCCGGGTCCATCGGCGGGGGCGGCAATGCCATAGCGATCAGAGCGGATGGTTCCCTCGCGAACCGTCGTGCGAGCAATGTCATTCGGATCCCATACCGTGATCGCAGGCGCACCATTGGCATAGCCAGTTGCGTTGGCGAACTGGTTGGCCGCACCCACAATCTCGCTGCGGCGCGTGGGGCGGCTCTCATCCTCAAAGTGAGTGGTCACTGCACCCGCCTCCGCAGGAGTCAGATTCAGACCCATTCCGCGCTCACTTGTGAAGGTGCGCTCGTTAGGGCGGACTTCGTAGGAAGCCGCGCCGTGGTCATCGCGCACATCTGTGTACCCAGAGCCGTCGGCGTTGCGGAACCCGGCGCCACCGAACTGCGTGTGAGCCGGAGCCTTGTAACTGCCGACCACGTAGTTCATTCCGAAATCCTGGCTGGCGCCGGGACCACCGTAGGCCACGCTTGTCTCAGGGCGGCTCACGTGAGGCATAATCTGGATCGGGCGGCTCTGCTCCTTTGTCATCTCGGACTGTCCTACAGCGCCGAAGCGCTCACCCTTTTCATCAATGTAAAAGGTGTCGGGGCGGTACTTGCGAACCTCGCCTGCGTCGTCGGCAGATTTACCAATGAACTGCTGACCAGGAACGACCGGAGTGTAATAGCTGAGCTTCGGGTTATTGGCCGTGCGGAGATCGTCCGTGCGGCGGATGTTCTTTTGCATCAGGTCATTGACTTCGATCTGCTGGAATCCACCCTTGCCGGTAGAGGAGAAGCCTTCGCCTACGCCGGCGGCGACCTTGATCGGCTCAAAGGGGCGCTCGCCGGCGCGATTGCGCGGATCATTCACGCGGCTCTGGACGAAATCGGAGGAGTTCTCCATTCCATAGACATTGCCAAAGGGAGTCTGGGTATTGTCGAACATCGGCTCAATCTCCGTCTTGCGGATCTGGAGTGTCTGGGCACCCGTGTACTTGTCGAGGTAGTTCGTGTTCGCATTCGGATCGACATTCTGGCGCACACGGCTGCCGAAGAAGGGCTGCATGTTGTTGTGGTTGAAGTCGGCAGCCGAGATCCTCTGGCCGGACAGAGAGCTGGTGACAGATTCGGCCTCCGTATACTCGGAGTTCGCTTCCACGCCGGCAGGAAGCATGCGAACCTGCGGGGTGGCGGAGGTGACAGGCTGGAAAACAGGCTTAGCCATTGTCCACGAGGCATCTGACGGATTCGGCTCTGCATCAAACTTGCTGCTCTGCGAATAGCGAAGGTCGAGCTGAGGATTGGATCCACGGAGACTTGTGACAGGCGCAGCGGTGGCTGCGGGGTTTGCAAAGCCCTCACCAGCGGAGCTGGTATGGGCTAGACGGGAACCGTTGAAGCCCTCCTTGCGTTCAATCGCTGCCCGAGCAATTGGATTCGAGCCAGGGGACTTTGTAGGATAAGGCCCACGTGGAGTTGTTTGCCTTGCGAGAAGGTAACCAATTCCACCTAGGACTGCGAGTGCGGCCACTTCCATCTAGCCTTGGAGGTGTTTTGCTTGAGGGTCTACGTGTGTTTTACAGTGTTCCTTGTCGAGACTGCGGCTCGGGATGAAGAAGTCGAAGGGCGTCTCGAAGTTCAGCTGCGGGTCATGCAGAAGACTCTCCCAGCGATTCCAGCCTGTTGCCCTCAGAGTGCACGGAGGGTTGGAGAGGCGGTTGAATGTGAGCGGGACGTTCTCATCGGGGGCATTCACAAGAGGGGCGTTCGTGATCGGATCCGTAGTGGGGTTGTACAGGAGACTGTCTGTGCGCCACTTGGTCGGCGGGCGGCCAACACCACGGAGGCTGGACTCCACGTCCGTCTTCCACTGTCCCTGTGGCCAACTCGCACCCGACTGCTGGATGCGGAGAGTGGTGTTGATAGGGAAGGTTGTCGGACAGGTGCGATTGGGCGTGAAGGCGTATTGACCGGCATAGCCTGAAATGCGCTGGTCATCAGCCTGGTGGACATCGTCCCAGCGACTGCGTGTTAGAGCGGTTTGACGTATGCCGCAGGACATCTCTGGCTTTGCTCTAGAACTTCGGCTGGCTGCGAAGCAGTGGTTTTGAAAGCGCAAGCGTTTAGAACTTCGCTAGATGCGGAGCATCTAGAACTTCTCAGGAGCCTGGCACGTGTTCGGCGTAAACGCCTCAGGGGCGATTGTGGCGGGGTAAGCCCACATTTGCGCAGATGTAAGAGGAGTGTGGGCGATAGTGATAGGAGTCTTCTGTTTGATGCCGCGGGGCGCGAGCTCGCCGGCACGGG
>Ga0214162_1000207_pt1 | contig 14788 bp, 16 predicted proteins | sample LakMenepilimnion_3_FD_153000 | JGI IMG/M metagenome (GOLD analysis project Ga0214162, IMG submission 153000) | Freshwater microbial communities from Lake Mendota, WI - Practice 20APR2010 epilimnion v5 | ecosystem: Environmental > Aquatic > Freshwater > Lake > Epilimnion/Euphotic zone | place...
ATTCCTTTCACGTGATGCACGTGTTATTGAGCGCAAGAAGTACGGCCTTAAGAAGGCACGTAAGCGTTCTCAATACTCAAAGCGTTAATTCACTTTTACAAAAGGAGCTCCAGTGGCGCTATTTGGCACCGATGGAATCCGTGGCTTAGCCAATCGTGATCTCACCGCAGAACTTGCTTTAGATGTTTCTGTTGCTGCCGCACATATATTGGTAGAAAGCTCATCAAATAAGGATCATCAGCCCACTGCAATTGTTGGCCAGGATTCACGGGCCTCTGGTGAGTTCTTAGAAGCAGCAGTGGTTGCAGGTTTAACAAGTGCTGGAATCAATGTGTATCGAGTTGGCGTGTTGCCAACGCCTGCGATTGCTCACTTAGTTGCTGAATCAAAGGCAGACCTAGGCGTAATGATTTCGGCATCTCATAACCCAATGCCCGATAACGGAATTAAGTTATTTGCTCGTGGTGGCGGCAAGTTAGATGATGCGATCGAAGCGCGCATCGAAGCCCGCATGGGTGAAGACTGGGAGCGCCCAACTGGTCGAAATGTTGGCCGTGCAATCAATGATGACACAGCGGCAGAGCGTTACCTCACGCATTTGCTAGCTTCAGTTCAAACACCACTTAAAGGATTAAAAATTGTTGTTGATTGCGCAAATGGTGCATCTTCTTTTGTTGCACCTGAGGCGTATCGACGCGCAGGTGCTGAAGTAGTTGCGATCTTTAATGAGCCAGATGGCTGGAATATTAATGATGATTGTGGCTCTACACATTTGCACCAATTGCGAGCTGCAGTTATTCGGGAAGGTGCAGATGTTGGTATTGCCCATGATGGAGATGCAGATCGTTGTTTAGCAATTGATGCTCTTGGTAATGAAATTGATGGCGATCATATTCTGACAATTTTGGCTCGTGGATTTAAGGCACGTGGCGTATTAAAGGCTGACACCGTTGTTGGCACCGTCATGAGCAACTTAGGTTTCATGCATGCCATGAAAGATGCAGGTATCTCTGTAGTCACAACTCCAGTTGGAGATCGTTATGTATTAGAGAACATGATTGCAAATGATTACTCATTAGGTGGCGAGCAATCTGGCCATGTGATCATGCGCGATCTTGCAAATACTGGTGATGGAATTCTTACCGCTCTTCAACTCTTGCAAGAAGTTGTTCGCACAGGAAAGACCTTGCAGGAATTAGCCGCAACTATGGTTCGGTTCCCTCAAGTGTTGATTAACGTTAAAGATGTTGCGAAAGATAAGTTGCCACATTCTGCAGTTATTGCGACAGCAGTGAAGTCAGCCGAGCAGCACTTAGGCGATTCTGGCCGAGTTTTATTGCGAGCATCTGGCACCGAAGCCCTGGTAAGAGTCATGGTTGAAGCCTCCAGTGATAGCCTTGCGCAAGAAGTTGCACAGCAGCTTGCAGATGTAGTTAAAGACGAACTGGGGTAAAAAATGTGCGGAATTGTGGGATATACAGGTCCACAATCTGCTTCGCACCCTCTCATTGAGGGTCTGCGTCGCCTTGAGTACCGTGGTTATGACTCTGCCGGTATTGCATTAGGTACACCAGACAAACTTTTTATTGAAAAGAAGGCTGGCAAGCTTTCAAACCTTGAAAACGCTCTTGATGCATCTTTACCAAATGTTCATTCCGGAATTGGCCACACCCGTTGGGCCACACACGGCGGACCAACAGATAGAAATGCACATCCTCACGTTGATAATGAGGGCAAGCTTGCAGTTATCCATAATGGAATTATTGAAAACTACACTGAACTACGCAAACAACTTGAAGCAAAGGGTCACAAGTTTTCCTCTGAAACTGATACCGAATCGGTTGCTCACTTACTAAGTGATCTACGTAAAGAGCACAATGGAGATTTAACTGCTGCAATGCGAGATGCAGTTAAGGCACTTCGTGGCTCATTCACATTATTGGCAATTCATGCAGATCAACCAGATGTGGTTGTGGGTGTGCGCCGTAACTCGCCCCTTGTTGTCGGGCTGGGTGATGGTGAAAATTTCATGGCATCTGATGTTGCAGCTTTTATTGAATATACGAAGAAAGCAATTGAGTTAGGTCAAGATGAGATTGTGACAATGACACCAACGAGTGTTGTCATCACAGATATCGAAGGAAAGATAGTCACACCTAAGGAATATGAGATCTCATGGGATGCAAGCGCAGCCCAAAAGGGTGGCTTTGCCCACTTCATGTTAAAGGAAATCTTTGAGCAGCCTAAGGCTGTTGCTGATACTTTGATTGGCCGTTTAAGTGATAACAATCAGATTGTGCTTGATGAATTACACATGAGCCATGATGAGATTAGATCATTGAAAAAAATCACAGTTATTGCATGTGGAACCGCCTATCACGCAGGGATGATTGCAAAGTATGCAATTGAAAAGTGGGCAAAGATTCCCGTTGATGTAGAGATAGCAAGTGAATTTAGATATCGCGATCCAATTATTGATCCAAGCACTTTGATTATTGCAATTTCACAATCTGGTGAAACGATGGACACTTTGATGGCGGTGCGCCATGCAAAAGCTGCCGGCGGACGTGTTTTAGCAATTTGTAATACAAACAGTTCTACAATTCCACGCGAATCAGATGCGGTCTTGTATACACATGCGGGCCCTGAAATTGCAGTGGCATCTACTAAAGCATTGTTAACTCAAATCATTGCGGTCTATTTAATTGGATTGCACTTGGGCCAAGTCAATGGTTCCCTGAAAGATAATGAAGTGCGGGATCTTTATAAGGAACTACTTGAGTTGCCTGGAAAGATCGAACAGATTCTAGAAACTGTGGAGCCACTTCGTGAATTGACCAGAACTTTTGCACAGAACAACACTGTCTTGTTCTTGGGCAGAAATATTGGATATCCAGTAGCCCTAGAGGGTGCATTGAAATTAAAAGAGCTCGCCTATATTCATGCAGAGGGCTTTGCCGGGGGAGAGTTAAAGCACGGGCCGATTGCACTTATTGATCAAGGAACCCCGGTTATTGCAATATTGCCTGCGGGCCATGAGCATGCTTTGGATGAAAAAATGTTGAGTAATATTCAAGAGGTTAAAGCCCGCGGTGCTCGCGTAATTGTTATCGCAGAAGAAGGTGCACATGTTGAAGGGGCAGAACATGTTATTCGCATTCCTGTAGCGCCAGCTTTGTTCCAGCCAGTGTTAGCAACGGTTCCACTGCAAGTGTTTGCATATGAAATGGCGGTAGTTCGCGGTAATGATGTTGATCAGCCGCGAAATCTGGCTAAATCTGTAACGGTGGAATAATGACAAACGTGGTACAAAATCGCCGCAGGCAAATGGATCGCGCCTTACGATGGGCCTTTTTGTTGTTTGCTGGATTCATATTTGTAACACATCAGGTTTATACCTATGGGCCACTTGTTAGTTATGACAAGGAAATAAATAGTCAACCAAAGCCTCAATTTGAGGGTTTGGCTGGATTTATCTTGAGGCGCTTAGATGACTTAGGTCTTCGAGGGTTAACTGCAACAGTATTGCTAATTTCAGCCGCCTTTATTGCATATAAATTCAAAACATGGCGCCCACTCAACCTTGCCCTTCTCTCTCTACTGTCATTGAATTTGATTGTTGGGTCGGTGAAGATTTTGTTGGGCCGCACCAAGCCACGAGATGGATTTGATTTACTGCACGCTGGAGGCATGTCATACCCAAGTGGTCATGCAACTAACGCAGTTTTATCCTGGGGGATATTGGCCTATTTGATCTATCGATATGCAAAAGTTGATCGGTATCAAGGCCGTTTAGCAAGTGCAGGAGTTGCCCTAATCAGCTTGACTGTTTGTGTTGTTTCTTTAATCCGTCACACACATTGGTTTACTGATCTATTGGGTGGTCTTTTTGTTGGTAGTGCATTATTGGTAACGATTATTGCAATAGATCGCTATGTTCCCTCAAAAAGCCAGTTGCACTAGACTGCTCTAATGATTGATGGGATCGGAATTGATGTTGTGGACATTGATCGGTTTAAAGCATCTCTAGAGCGCACACCGGGGTTGTTAGAAAAACTTTTCACACCCGCAGAGCGCACGAAGCCACTTAACTCACTTGCAGCACGATTTGCCGCTAAAGAAGCACTTGCAAAAGCACTTAATGCAGGCAAAGGCTTGTCCTGGCATGAGGCAGAGGTTGTTAATTTGGAGAGCGGCAAGCCAGTATTTTTGTTTCGAGGTGAGATTGCCGATCTCATTGACGGTGCAGAGGTACATCTCTCGCTTTCGCATGATGCCGGCATTGCATCTGCCATGGTGATTGTGGAGCGAGCATGAATCGCGCTGAAGTTCGGATTGATCTTGCTCGAATCACAGAAAATGTAAAGCACCTCAAAAATCTTTCGGGTACCAATGTCATGGCTGTTGTAAAGGCAGATGCCTATGGTCATGGTTTAGTCGAAGTAGCACGAGCGGCAATTGATGGTGGTGCTTCTGCGCTCGGAGTTGCACTACTTGAAGAAGCGATCACTTTGCGCAAAGCAGGAATTACTTCACCGATTTTGGCATGGTTGGTGCCGCCAGGATCTGACTTCAAATCAGCCGTTGATAACGACATTGATTTAGCTGCTTCTTCAATTATTGCATTAGAGCAAATTGGATCAGTTACATCTAAGAATCGTCCTCGGATTCATTTAGAAGTTGATACCGGTATGACACGAGGTGGATTTCTGAGTGAGTGGGGCAAGCTAGATGCCCATCATGTTGCCAATATAGACATTGTTGGAATTTTCTCGCACTTTGCACGAGCCGACGAGCCAGGTCAAGAACAGAATAATCAGCAACGTGAACGATTTAAAGAGATGGTTGCCACTCTAGAATCTTTTGGGTACACAAATATTGTTCGGCACCTATCCAACTCTGCTGCAACGCTTAAGGATCATCAATCGCGCTTCGATATGGTGAGAGCCGGGATTGCAATCTATGGATTAACCCCTGACCTGGAAAACCTTGGAACTTCCGAATCACTGGGACTCAAACCAGCAATGCAGCTTCGGGCGAAGTTACATCTGGTGAAGCAGGTTCCTGCAGGTGCTGCTGTCGGTTATGGCGCAACGACTCACACGACAAGTGAAACTAAACTTGGCATTGTCGCAATGGGTTATGCCGATGGGATACCGCGCATTGCTAAGAATGTGGGAGTTTTTGTTGATGGCAAAAGAGCTCCTGTCATAGGTCGTATATCTATGGACCAGTTTGTTGTTGATTTAGGGGCTGATTCGAGAGCCAATTCTGGGGATTGGGTGATTGTTTTCGGTGATGGGTCTAAGGGTGAGTACACAGCAGATGACTGGGGTGCTGCATCGTTATCAATTAATTATGAAATAGTCACACGAATTGGGCCTCGAGTGCCTAGAATCTACGCACATCATGTCTACTAACAATGCAGCGTTGCGTGCCGAGAGAGTAAATGTCTCCTTCGGCGGACTTCGCGCTCTCAATGATGTCTATTTGGAAATAGGTAAGAATGAGGTTGTTGGATTAATTGGTCCTAATGGTGCGGGAAAGACAACTTTATTTAATGCACTGTGCGGGTTGGTGACACCAGATTCAGGTGATTTTTCTTTACACGGAAACAAACGTGATTTTCCAAAACCCTTTGAACTTGTTGATTTAGGAATTGCACGAACTCTTCAAGGTGTTGGCTTGTTTGGAGATCTAACGGTTTTGGAAAATGTGATGGTTGGCGCACAGCATTTATCAAAGTCAGGTTTGATTTCTGCAGCCTTTGGTAGAAATCGAAAAGATGAAGCCAAGATTCGCGACAAAGCTCGCGTTGCCTTAGAGCGAGTCTTTGCAGGTGGCATTGCTCATCGGCGTGCAGACACCTTGTCTTATCCAGACACAAAACGTGTTGCGATTGCACGTGCTCTAGTTAGTGAACCGACGATATTGATGCTTGATGAACCAGCTGGCGGTTTGGGATCTCAAGATATTGAGTGGATGAACTCTCTCATTAAGAATTTGAGTGCGGACATGTCAGTGTTGCTAGTTGAGCACCACATGGATGTTGTGATGTCTGTGTGTAGCAAACTTTACGTTCTTAACTTTGGAGAAGTTATTGCAAGTGGCGACGCCGAAAAAGTGCGACGCGATCCTGCCGTGATGGCTGCTTATCTAGGTACGGATAGCAATCATGTCGCTTAATGTCTCGAATCTAACTGTGCACCATGGGGCCATCTGTGCCGTTAATCAAGTCTCACTAGCAGTTCCTACCGGAGGTCTGGCAGCAATCATTGGATCTAATGGTGCTGGAAAGACAACTTTGCTGCGAGCATTATCAGGATTGAATAAGCCGACCTCTGGTGTGGTCAATTGGAATGGACAAACAATCACGGCAGAGAGACCTGAAAAGTTAGTTCGCTTGGGGATTTCACATGTGTCAGAAGGAAAATCCGTAATTCCAGAATTAACAGTGAGAGAAAATCTTGAGCTTGGTGCTATCTGGCGCAAAGATGGCAGAGAAATGAAAGAGTCATTGGCGCAAGTAGTTGACATCTTTCCTCGTTTGGGTGAGCGCATCTCTCAAAGATCAGACTCTTTGTCTGGTGGAGAACGTCAGATGCTTGCGATCGGTAGAGCGATTATGTCCAAGCCAAAACTTCTTTTATTAGATGAACCATCACTAGGTTTAGCCCCACTTGTTGTTGAGCAGATATTTCAAACAATTAGAGATTTGACGACCCAAATGAGATTGACCGTTGTTCTGGTTGAACAAAACGCTATGGGTGCGCTCAAAATTGCAGACCTGGGAATTGTGTTGAACTTAGGAAAAGTTGTTGCCGTAGATCACGCACAAGCGTTGATTCAAGACCCTGCAGTCCGCGCTGCATATTTGGGATACTAATCATGCAACTACTAAATACTCTTCTAATTGGAATTACTGCTGGATCAATCTATTCATTAATGGCAATTGCTTTTGTTTTGGTGTGGCGCAGTACTCGAGTAGTTAATTTTGCCCAAGCAGGAATGGCGCTTTTATCAACCTACTTTGGTTATGAAGCTGTCTCACGATTAGGCTCATTTTGGATCGCCCTTCCAGTTGCCATGATTGGCGGCGCATTATTTGCAGCTCTAGTTGAATTAATTCTGATGAGATTGTTAGTCAAGCACGCATCCTCTGGGCCTATTGCAGGAGTGGCACCAATTATTGCAACCCTCGGATTACTGGGAGTGATTAAATCTGTTGTGACAATGATTTGGGGCGGACAGGATTTGAGAATTGTCGCGCCAATTTCTAATAATGGATTTACGGTTAATGGCGAAACTTTGGTTTTCTCACCATTAAAGCTCTTGGTTCTAGTTGTCGTTGTAGTTCTACTCATCATGCTTTCTATTCTTTTCCAAAAAACAAACCTTGGCTTGGCACTTCGTGCATCGGCTCATGCACCTGAAATAGCGCGCCTTTCAGGCGTTAGAGTCGATGCTGTTCGCACTCTTGGATGGGCATTAGCAGGCGCAGCTGGAGCAGTTGCCGGACTTTTCCAAACAGTTAATGGAAATGGAAACTTTTCACCAGATTCAATTGAGTTCTCTTTGCTTCTGGTCTCTGGCTTCATTGCTGCAGTAATCGGTGGATTGGATAGTTTGCTGGGTGCTGTTCTGGGTGGTTTATTCCTTGGGATCTCAATCTCTTTTGTACTGATGTACATCAGCAGTGGACTCTTCTTCATCGCGCCATTTGTAATTTTGCTCATTGTTTTGTTTGTGCGGCCACAGGGAATTATTGGAGTAAAGGCGGGGCGTCGTGCATAAAAGTAAAAAACAAAGTACCCATCTTCCACTCTTTATTCTGATCGGTGTAGTGCTTTTTATCCTTAGTAACTTCATTGAGGAGCTTCGCGTTAGCCAGGGAACAACAATCGCTGTTTATGTGATTGCAATATCTTCAATCATCTTGCTTACGGGTTATTCAGGTCAGGTCTCACTAGGCCACGGGGCATTGATGGCGATCGGTGCATATGCAGCTGCGGTGCTTCGTCTTGAATTTAATCTTCCAATTATTTTGTGTTTTGTTGCAGCAGTTTTAGCTGCCGCTATAGGAGGCCTGCTATTGGGCATGGCAGCAGCACGGCTCTCTGGTCCATATCTTGCTGGCACAACACTGGCACTTGCTATCGGACTTCCTTCTCTTGCAAATCAGTTTCCAATTCTTGGAGGAGAACAAGGTCGTGAGTTTAAAGTTGGACCACCTGATTTTGAACCAGAAGTTGTTGCCGCAACAGGGCCGCTAACGATTTCTGGCAACTTGCTTTCAATTTTGGATAAGTTGCAAACGACCCTTTCAACAGGGGCATGGCCAGGTGCATCACCTATGTCCACGTATAAGTGGTGGTTTTGGATCGCAGCCCTTGCTGCATTGATTTCTATGTGGAGCGTTAGAAACATTCTGAACTCTGCCTATGGTCGATCATGGAGAGCGGGCCGAGGCAATGAGGTCGCGGCTCAATTGGCGGGGATAAACACAGCCCGCTCTAAGGTCCTAGCCTTCACAATCAGCGCTGGAATCGCAGGCTTAGCCGGAGCGCTGCTTGCCATGTCTATTGGCACCGTTTCCCCGAGCGCATTCCCGCTTGCCCTCTCATTTTCTCTGCTGACAGGCGCGGTTCTCGCTGGCATAACTACCCTCGGAGGGGTCATTATTGGGTCAGTGATTTTGGTAGCCATCCCAGAAATCGCCGATGTGGTCGCACACCGCCTCGGTAGTTCTGAGAGTGTTACTACAAATCTGCCAGGTTTAATTGTTAGTGGGTTGTTGATTTTGACAGTTCTGTTTGTTCCAAACGGTCCTGTTGAACAACATCGCGCTCGCAAAGCAAAACATGAAGCAGCACATAGCGGTACAAAGAAGTAAAGAAGTAAAAGCAGTAACTCTCGTAATAACCCTCGATGGAAGGAAACACATGAAAGCACTACAACGCCGTACGTTGCTAGCAGCAACAGCGGTACTAGCCACAGTTGGTTTAGCTGCAACAGCTATTCCTGCTCAAGCGGCTGAAGTTGGCGTCACTTCAACCCAAATCAAACTGGGAATGACATTGCCGCTTACAGGTACTGCATCACTTGGATACAACAAGATTCCAGGTGCAGCAAAGGCGTACTTCGATTACCTCAACGCAAATGGTGGAATCAATGGCCGCAAGATCAATCTTGTTGTTAAAGATGACCGATATGTTCCAACTGAAGCAGTTGCAAAGACCAACGAACTTATCCTTAAGGACAAGGTCATGGCACTTCTTGCACCTCTTGGAACTGCAAATGTAAAGGCAGTTGCATCATCTGTTAATCCAGCCCGTCGTGGAGTTCCAGTGTTGTTTGTGAACACAGGATTTAGTGGATTTGCAGATACCAAGAAGTACCCAACTACCTACACAGTTTTGCCTTCATACATTATGGAAGCAAAGATCATGGGTCAGTACATTAAAGAAAAATTTGCTGGTAAGAAGATTGGTCTTCTATATCAGGATGATGACTTCGGGTCAGATGCTCTTGCAGGATTCAAGACAGCCGGAGTTAACTTCGCTGTAAGAGTCCCATACGCATCAGGTTCACAAAGTGCTGCAGCTGCTGCAGGATGGATTACAAAGTTCAAGGCTGCAGAAGCTGACGTTGTAATTCTCTTCGGTGTATCAAGTGCAACATCTGCAATGCTGGGTACAGCTGCTCAATTGGGCTATAAGCCACAGTGGATGCTTGGTTCAGTTGGTGGAGATGCAACAACAATTAAGTTGACAGGTGTGCCAGCAGGCGTCTTGAGAGGCGCAATTGGATTCTCACCAGTTCCAGCTACTACAGATATGAATGATGAGTACGTAAAGTTCTTCTCAGATATCTATGCAAAGGCAGTTCCTGGTTCAGCATTTGATCTGAACGTATTGCTAGGAATGAACTCAGCATTCATGGCTGCGCAAGCACTCAAGGCTGCAGGTCCAAGGCCAACACGTAAATCATTGATGGCTGCTATCGATAGCAAGGGTGCAACATTTGCAAACTCTGCATTAGTTCCACTTGGTTACTCAAAGACAAGCCACGTTGGCCTAACCGGATACTGGGTTGGTGAGTACTCAATAACAGGAGATCTCGAACCAATCAACAAGACATACGTCACATACACAACTGATTCAGGAGCTGGTGCTGTTGTTAAGTCAACATACAAGCGTCCTGCAATGCCAGCGAAGGGATTACCTAACTAATGAAAAAAGTAAGATTACTTTCGCTAATTTCAGTAACAGCACTTATAACAACAGTTCTAGTCACTGCACCATCTGTTGCTAATGCAACACCTGCGTGTGATGGTAAGAGCCCGATCCAAACTTGTGTTGGTGTTACATCAGACGGTGCACCATATGCAATGCAGGTTCCAGCAAACTTCAACGGAACTGTTGCTTTGTACTCACATGGATACCGCTACAACGTAGACATTCCTGCGGGGATTCCTCTGATTGGTGGATACAAGATCACTAATACTCCAGAGCCAGTTCCTGGTGGAAACGCTGAAGTTGCTAAGTACTTCTTTAGCCAAGGTATTGCAATCGTTGGTTCAGGTTTTGCTCGTCAAGGGTGGAATCCAGATTCAGCGATCAAGACAAACGTTGAGCTAATCGGCACATTCAAGAAGCAGTTCCCAAAGACAACCAAAGTTATTGCATGGGGATCATCTCTTGGTGGCGTTATCACTCAAGGCCTCGCAGAAAAGCACCCTGAACTAGTTTCAGCTGTTGCTCCAATGTGTATGGCTGACAACATTTCACCTCAGTTAACTATGGCTGGTGACTTCCTATGGGGAATCAAAGTTCTCTTTGATCCAACCATCAAGGGCGGAAACTATTCACCAGGTGCTGCAGGTGTTGCAGAGTCATACGGTGATCTAGTTAAAGTCTTCACCGTTATGGGCAAGTTGCAAGCAGCTCTTGCAACTGGTGCATGGCCAGATACATCATCTGCAACTGGAAAGTCTCTAGCTGCAGCTGGTGTTCCATCACGAAGTGCATTATTGCTACTTGGTTTGATGGCTGGAATTCCAACTCAATCAGCACACTTTGACTCTGTTTCAGGTCCAGAAGGTCCGTTGAAGTTAACGTTCCCATTGGCACTGAGCCCAGCACTTGCAATCCTTGAAAATGGAACAAATGCTGCAGCACTTGCTGTTCTTGCAACACAAGATGTTGAAAATCAAGTGGGCGGAGCAATCTTTGATAATACAAAGACTGATTACGCAGCACGTATTGATGGAGAGCGCGTTATTTTCAACGCAGCACTTTCTGGTAACACAGTGATTGACGCTCTCTTGGGCGCACTTTCTTCTGCTAACCCAGGTGCACCTCGTGCTAAGGCAGATCCAGCAGCAGTTGCAAAGATGAATGCACTACACACCAACACAGGAAAGATCAATGTTCCTACAGTGTTAATGGTTGGTATGGCAGATCCAATTACACCTGCAGGTGCTTCACAGCGCTTAGTTGATCTATATGCCGAGCAGTACGCAGCTGAAAAGGCTGCTGCTATGAAGGCTTACCAGACAACTCGTGATTACAAGACTCCTACTAACAAACTTTTGATGCTCTGGAATACACCTCCAGCAAGCTACACAAAGTTTAATGAGGCGTCATCACCGATCACTTCAACTCCGGCAGCACAAGGTACAAACCACTGTAACTTCACTACAGCACAATTGTTGTTGGTGGCGAAGTCATTGGTAACAGCCTCTAGCACCGGAAAGCTTCCTTCAGGGGGAGCTCTCTACACAGGAGTGCGTAAAGCCGGCAACCTTTCAATTGATAAGGGAATCCGTGCACCATGGTTGAAGTCTTACGGCGACAACTAATACATCGCTCTCAATAATTCGAGGGTAGTAAAAAGCAGGGCCAGGTTATCCTGGCCCTGCTTTTACTTTATCCTTACATAATGATCACCGCTGCTACCGCCGATGAGATGCACCAGTTGGGCGTTCGGCTCTCTGCTCATCTTCGAGCTGGTGATCTTGTACTTGTTAATGGCCCACTTGGCGCGGGCAAAACTGTTCTGGCTCAAGGAGTTGGCGCTGGCCTAGGAATTACAGGCATCACCTCGCCAACCTTTGTTATTTCAAGGGTCCACAAAGCACTTGTGCCTTTTATTCATGTTGATGCATATCGCTTGATTGATTCAGATAATCCCAATCTATATCTAGATGATTTGGATTTGGATATTGCTGGGTCAATTACATTCATTGAATGGGGTGGGACTGAATCTGCGCGACTTAGCCAGGATCGTTTAGAGATCACAATTGATCGAAGCGCAGAAGAAAGAGAAATTGAAATCAAGCCAGTAGGCCCTCGGTGGGCAGGGTTTTCATTGTGAAGACAGTTCTAGCAATTGATACCTCCACCTCACGCACTTCTGTTGCAGTCATTCAAGGTGACAGTGTTTTGTTCAGTGGGCATCGTGATGGAGCAACTGCTCATGGGCCATCCCTGCCTGCGCTAGTTCAAGAAGCGTTAACTGTAAGTGAGGTAGATGAGGTTGTAGTTGGAATGGGTCCAGGTCCATTTACTGGGCTTCGAGTTGGAATCGCCTTTGCGCAAAGTTTTGCATTAGCTCGCCAAGTTCCAGTGCGTGGAGTGTGTTCCTTAGATGCCATCGCTGCACAAATTGAAGAAAAGGATTTCATAATTACTGTTGATGCACGTCGCAAAGAGGTTTATTGGGCTCGCTACACAGATGGGATTCGAATTGGCGAACCGGCAGTTAGTTTTCCAGCCGATGTGTCTGGTGCACCAATTCATGGCGATCTATTTCCAGATATGCAAGCACTAGTTAAATTGACCGGGAACATTGTCGAACCAATTTATTTGCGCAGACCAGATGCTGTGGCAACGGTGGATCGTCCATGATTACTTATCGCGAGGCAAACGCCTTTGATCTTGCGGTTTTTGTCTCACTCGATAAAGAGTTATTTCCATACTCACCATGGTCTGCATCCCAATACAAAGAAGAGTTTTCCAGCCCTACTCGCCACTTCGTTGTTGCACTTGATGAAGAACAAATGATTGTTGGCTATGCAGGCGTATTTGCAGCTGGCGGTGTAGCGGCAGACATTTTGACTGTGGGTGTTGTGCCTGAGCATCGCGGGAAAGGTATTGCTAAGGCACTTATGGCTCAAATTACCGATTGGGCTATATCTGAAGGCTCAACGGCGATGATGCTTGAAGTTAAGACTGACAACCTTGAGGCTATTGGCCTTTATGAAGCCTTGGGGTATTCCAAGCTAAATGTTCGCAAGGATTACTTTGGTAGCGGCCTTGATGCGCAAGTCATGCGATTGGAGCTTTCATGAGTGAGCCAATTGTTTTAGGTATTGAAACATCGTGTGATGAGACTGCCGTTGGAATTGTGCGTGGCCGCACATTGTTAGCAAATGTGATTGCATCTAGCGTGGAAGAGCATGCACGTTTTGGGGGAGTAGTTCCTGAAATTGCAAGCCGAGCACACTTAGAAGCGATTATTCCAACTTTGCACCAAGCACTCAAAGACTCGAATATTTCTTTGAAGGACATAGATGCAGTTGCAGTTACTGGTGGACCAGGATTAGTTGGCGCTTTACTTGTTGGTGTTGGTTCTGCAGCTGGTGTTGCACTTGGTCTGAATAAACCCATTTATGCAGTCAACCATTTAGCCGCCCACGTAAGTGTTGACGCGTTGACACATAGCAACCCACTTGATCCAACAATTGCATTACTAGTAAGTGGTGGACACTCATCTTTGTTGCAAGTTGATGACATCACAGGATCGATCACGAAACTTGGTGAAACGATGGATGATGCTGCAGGAGAAGCATTCGACAAAATTGCGCGTGTTATGAAATTAGGATTTCCTGGTGGTCCTGCCATCGACAACTTGGCAAAGGGTGGAAGTGCGAGCGCAATTGATTTTCCTCGTGGATTGACTACATCTAATGATTGGCAAACCCGACCATTTGATTTTTCTTTTTCAGGATTGAAAACTGCTGTGGCCAGATATTTAGAGGCAACACCTAACTACGCCAAGGCTGATGTGGCTGCCTCTTTCCAAGAAGCGATTGTTGATGTCTTACTTCTCAAAGCGATTGCCGCCTGCAAGCAATCAGGAATTAACTCACTTGTGATTGCAGGTGGGGTTGCGGCTAATTCAAGGCTTCGCGCTGTGGCCCAAGACCGGTGCGAAAAGGCGGGGATCCAGCTAAGAGTTCCGAGCCCAGGGCTATGCACCGATAATGGGGCGATGGTTGCTGCCCTTGGTTCACTCATGGTGACTGGAGGCCGCAAACCCAGCCCAGTGGCCTTTGACGCTGATTCCAGCCTGCCTGTTACGACTGTGAGCCTGTAAGGCTCAATTTGCTGTGTGAGTGGGGCACGCCTAGAGTTTGCGTTAGCACTCACGGCCCGAGTCTGCTAATTCGCGGTCGCACGAGGACATCAACATAGAAGGAGTCAACCCAATGGCAATTAAGCCACTAGAAGATCGCATTGTTATCAAGACAAACGAGGCTGAGACAACAACAGCATCAGGTCTTGTTATTCCAGATACAGCAAAAGAGAAGCCACAGGAAGGCACTGTTATTGCAGTAGGCCCAGGTCGCTTTGATGATGGCGTGCGCGTTCCAATGGATGTCAAAGTTGGCGATGTAGTTCTCTACAGCAAGTACGGCGGAACTGAAATCAAGCACGGTGGAGAAGATCTACTTGTTCTTTCAGCTCGCGACATTCTCGCTGTAATCGAGAAGTAAATGGGA
>Ga0214162_1000208_pt1 | contig 14709 bp, 10 predicted proteins | sample LakMenepilimnion_3_FD_153000 | JGI IMG/M metagenome (GOLD analysis project Ga0214162, IMG submission 153000) | Freshwater microbial communities from Lake Mendota, WI - Practice 20APR2010 epilimnion v5 | ecosystem: Environmental > Aquatic > Freshwater > Lake > Epilimnion/Euphotic zone | place...
TATCCCACTCTGGGTTTTGTGTTACACTCACATGCCGGGACCGACTATCTCGAGAACATGCAACGATGATGATGCATAGAACGTGAACTTCACATGAGGGTCGATTTGCACCCATTGATCTCACCCGAATCACTAACACTGTCCGTGAAATGAATACACAAGCACCTTCATCTATTGGGAACCTGAGTTTAAGGCAGATGCTGAGGTGCATGCACAAACTTCCTAAACCACATCACATCCTACAGCGGGAAGAGTCAAAGCCCAGATATTAATGATTGGGTGAGTGTTACTGGAAACGTATTCCATGTAACATGTGGCCTAAAGATTTCGAAAGGAGCAAAGAAGGCATTGCCAGACAATCCAAATCAAATTATTCCATTAACCTTACCCACAAACATGTCACCAACGGAGTGCCTGCGTAACCAATACATTGCTTCACATTACAATGACACATCATTTGACCGAACTGATCTTGACATGACATTCACATTGTGATATGTGACAATCCATCAAGTCTCTGGACCCTTCCGTGATCGGTGTCATTTGTTGAATACAAGGTAACGGAATAACGCCATCAAATCACTGGCATCACATACCATCAAGAAAATGGTATAAACCATCACATGAGACCTGACTTCGGTGAGCACATATGGATTTTCACCCTGTTGCTTCACTTGCTGCACATGTGGTTGGCACATCAATGGCCCACGTCTTGGAGATCGGTAAATCTATCCGGAATCACGTGGAAATTCCTAACACAAAACTTGCTCAGACGCCAAACATTTAAGATGACAGCCTGGTCAGACCAACTATCACAACTGATGCATGCACATACGGTTCCCTAACCATCTGCCTATTTGTGCATTTCATACTTCGCTGGTGCCTCATCGCTCCGGCGACAGAGGCCAAGACATGCTCCAAAAATGGCACACGCTGCCTGAATGGTTGCAGCTACACATAGCAAAACTGTGCGGTCATGCTCCGCACATATCAATGTCTAGCGGCAAAGTCTCACATGTCGTCGATGCCGGCTGGCGATTCTATCGTGCCGATCAGTTGTTGTGCACGCATGCGGGGCCGCACTGGTGCAGTCGGGCCCAAGTGTCCGTTCTGGCAAACACTACCGGATCACCGCCGCGCTTCCAAATGCCCACACTTCTCGTCAGTACGTTAGTGACTGCATTGACCATCACGGAGAAGTTGTACGCCTTGTCGAGCTGCTGGATGACCTTCTCACAATTCTCGCAATACCGTGACTTCCCGCAAGGAACACCTGACGAACCTTTGTTTGGAAGGCCTGTAATGTCGTAAATGTTCCCGTGGCAAGGTAATCTGTTTTTGTAAAAGCCTGGCAAGGGTGTCTGTCCCATAATCCCGTACTGCTGCATCCACCATTCGCGGTTATTGTATCTCTTTTCTCCCGTCTGTATGTGTTGTGACATCAAGGCCTCCATCAGCTGGGCCTCTTCGGACGTCCAATCCCTCTCCACAAACAGTTTCTTCGTCAAAAGATCCGCCGCCTGGGTGCCCAAGGAAAGGTTCTTTGTCGACCAGGCATACACCCTGGGATCCATCTTCCACCCGTCATTCTCCAAGCACTTGTCGATCTCTGCGATGACTGGTTGGTAAACAGATCCAGACGGCACCGCAAATATCAACGGTGTGTTGGACACCGTGTTCACGCACGGTGTCAGGCTCTCCATCTGGTTTCCAAACAATGCCGCGAGAGCTTCCTTCGTCTCTGAGTTCAAAACCGTCGGGGAGAACATAACAGAAGCCACATTATCCTCTCCAACAGCTTGGCTGATTGAATGAGCAACTTTCCCTGCTTCAAATATCCATCTTGTCTCCGAGCTGTGCAAGCCATTACTGGTAGGGTTCTGCTGCGATTTCTCGAATTGTGCCGACTGCGGGACCACATTGATCAAGAGGAACTTTGTTTCGCGGGTGGCCCACTCGGCACTCGTTCGCTCGATGAAAGTGTCCAAATCTGCAAAGGTGGTGATGTCGTGTCGGCTGGGTGTCAACGCACACGTCGACTGCAGCAACTCAATCTCCTTGTGTGCCGTCGGCGCAATGATGATTGGGCTCTGAAAACTGATCTGCATGCCAATTTGGTTTTGGAGTATCTTAGCTGCAGCGTGAGTCAAAATCGCGGCTCTGCCGTCAGTGAGGCCCATGACAATGAGCATGATTTCGATCACTTTTCCGCCACCCAACGGCGAGCTCAGCCCTGGCGAAGGTGGTGTCAGCTTTGCCTTGAACGTTTGTCGTCGTTGTAACCATTGCTTCATCAGAACAGATGCTCCTTCATCATTTGCTGGAGCAGCCAGCAAGAGGCCATAGCACACGGCAGCAGCTGATGGTGCATCTAAGCCCATCACGGCATCGTTGGCTTCGCCGCTCAAGTGATTGCACACCTCCCTCACCAAACCTGTCTTATTGTTGGGCCACATCTCGAATGCTTGCTTCGCCCAAATTGGTCCGTCTCCTCCACCGGAAGGTACTGGGTCTGCTGGTGGCCTGGCCCCTCCAGGCTGGGTCGCGTTCCAGGAATTTGCTGGAGTCCCAAAGGCCATGACTCCAGAAAACTGCGGCCGACTCTGTCCCGCGGGTGAAGACCCGCCCTGGTTCGCACCCGTCTTCACCAAATTCCCATAGCGATCCATGCCAGTCGCCTGTTGAGCATTACGCTCCATCACATGATTCTGATAGCATCTGGAGATCCACCTGTTGGGATCCTGGATCTGCTTGTTCACCACATCTGTGATCCACCGTTGCCGCTGCTTTACGTCAACGTCGGCCAATTTGTCTAATGTTGCCTGCTCGTAGTTGCCGTTCTTGACAGAATCATCTAAACCAACATGTTGGGTGGACCAAGGTTCTGGGAATAGTTTAGGTTGAACCGGTGCTCCTTGGTTCCGCTGTGATGGTATCGGGCTCCGACTCCTCTGGCCGTGTGCTTGGTCATGTCCTCTGCCAGCCAAGCCGCCATCGGGTGGCCCAAACTCCTTGAAGTCGCCAAACATGGCTGCCAACCGATCAAATGAAAAGATCACCTGTCACGTTACCGGGGCGGCTTGAACAAAAATGGCTATGGAAGAAATTCGTGAGGCACATAGAGAACTGCCACTCAACACATTGATTTGTCACCGACATCGTGACCCATATGTGATATCTCTGAAGCACACCTTTGTTCAACAACTGAATGCCAAATCAAGTTCCGAAAAACACAGAGACAAGCATTGACAGCTTTGCACAGAGACTCAACAATTTCGACCCAAGATTCGCAATGAGAGCGCTAATGCAGTCCAAGATAATCTAAAGTTTTCGTCCGGTTCACCTAGCGATAAAGACCGGATAGTGCCTGGATGTGCACCACGAAGATGTCGTCATGCATTCAAAACACAACATGTCTGCTGATACACACTTGACGATTCAACTCATGGCGCTTGAATGACAGCTCTAAGACACAGTTCCGGGTGACCAAGGCCACACGTCAGATTTGAAAACACTTGGTTGCGACCAGGGGGGTCGCTTCAAACCTCATTTGCACAACAGAAGTCGCACGATTACAACATGCATGACACGCAACTGTTTTTGGACCCCGCTCACAACGTTCCCGATGCATGAGCATCGGCCCTCTAAATTAATGACCGCAGGCGACGAATCAAGTTCGTCACCTGAGGCCAAACACAAAAGACACTGCTGCATCTTATCAACAAGTAAGTTCTCACAGTGCTAGCATCTGTGAGTCGAGTGGCACAATCTTGCCGTTCACCTTCTTTCCCAAATACCACTTTTGTCCAGGCTGCAACTCCACCTGCACGATGTTCTCCTCCAGCCAATTTAGGTCTGCTTTGTAGGTCAAAGATGTTGGGTTAAGAAGCAGATCGTTCGCACAGATGATGATGGGAATGAAGTATAGCCAGACACTGTATTCATGCTGCCCACAGTTCGACTGCCCCAGCTTCACCCTCCATTGCCCGCTCTGGAAAAGCTCTCTGTTGCCCAGGACCTGGTCTGTACGAATCTCGTCGAAGACGAGTGCTTTATGAATCGTCCTGTCGAATTCCTTTAATGATGGCAAAATTCCATGAGGCAATGCGTTGCAGGACAACTTCAACGTTTCTTCTGGCCACAGAGACATTGCTTTCCATGTCTTCGCACTTTGGGACTCCCCGATCAAGCCCAGCACTGAGCTTCGTCCAACCTCACCGTAGTTCGCAGCAGCATAACCAGTGAACCAGTTGTCGATCAATTCATGGGTCATGAAGGGCACCTGCAGTTTCCTCAATTTCTGCTGAATGCGCAACTCCTCCACCTTCTCCAGCAAGGTCCTGTTCTTGTTGTGCAGATCTAACATGCGGGCCAAGACCTCTGGTGCTCGATAATCTCGCGATGCCACCACATCATAGGTGGCCTTCTCGAGTGTCATTTTTTTGTTCTGCCATTGCTTGAAAACAGTCATGGCCGGCAACGGAAAATCCTGATCAAGTAGCGATTGCATTGGGGATACAACAATGATATCGGATAAGCTTCCCAGGCCTGGACCGGCCAACAGAAATCGCCAAAGAAAGCACCGGCCATAAAGAAATCGACAGTTGAGGCAGAGTGCGACTACGTGTTTGAATTACCGAAACACACTGTAAGATCATTGTCGTGCCAATTCAATGGCGACAATCCTCAATGTGCCAAAAAGTAGCCTTCCGCATGATCGTGGTGGTTTTGTGTGCAATCACATAATAGAGGCCATTGACCACGGCGTCGCACACCGTTTTGGGGTGGTTCTTCTTGGGTTTCGTTGGCCGCGGATAAGGCTTCACGCCCATGAAACACAAATCATCCTGCGAGATGTCGCATCGAACAACACTGTTCATGGATCCCGCGCCGCCCTTAATACCGGTTCCAATGTATGCATGAAGATGAACTCGGCCAGGCTCTTCTGCATTTTCTGACAGCTCCATGCTTGCTCCGATCGTCTTGAATCGACACTTCTCGCCCAGCTCTACGAGAAACTTCCAAAATGTCTCAAAACAATCTTTGTGGAAGATGGAGTTCGCGAAGAACAAGATGAAATCCGCCGGCGTCGCTTTGTCTTGAACCATTGCCAAAACTTCCGGGGACTTGATGCCCAGGCCGATGTTGTACGTCAACATGATTCCTGTGCATCCTTCGTGAATTTTTACCGGAGAAGCGGCAGTTGTTGTTGACGGCTGGAAATCTTCAGGACTCTTAGGGCCCTTGCATTTCCGGCGTTCACTTCCAGTTCGACGGGCTATGTCCGGGTCCTTCATTGCACACGCCAGTGCATGCCACCTAAACTTATCATCTTCCGTAGCCCTGGCCCACATTGCGGGAGCCACAGTCTTCAAGTCTCTCCATGCCGCTCCCGTAACCCTGGCCAATAAGCCTTTAAAGATGTCTGATGCACGACTTCGTTTTCTGGCATCTGCCTGAAACGATACCTTCTTCTTCGGGGCAGTGACATAACCATTCAGATAGCGCCGCCAATCAGTCTGCTTTGTCCGCAATCGCATGTTCTTCTTGGGAAAGCTCACCTCCAATAAGTTTTTCCAGACAATCGCCCACAACCTGTTCGGGTGCCAATGTTTCACTTCATCCAAAAGCAAGAAATCGGATACTGGAGAAGATGATTGCTCCTCGCTCCGACTGGACTCAGGCGTCTCGGGCATGCCTAAAATTTGAGCCAACGAAATGTGGCCGCAGAGTTCTTCGTAGGCATTGATGTTAGGCTTGGCTTCCGCTGGAGGCATGTCAGTTGTCTCGAAACAATCTGATAGACTGATTCGCTGTTTCTTGGCCGGGGTGCTTATTTCCACAGGCAGCTCACACTCCTCCTCTTCTGATCCGTCCTCTGCCTCGTGCACAGCCTTGTGCGATGCACCGAGCTCGTCTTCCTTATCGAAAGTGTCCATGATGTTGCCAAAATCACCTCCTGGGGTGAAGGGCAACATGAAAGGCATGCACGCAAAAAAAAACTGCCTTGAGCCAAAATGATTACAGATCCCTTGACTTCAAAATGTGAAAAGCACACACAGCTAACAGGCACACAACCGCACAACAATATCATAATGCACCCACACATTCCGATCACAAAATATATCGACTACCGAGGACACCGTTTGCCAACAAATCAGTGCGGGTTACCGCCAATGAGGCAGATCTATCAGGAAATACATCAATTATGGACCCACGAATCAATGACTAAGATCACTGTCTTGGGCCGCCCAAGCCCCCGGGGCCGCCCCAGGCCCGGGAAGTAATCTCGCAGACAACCTGTTTCAGCCGCCGAACTCCACCAGCGTTTGGAAGACAGCCGGCTCCAGCCCATGATGCAACACAAGATTGCGAATCTGGCGATTACGCGAGCGCCACGAGCACCAAAACTTGTGCTCCGGCCAGTGCCTCCACTGGCACACATTGTCACAGTAAGCAATCGTTCTGCAAGAGCACCGTTTGCCAGACAGAACCAAGAAGCCGCACCAGCCACAAGCCGGCAGTCCAGCCATAAAATCGGCCATGCCACAGACCAAATCTCTTGAGTGAGCCGGAAGCTACGGAGGCCCCGATCTTCTCTGTCGGGGACCTGGGACAACGCACCGATGTCAGATTCTAACGTTGGGACTACATATGACAAGCCCGATCAATGTTTTCGGCGGCTCCACGCACCGCATCAACTGTAACCAACTCTAAAATGTAAACAAAATCCAATGTCCAAACCCGCACTGTGGCGGAGGGCAATTCGTTATGTACACCAAAATATTTCACGGCGGTCCGCGAAAATCATTGTGCTCGTCATGCTTCGGAAGCGGTGAGCACATGTGAATTTTAAACATGCCCGACCGTAAGAACGATCCCACGGTCTCTGTACATAAACAAAAAACATAAAGACCCTGCGTGGAACATACGTCTCGGAGACAGTATGTGTTGTTCTCCTCGTCAACTGTAGCATGCACACTGGAATCACTTACAAACCTTGATCAGGAGTCCATCCTCGGAAAATGTGTGCACATGAACACCCCCGTAAATGACTCGCCAACATTGATGTGACACACCGCGATGTGGTCTTGCATCCGCCGATCGCAATCCGCCGACAACAATGAGAGTTCTTCAGTTTCTTTGAGCCGCTACCGAAGGACATCCAATGATAACAAACCATCGTTCGATGGCGGCATCAAACAAAAAAACAGACGGCCTGAGGCCGGCCGGAGCGTATCAAGCACGGACGCAAACGCAAGAGACATACAAAACCCACCACCGCAACAAATCCAGCGAAACTTAAAAACAACCATTGATGCCAAAATACAAAAAAAACCAACATAACCAAAACGCTTATCACAGCCTTCGCTGGAATAATGGCCTACATCTGGACGATAACCGGCGACCAGCCTTGGCGGCAGCAGAAGCAGCGGCTGATGGAGTAATCACAACAGCAACGCAAACACGCAGACGAACACCACAGCCGCAGCAACGACACCAGCCACACCAGCGACACAACCGGCAGTGGCCTCCGGCAGAACTCGACCACTCAAACTTGTGGCATGCCCAGAAACTTTACACGGGCGATGGTAACTGCAGAAAACAAAACTTTGATCATCCCGATCAACACGCACGATACATCCGCACTGATGAGTACCGCCTGCGCGACACAAAGACCACCAAGGAAAACACAGCCAATGGCCGTGACACAAAACCCATGCGGAGCCGCACATGACGGGAGTGCTACGGCAGAAACGTAGGAACAACGAGATAGTAGAAGACGCAGCTACACAACTGGCAGTAGACACAGTTGCGTCAACCAGATGTGGATGTACACGGCATCCCGGCCACAGCCACGGCCGTCCAAGAACTGTAGCGGCCAAGCAAAGAGTCCAACAGATGAAGTAGTAGCAGAGGATCCTCACAGACAGTAACCATGAACGCAGCGATTGGGTCTGTGACACACAACGGCGGCGGCAGCAACAGTCCATGCCATCGGCTGGCAAATGCACCCATATCCGGCTCACCGGCTGTGTTAAATACGCTGCCCCTGACCAACCCGCGGACGCTGGCAAGCATCGAACCCAAGACGAGACAAGAGATAAACCAATTGTATGTGTCGATACGGTGCCCAACGACCAAATCGCCGATGTCGGACTGGAGACAACACGTGAAACTCAAAAGTCGCGACACCCAGGGTCACCAACGACACCTGCAAGGGCCATGTGCATCTGGAGTACACACATAACGCACACGGCCACTTTCCAGATTCCGAAACAACTAACCACAAACGTTCATCGCCGTAGAAAACGTTTCCAAAACAAAATATACATCTGCTGCAAACAAAATGAACCCGAATGCTTAGAAAAAACTCTCGCCGTCTTGGTTATAAATCAATTTCGGGCTCATTTTTTAATTAAAACGAGACCCAAAAATGAGCCCAATTTCTGGGCACGCATTTTGAGGTCTCCGATACATCCACAGACACAGAACGGAGGCGCTCCTCCTCGGAAACAACCAAAATGAGTGGCCGAGCCTCTTTTCCGGGCCCATTTTTGAGCCCAGAAAATGGGCACGTTTTCGGTACAGCACTTGAATTAATTGTTAAACGCTGGCCATCAAAATCAATACCATGCAACGGTGAAGATTGATTCACCTTAAACCAAGCACTGGTCAAGACAAAAATATAGAGCCATACCACTTTTAGGTACTCACAATTTTCAGGTGAACCCTGGCGGAATTTGCCGCAGGCTAACATTGATCAGACATCTGAATACCACGTGCTGACAACCTGTCGAGGCGACTTCATTGTCTCACATGCCGTATGTCACAAAAATTCTGCACAGCTGCTACAAATGCAATGGCTTGCAGCGGAAAACAAATGGGCAAAAGATTGCCTCAACTCGAACCTTTCAGAGGTCGTCCTACGCCTCTGCATCCTCCATGTCGTCGCCAGCTTCTTCAATAGCAATATCGACGACAACCGGATCGTCGTTCTCACCGACCACCGCTGGCCCGGCTTCTGCCGCACCCACTGCTGGCATCACATGCTGCTTCTCTGCGGCACGATCTCCTCCCAGGTGCCGCTGCACTTCTTCTTGTTTCAGCAACTGTTGGAGATCAGTCACACATGACAGAACATCTTCGCCGCCGCTCTTGCTCACCACATCGGCCAACTTCTTCAACATCTCCACCGACGACTTCCTTGTACGGGGCGGACTGGCTGATGCTGCGGCGCTGCTTGCTGCGGTCGACTGGCTGGGTGCATCCACATGTTCATCTGCCACGAGCAAACCACACCTCTTCAAAACGGCCAGACGCTCAAGATCCTGCACACTCATTTTGGCACATTTCTTCACGAGCCGGGCCTTGCAGCGGACACTGTTCCTTTGTGACATCTTGGCAGCATGAGAAATCTTTTTCATCATGATACTCAAATCGTTCGCCGACTCGATGTCGTCATCAATATCAATGCGAGGTCTGTCCACGTCGCGCTTCCGCCCGCGGGTCTTGGGCAAGGCTTTGGCTATGGTTTTCGCAGCGGCCTTGGCGGCAGCCACACGTTCAACGGCATCGGAGGCACAGGCACCCGACATACCAATGGTAGCGAGAGTAAGGTGCACAACGCGACTCGAACAAGAAAGGGAAGCGAACTCGATAACAGGCTGTGTTTGCGAACCTTAGTTTAAAGACGCCCACACACACCGACAGGCTGTGGTTCATTCCGAAATTTGTGATTACAAACCACAACTGGTATGAAATACCTACAGCCTGCAACCAGCCCCAATCATGCCGCCAGTGAAGTCAAAGACTTGCATCCCACCGCCCACACACACATCTATTCATAGACAAAAACTTCCACTTCTGTTGATCGGCCCCAAAAACTGACAACCCAAGCCAACACATCAAAATGCAATTTGCTAACACGTGGGGTTCGGCGGACAGTCCATAGAACTGGTTCCTGTGCCGATGGTGGTTGCATGTATGAAAAGTCCATTCAATCACATACGACTGGATGCCACATGCTGATGTAACGCATCAAGACAGATTAATGGCCATGCGGCCGCCTGAATTCAATTTGGACAGCCGGCGGACCCACGATCCCGCCGAGCGGCTGAATGGCTTGTTGACTGTACACATATTGGCGTAGAACCGGGTCCAGGTTTCCAGCGGGGCGTCTCCCTGGAGGCAGTCGTTTCGTGGCAGGCATCACATTGGGAAGCTCCACGATGGCTCCTCGGCGCGGCATACTATTCGAGGCCAGGTCACGGACACGAATTGCAGGTTGCATCAGCCCTCGGTGCAACTCTCGGGTTCCTTCCGTGTGCACCACTCTGCTCACCATGGCCGCGAAGTCTCGCAATAGTGGCAACTCGGGGTACACAAGCTCCGCACCAACATACTTCTGGATGTCTGGTCTTACTGGACCATAGTTGATGCCCGCACCGACCTTGTCAAACTTATCACTCCAGTCAGTCTTGCACAAAACTGATTTCGCGGCTGACGCAGTTGGTGTTATCCAGGAACCAAGCGTTGCACCCTCCTCAAGGCCAGCGGCTTCCTGGTGATGCAGAAGCCCTCGTAACACTCTTTTGAAAACAGCATACACATACACATCCAAGGGTTGCAACAACCAAGTTAACTGAGCAGGGATCACCACGGTAACAATGCCCATCGCAGCCAAATGGTTCACGGTCTGCAAGTCCAGATGACTGGAGTGGCAATCCATAATGAGTAATATGTATGCCTCGGAATTGAACGAATGAACAGATGAACGCAACGAATTGCACCACATTCGGAACGTCGCTGGTGATGATGATCCTCCTGTCCGATGCCAATACTGGAATGGAAAACCTTGCCGGCCATACATATCACGTGCCCATGCTGGTGGAGTTGCATTCTGTGTATATTTCGGCATGAAAACCTGAGGCAGATAAGGTTGCAACTCCGGCTGGTCGCAAATGACGCCCATCAACGTTGTTTTAATGTCGCTTCGATCACGGCGGCCACCTCGATGTTGGTGCTCTGCCACAACACTGCGAATTCCTTGCCCAACATAACCGTGTTTCTTTTGACCAACAGCATTTACTGATGTCTCATCAACATTGACAATAACATACGTCTTGTCCCGCAACGTTACATCTATCACGTACCGCAGCCACCTGAGATATGTTACCACCTGATCGATTTGCATTGTTGTAATTTGATCACCACACTGGTGGTGGCCTGTGTCTGAACACAAACCCGTAACAACACGACTGAACCGAAATATTATTGTTGCAACAATGCCAACCGATCGGCACACAGAGTCTCGCGACAAGCTACGCTCTGGATGAACAATGCCAAGGCGAATGTGCCATTCTTCACGAAGACGCCGCATGAGGTTCTTGCGGTCCGTGGTGTTGTAAGTAAGTTTGACAAGCTTGTCTTGCACATCAAAAGGAACAGGACGATACATCCAATATCGCAGGTAACAGGTGATGATCGCCGACGGTTGAACCGACTTATTCAGGGCATTTTGTCGAAAGACATACTCCGCAACCAGGCTTCGCATCAAAAACTCGTCAGCGAGAACACGGGTTTTGTGATTGGGGTCATCAACCGCATCACGAACCCATCTCTGGGTTTTGGCCCTGGCCCACCATCCCAACATCAACAATGCTAGTTGTGGTTCGTCAGGAACATTTTCTTCATCGTTGAAGACGTCAGGGTGCATCGACCAAACATAATATCCAGCGAGAGCGATGTTGCGACTCAACAACCAGATAACGATCGCTACCGACCGCCCACGATCACCGGATCCGTTCAACGACGGTCTTTGATGACGCAGCAGCGGCATGACAGGCACTGCATGCCCACACAGCCTTGCTTTGACCTTTGCACAAATGGCTATCATTTCACTGTGCTTGAGATCAGCGAGGACTTCAAATGATACCACATCGCTTTCACAGATAGCGATCCCACCTACCAGAACTCAATTTATGGCCACTGTGTGACTCACCCACACACACACATACACACACGGAGACCTTGAGGCAATAAACCCACATACTCACATGGCCCCTTGATACAAATACACTAACAATATATTTACTACTTGAACCAAATCAAGAGGCGCCATGTGGTTGGATCAAATATGTCTTGAGCAACATAAGGATATGAGAAGACGCTCACCCTGTTTGATATCGATGCTGCCACTACATACTTGGTCACGGTGCAACTTCCCAAATGAACAATCAAGCTCGGAACCCGATTGGCACGCGGCCAGCACAATAACTGATGGATGGCCGTCGCTTTGGACACTGTGACCTTCAATGGTGAATATGATCACCTGCAAACACATACCTGATCGTTTGTTCCGAGGCTTCACACTTGATGTCCAAAATTCGTGCACACATCATGCCGATTTCACCATTCTGCCAAAAACACATCGGAACGACGATAATGACATAAATATTTGTGCCGGCGATCGTCGCAATAACCGTGAAGAAAAAGACACCGCCCACCTTGAGACAGATTCAACGAGAACCAGGCAAACATCAAAGTCTTTGACACATTCCACTACAAAAAAAAACAAAATTGAGGGATGGACGGCTAGATGCGAAAAATCTGGTATCTCAAGCACCGCCACGTTGGACGGCCTTTGCATCCACGTTCAACCTTCAAAAACTATTAACAAAAAAGGCACCGGATCAGACCGATTTGGTCGTCGGCTGCATGTTGATGATGGTCGCGACGTAAGCAACCGCACCGGCGCCATCTGGGGGCAGGGTTGTCCTGCACGAAAATATCGATGCTAGGCACGACTCATGATAAATTCACACTGACCCATGATATTGACTACATAGTCTTTGTAGTGTCGCGAAACTATGCCTTTGACCCCCATGCACGTCGTGGCCCTGGGGAATGTCTGAAACTACATCAACGACGTAGTGCCGGAGACTAAGGAGATAAACAAGGTCGGCTCTCGGTGTGTGCAAGGTGCTCCACATCGCTCGAATGGTAACAATGCGTGTTTCTATATACGGTTCTGCTTCGGAATGATGGAAATCATCTTGGGAAACTCTTGGAAAAAGCTTCGGAACCCTTGGATTGTATACACGACGACAATCACTCGCATCAAGGTGTAGGTTGACTACATCTTTGTGAAGAATGGTAAGGTGCTGCAACCCATAACCACATCAAGTGAGAAAACAATATGAAACGACTTTGTTAAGATCACTCCTTTGGGGCCATGGCCAAGCATCGGTTGTGCCCCTCAACTGCTCCGAAACAACAAAGAAACAAATATTAACATTGTACTGAGCACGTCACGGAACATTGATCGGATCTGAAACATGTGACCCACTCCTGCGGATCAGATCACAGTAAGGATAGATCTGCGGCCCTGGCGCCGCGCTGCGAACCGTCTATAGAGGAAATGGCTTCGGGGAGAAATTCACATTGTCACAGATAAACACCTTCATCACATCAGTCGGATCAGAACTATGACATGCTGACATACGGTCACATTGTCACATAAAGGTCTTCATCACAAAAGATGGGTCACAGAAGTCCAATGCTGAAATCACACGAACATTCACCTGTTGCCTAAATCACATCAAGATCACATCTGTTATCCGACAACGACATCTGTCACATGAGACGTTTCTCAAATCACATTCCCACATCACCATGGGTGACATGACTTCACATGGATTAGGAGGTCAAAATTTTTGACAACTACCACTCCAACAACATGTGAATGCGACATCCATCAACATCATTGATGTGAATTCGATCGCTGTAACTTAGACAGACTTCACAAAGCATGTCCGCTCGCCGTCCAAGGCCTTGACGTCTGGAAAATGATACCTTTCAAACCTGATCCCACATGTCGCTATGATGGAGATTCCCCGCCCCCCTATTTCAATGGGTGCTTATGTATATATATATCTCAAGTTTCGAAGCCCTGGCCACCCTTGACTGGTTGGTCCGGGCCCCGGGACCGGCCAGATGGGGTTATGGCTACGACTTGGCTTAAGACCTCCAAAAGACCCCTCTTCCGAGCAAGGATTCCTTCTCCTTAATAAATTTAAATATTCAGAACGCTCGGGACGCTCGGGGGGTGTGCCCCCGCCATTAGTATGAGCAGAATTTTCGGAAATCCGATTTGAGAAATCCTTGCTCGGAATGCTCGGGGGCTCCTCTTTTTGTGCAAATCACACCATGAAATGACATTTTGGCTCAAATTGAGCCTTAAAAACACGCAAACCGCTGCAGACTGTCGCTGTTTTTAGGTCATTTTTGACCACATTTTTGAAGCGAATATGTAAGCCATGTATGGTGATTGGTAACATAAACTGTATACAAAAAAGTGTCAGAAAACAGTAATCAGCCAGCAACTGCAAAACCTCAGCCGGGGACCTAGAAACAAGGGCCGGCCACCTACAAACATTAACCGGGCACCCTCAAACAAAGGCAGGCCACCTACAAAAAGGCAGCCAGCATGCAGTTGAATCCGGCCAACGGCCAGATTCAAGCAGGCAGCCAGCAGCCAGCAATCAGCAGGCAGCTGCCAGCAGCCAGCAGCCAGCAGCCAGCAGCCACCAGCTAGCATCCAGCCGCCAACAGCAAGCAGCAAGCAGTCAGAAGCAAGCAGCCAGCAGCCTTCAGCGAGCACTCAGCAGAGAGTGGCCAACCGCCATGAGCCAGCCGACACTAGTC
>Ga0214162_1000209_pt1 | contig 14701 bp, 16 predicted proteins | sample LakMenepilimnion_3_FD_153000 | JGI IMG/M metagenome (GOLD analysis project Ga0214162, IMG submission 153000) | Freshwater microbial communities from Lake Mendota, WI - Practice 20APR2010 epilimnion v5 | ecosystem: Environmental > Aquatic > Freshwater > Lake > Epilimnion/Euphotic zone | place...
ATATTTTTTACAAAATTGCTAATATCATTTGTTTTCTTTCTTATAAAAATTAATAATATAAAAAATGTAGCTAAATTACATTGGTTTTGTGATAAAAAAACCGTTTTTGATTTAATTTCATTTCATAAATAAAGCAAAATAAATTCTACTATAAATTCCTATATTTGCAGCCTTAAAATCAATACACAAAATGACATTATCCCAGATATTGAAGCCTTACATTAAAAAAGCAGTTCTAGCTTTATTTGACGTTGCCATAGACAAAGTTGAATTTCAAACCACTCGCAAAGAGTTTGAAGGTGACATCACCATGGTAATTTTTCCATTGTTGAAAGTGGTCAAAAGTAACCCGGTAGAATTAGGGAATAAAATCGGAAACTATTTAGTTGAAAACGTTGCTGAAGTGAGTCGTTTCAACGTCGTTTCAGGCTTTTTGAATGTCGTTATTTCGGATGAATATTATTTGAATTTTTTCAACGATATCAGGAACGATGCAAAATTTGGTTTTGTTACTCCAAGTCCAGAGAACAAGGCGATTATGGTCGAATATTCTTCGCCAAACACCAATAAACCACTGCATTTGGGTCACGTTCGAAACAATCTTTTGGGTTATTCCGTTGCCGAAATCATCAAGGCTTCGGGCAAGAAAGTTTATAAAACACAAATTATAAACGATCGTGGAATCCATATTTGCAAGTCGATGTTGGCTTGGCAAAAATTCGGAAAAGGTGAAACTCCAGAATCTACTGGATTGAAAGGAGACAAGCTGGTTGGTAATTATTATGTAGCTTTTGACAAAGCGTATAAAGAACAAATAGCCCAATTAATCTCGGAAGGAAAAACAGAAGATGAAGGCAAAAAGCAAGCACCGATTATTCTAGAAGCCCAAGAAATGTTGCTGAAATGGGAAGCTGGTGATGCTGAAGTTATTGCGCTTTGGAAAACAATGAACCAGTGGGTTTATGATGGTTTTGCCATTACCTATAAAAATCTAGGAGTTGATTTTGATAAATATTACTACGAAAGCGATACGTATTTGCTGGGAAAAGATGTGGTTCAAATTGGATTGGAAAAAGGTATTTTCGAAAAAGATCCCGATGGTTCCGTTTGGATTGATTTGACCGACGAAGGTTTAGACCGAAAAATCGTCTTGCGTTCCGATGGAACTGCAGTATATATGACGCAAGATATTGGCACAGCCATCCAACGCGTGAAGGATTTTCCGGACGTTGGCGGAATGGTTTATACCGTGGGAAATGAGCAGGATTACCATTTCAAAGTATTGTTTTTGATTTTGAAAAAGCTAGGTTTCGAATGGTCCAAAAATCTCTATCATTTGTCTTATGGAATGGTCGATTTGCCTTCCGGAAAAATGAAATCCCGAGAAGGAACCGTTGTCGATGCCGATGATTTGATGCAGGAAATGACCGATACCGCCCAGAAAATAGCCGAAGATTTAGGGAAATTAGACAGCTATTCTCCCGAAGAAAAATCAAAATTGTATAAAACCATTGGGCTTGGTGCTTTGAAATATTATATTTTGAAAGTTGATCCCAAAAAGCGAATCCTTTTTGATCCGGAAGAATCAGTTGATTTTGCAGGAAACACAGGGCCGTTTATCCAATATACGTATGCCAGAATCCAGTCGATTATTCGCAAAGCTAACTTTGATTATGATGTCACACCAAGCATAGTCGAGATGCACGAAAAAGAAAAAGAATTGGTCAAACAACTCGAATTGTTTCCGGAAGTGATTCAAAACGCAGCACAAAATCACAGCCCAGCTTTGATTGCTAATTATATGTATGATTTGGTAAAAGAATACAACTCCTTTTACCAAACCGTTTCCATTTTGGGAGAGGAAGATTTTAATAAAAAAATATTCCGTGTTCAACTTTCGAAAAAGGTTGCCGACACGATTGCCTCGGCCTTTCAATTATTGGGAATTGACGTTCCTGAAAGGATGTAAGATTGACTGTCAAAAGCCAAGTAAACATTGTACCTTTCTAACTTTATATTATATTTGCATTTTTAAAACAATCCATATTATGTTCGATAATTTAAGCGATAAACTAGACAAAGCCTTTCACATTCTCAAAGGGCACGGAAAAATAACCGAAGTTAACGTTGCCGAAACCCTAAAAGAAGTGCGTCGTGCTTTATTGGATGCCGACGTCAATTTTAAAATTGCCAAGGATTTCACCACCAAAGTAAAAGAAAAAGCCATTGGTCAAAACGTATTAACCACACTTCAACCAGGACAATTATTGGTAAAATTGGTCAAAGACGAACTGACCGAATTGATGGGTGGCGATGTTGCTGGCATCAATCTTTCCGGGAATCCAACCGTTATTTTAATGTCGGGATTACAAGGTTCAGGGAAAACCACTTTTTCTGGAAAACTAGCCAATTATCTTCAAACCAAAAAAGGAAAAAAACCGCTATTGGTGGCCTGTGATATTTATCGTCCTGCGGCAATCCAGCAATTATACGTTGTTGGAGATTCCATTGCTGTTGAGGTATATTCAGAGCCTGAAAATAAAAACCCTGTCGAAATTGCCCAAAACGCCATCAAACATGCCAAGGCTAATGGATTCAATGTCGTGATTGTCGATACTGCGGGTCGTTTGGCTGTTGATGAGGCGATGATGACCGAAATTTCGAATGTTCACAAAGCGATTCAACCTCACGAAACCTTGTTTGTTGTGGATGCAATGACGGGGCAAGATGCAGTAAATACTGCAAAAGCGTTCAATGATAGATTAAATTTTGATGGTGTAATCTTGACCAAATTAGACGGTGATACCCGTGGTGGAGCCGCCCTTTCGATTAAATCGGTGGTGAACAAGCCCATTAAATTTGTAGGTACAGGCGAAAAAATGGAGGCCATCGATGTGTTTTATCCCACCCGTATGGCTGATCGTATCCTCGGAATGGGTGATGTGGTGTCTTTGGTAGAAAAAGCGCAAGAACATTATGACGAGGAAGAAGCCCGAAAAATCCAAAAGAAAATCGCCAAGAACGAATTTGGTTTTGATGATTTCCTTTCCCAAATTCAACAAGTCAAGAAAATGGGGAATATGAAAGACTTGGTCGGAATGATTCCAGGAGCTTCAAAAGCAATGAAAGATGTGGAAATAGAAGACGACGCTTTCAAACATATCGAAGCTATCATTCATTCGATGACCCCAAAAGAAAGAACAAAACCCGCCATAATCGACGTCAAGAGAAAAGCCAGAATCGCAAAAGGTTCCGGAACTAAAATTGAACAAGTCAATCAACTGATGAAACAGTTTGATCAAATGAGCAAAATGATGAAGATGATGCAAGGCCCGGGTGGAAAAAACATGATGAAAATGATGGGGAACATGAAGGGCGGAATGCCGGGGATGAGATAAAATTTTTATAAAAGTTTAAGATTATTTAAGATTGTTTAAGATTGTTTAAGATTGTTTAAGATTTTTTTAAGCTCTTAAACCTTTAAACTCTTAAACTCTTAAACCTTTAAACATTTAAACTCCAAACCATCAAACTTCTTAAACAAATTAAAAATGCAACTACTAGACGGAAAGAAAACATCAGAGGACATTAAAAACGAGATTGCTGCTGAAGTAAAAAAGATGAAGGCTGAGGGTCAAAAAGTGCCTCATTTGGCCGCAGTTATCGTTGGCAGTAATGGAGCCAGTTTAACGTATGTTGGAAGTAAAGTGCGTTCCTGTCAACAAATTGGTTTTGAATCCACTTTGGTTGCATTGCCTGAAACTATTTCAGAAGCGGATTTACTTCAAAAAATTAAGCAACTAAACGAAGACGATGAATTGGACGGTTATATTGTTCAATTGCCTTTGCCCAATCACATTGACGAGCAAAAAATCCTGATGGCTATTGATCCAGACAAGGACGTAGATGGTTTTCATCCAGCCAATTTTGGAAAAATGGCTTTAGAAATGGAAACCTTTTTGCCGGCAACTCCTTATGGAATTATGGAATTGTTAGAACGTTACAAAGTCGAAACAGCTGGTAAACACACCGTAGTTATTGGTCGTAGCCATATTGTGGGAAGACCCATGAGCATTTTGATGAGCCGCAAAGGCTATCCGGGAGATTCTACTGTAACGCTGACCCACAGTAGAACCAAAAACATCGAAGAATTCACTAAAAATGCCGATATTATCATCACGGCTCTTGGTGTTCCTAATTATCTAAAAGCGGATATGGTAAAAGACGGAGTAGTTGTAATCGATGTTGGTATTACCCGTGTTGAAGACGCTTCACATCCAAAAGGATATGTAATCACCGGTGATGTTGATTTTGCAAGTGTAAGTCCTAAATCTTCTTTCATTACACCAGTTCCGGGTGGAGTAGGGCCAATGACTATTGCAATGTTGTTGAAAAATACGCTTTTGGCAAGAAAAATTAGAAGTAGGAAATAAATATTCACAAATATAAAAATCAAACCCCAAGATGAAAGTCTTGGGGTTTGATTTTTTATCTAATAATCCTCCCTTTTCTTAAACCTCGGATCGTCTCTTTTGATGAATTCGGTTCTGCGTTTTGGCACTTCTGCTTTCGGTAAACTAGCTTCTTCTGTCTTACTTGAAGGTTCTATTAGTGCATTGAGTTCCTTGATTTCGGCATCAGTCAAATCGCGAAATCTTCCCACAGGAACATCCAGGGAAATATTGATAATTCGAATGCGTTTCAAAGCCGTCACTTCATAGCCTAAATACTCGCACATTCTTCGAATTTGTCGGTTTAGACCTTGGGTTAGGACGATTTTAAAAGTGGTTGAACTTATTTTTTCTACTTTGCATTTTCGAGTAATAGTATCTAAAATAGGAACCCCATTGCCCATTTTTTCAATAAAACGATCCGTTATGAGTTTGTTGACTGTTACGGTATATTCTTTTTCGTGGTTGTTTCGGGCACGAAGAATTTTATTGACAATATCGCCGTCATTAGTCATAAAAATCAGACCTTCACTGGCTTTGTCCAATCGACCAATCGGGAAAATACGTTTGGGATAATTGATATAGTCCACGATGTTGTTGCGAACCTCCAAGTTGGTGGTACATTCAATTCCAACGGGTTTGTTGAAAGCTAAATAAACGGGTTTCTCGTTTTTCTCCCGTATTAACTTACCGTCAATACGCACTTCGTCATCCGGGGATACCTTGGTTCCCAATTCAGGCACAATTCCGTTGATGGTGACACGACCTTCTTCAATTATTTTGTCGGCCTCACGGCGGGAGCAAAAACCGGTTTCTCCAATGAATTTATTGAGACGTTTTAGATTTTCTTCCATAGTGCAAAAGTAATCAATTATTTTTCTTTTTGATTTCTGATAAAGTTATTCCGTTTCAAATAAAAACGAATACACTTTTCTATACAATACATCATCGTGGAGTTTGTGCCCCAAACCTTTGGTTGCAATGAATTGAGCATCTTTCCAGGAGGTTGCAATTTTTTCTCCTTCGTCGAATAATACTACGGTGTCCTCAACATCGTGAGCCAGTAAGCCTTTTACATTGATTTTTGAAGCAAATTCTTTTGAAGCAAATTGGTCTAAGTTCAGATTCAAATGTTTTGTGTATTTGTTTTTTAATGCTTTTGTAACGGTACTATTTAAACTTAACAAAGTCGTAAAGTTCTTTAGAATAATTGTAAAATCACTTGGAGCACCCAGAATCACTATTTTTTGGATACTAGGGTTTTGATACTTATATTGATAATACAAACTCGTTTTTCCACCCATAGAATGACCAATTATATAGTGTGGTTTATATTTTTTGGCAGCAATATCAATAAACTCTGCATATTTTGGAACAGTAAATTCTTTGCCACTCGACAATCCTTGAGCTGGTCCATCGATGGCGATTATGGTGCTTCCCGATTTTTTTAAATAAGGCAACATTTTTTTCCATCTTGAAGAATTGCTTTCCCAACCGTGGATTAGCAAAATAATAGTGTCATTTCCTTTCCAAATGTAGGTTTGAATACTATCATCGTTGTGCTGAATGGTTTCTGATTGCGCTTCTTTGAGTGTTTTAGGAAGTGTATCAGTAGTGAATTTGCCTTTTCTGGGTTCACTAAAAAAAGCGTGAGCCAGTTGAGTTGCTTTTTTGGGTGCTATAAAAATTATCAGGTTAATATAAATCCCAATCGATTTGGTTAACAAAAAATAAAATGTTTTTTTCATAAAAATCGAATTTTCACGCTAATGTATAAAAAATAAAAGCCTGCATAGCAGACTTGAATATGGTTTAAAAAAAGTCCCGATAAGTATCCCGGGACTATATTTTTTTTAGAATTTAGCAAAAAGCTTTTCCATTTTCTCCTTCTCTTCTTCAGCCAAGGTGCTGTCGACCAATATTCTTCCGGAGTGTTCATCCGTGATGATTTTTTTTCTGGCAGCAATCTCCACCTGTGTTTGTGGTGGAATAGTGAAAAACGATCCTGCAGATGCGCCTCTTTCGATAGAAACAACAGCCAATCCGTTGCGAACACTAGAACGAATTCTGTCATAAGCCGCTAAAAGTCTGTCTTCTATTGAAGTTCGATATTCAACAGATTTTTCAGATAAGAAAGCTTCTTCTTTGGCAGTTTCTGCCATAATATCGTCTAATTCTGATTTTTTGTGCTTCAAGTGATTCGATTTAGTTTCTAATCGCTCTTTTGATTGTGAGATTATTTCTTTCTTGTGTTCGATAGAAGCTTTCATTTCCTTGATTTGCTTCTCGGCCAATTGAATTTCTAATTCTTGGAATTCAACTTCCTTAGTCAACGAGTTGAATTCTCTATTGTTGCGAACTGTTTCTTGTTGTTTCGTATATTTTTTGATGGCTTCTTTGTGCTCATCTATGGCATTTTTTCTTACTTTAATAAGTTCTTCGATAGTTTCAAGTTCACTTTTCAATTTTTCTGAACGTGTGCTTAAACCCGCAACTTCATCTTCTAAATCTTCTACTTCAAGAGGAAGTTCTCCCCTTACGTTTCTAATTTCGTCAATTCTGGAGTCAATTAATTGTAAATCGTAAATTGCTCTTAATTTGTCTTCAACACTCAATTCTTTTGTAGTCGCCATATTCTATTGTCTATAAGTACTTAACTGGATTTGTATTTTCTTCTGATAAAACGATTGCAAAATTAAGGATTTTTTTCCGAAGAAAATCAACAATATAATTTTTTGTATAACGTTCGCTTTCAAAATGTCCAATATCGGCCAAAAGCAACTGATTTTCAGCTTCATAAAATTGGTGATACTTTAAATCTGCCGTCAAAAAAACGTCGGCACCGGCCTGAATAGCGTTTTTTATGGCAAAACTTCCTGAACCTCCCAGAACCGCAATCTTTTTTATAGGTTTCCCCAAGAATGCACTATGCCGAATTCCATCAGCTTGCATCTTGTCTTTTACGAAATTCAGAAAATCTTTTTCTTCCATTGGAACGGGTAATTCGCCAATCATTCCTAGTCCAATATTCTGATTTTTGTTCTGCAAATCATAAATTTCATAAGCGACCTCCTCATAAACGTGGTTTTTGAAAAGGGCTATCAGAATTTTGTTTTCCAAATGTTTTTCAAAAATCATTTCTATTTTGATTTCGTCGGCTTCGACAAATTCAAATCGCTCGCCAATCTCTGGATTGCTGTGTTCATTTCCCATATAAGTTCCAATTCCTTTGGAGTTGAAACTGCAATTTTCATAGTTGCCAATGTTTCCTGCACCTACGTCAAACAAGGCATTTCGGAGTTTTTCGGCATTTTCGGGAATGGTGTAAGTGACTATTTTGCGGATGAAATTTTGCTTTGGAATCAGGATTTTTGTTTTGGTTAAGCCTAGCGCCTCACAAAATATTTTATTCACACCCTCTTGATGATTGTCCAATGCGGTGTGAACTGCATAAATGGCGATGTCATTTTTTATGGCCTTTATTATTGAACGTTCGACATAGTTTTTGCCCGAGATTTTCTTTAATCCCGAAAATAAAATGGGATGAAAACAAACCACCAAATTGCATTTTTTGGCAATAGCTTCGTCAATCACGCTTTCCAAAGCATCGTGGCAAACCAAAATTCCAGTTGCTTCCGAGTCTTGGTCTCCAACCAATAAACCGACATTGTCAAAATCTTCGGCATAGGCCAATGGTGCCATTTCTTCGAGTACGGAAAATATTTCTTTAATTTTCATATTGAACACAGATTTCACAGATTTCACAGATTTTAAAAAAAAAAAAATTTGTAAAATCTATTTTAGAATAATATACCAAAGATAAAATATTATCCTTTCATAAAATGACTTTACTTCGAAAAATACTATTCTTAAAGTGTTCGCTTTGAAAAAAATAAAAACAGCACGAATTTTGTATATTTGTACTTTAAAAGCAATTGTTATGACAACACTAACTATAAAAATTAACGAGAGTTCTAAAAAAGGCAAAGCTTTTCTTGAGTTTGCAAAAACCTTTTTTGATGATGAAAAGGATGTTGAAATTATTGCATCTGGGTCAAAAAAAACAAAAGTTGGAACAGAAAGTCCTTATAATCCTGAATTTGTTGCAATGGTAAAAAAGGCACAAAAAAGTAAAAAAAGAACTGTGGTAGATCCAAATGATATATGGGGAAGTTTAGGGTTGAAATAACAGAGCTTGGAAAAAAGCAAATCGCACAGCATTTAAAATCTGGAAACCAAGCCAGTATAAAAAAAATTGTAATAATATTGAAAGAACTTTCAGAAACACCATATACAGGAGTAGGAAAGCCAGAAGCATTAAAGGAAAATTTAACAGGTTTTTGGTCAAGACAAATTAACCAAAAGGATAGGTTAATTTATACAGTAAATGATGATTTGGTTATAGTTGATGTCATTTCTGCAATGGGTCATTATTCTGATAAATAATGATAAATTTACTTCGAAAAATCCTCTTTCCCTTTGCCATTTTGTATGGATTCATTACCAGTATTCGGAATTTTCTTTATGATAAAGGCATTCTGAAATCCTATTCTTTTGATATTCCCATTATTGCCGTCGGGAATCTCAGCGTTGGAGGCACGGGAAAAACACCCCAAATCGAATATTTGATTCGGTTGCTTTCGCCAAAATATAAAGTGGCAACTTTAAGCCGAGGTTACAAAAGACAGTCCAAAGGTTTTGTTTTGGCTGATTCCAATTCTAATGCTGAAATTCTAGGAGACGAACCTTTCCAGTTTTATACTAAATTCGACAACATTCAAGTGGCCGTTGATACTGATAGAAAAAACGGAATTGAGCAATTGCTTTCGCATGCTAATAAACCAGATATTATTTTATTGGACGATGCTTTTCAGCATAGGAAAATAAACGCGGGTTTCTACATTTTGCTGACTTCTTACGGCGATTTATATTCGGATGATTATATGTTACCAACAGGAAATCTGCGCGAAAGTAGGCGTGGAGCCAAAAGAGCCAATATGATTATTGTCACGAAATGTCCTGCGAATCTTCCACTTGATGAGCAAAATAAAATTAGGAGACTCCTCCTTCGTCGGACACGAGGGCAAAGCCTGAACTGGCGAAGTAATGACATGGGGAAGAATCAAGAATTGTATTTTTCGTTTATCGATTACGATGAATTTGTATATTCAGAAGATAAAACGATGAAAGTAGATGAAATCAGGAATGTTGATAAATTACTTTTGGCTGGAGTTGCAAAACCTGATCCATTTTTCCTATATTTACAAGGCGAAAAGGATGAATGCCTGACTTATCCTGACCATTACCATTTTACAGAAAAGGACCTTTTAGAAATAGAAGATAAAGCACAAAATAAATTAATCATCACCACCGAAAAAGATTTCGTGAGACTGAAAGGTAGGCTTCCAAAAGAGCAGCTTTTCTATTTGCCTATTCGAAGTTCGTTTCTTTCAGCGACTAATCATTTTGATAAAACCATCTTAAATTATGTGGGAACAAGTACAAGAAACCGTTAGTTTTATAAAAGAAAAAACCAATTTCACCCCAGAATACGGCGTGATACTAGGTTCAGGATTGGGTAGTTTTACCGATGATATTCAAATTGAATTCACCTTGCCTTACGCTGAAATTCCAAATTTCCCGGTTTCGACCGTTCAGGGTCATAAAGGCGCTTTGGTTTTTGGAACTATTGGAACCAAAAAAGTAGTTGCCATGCAAGGAAGATTCCATTTTTACGAGGGCTATTCTATGAAGGAAGTTACTTTTCCTGTTAGAGTGATGAAATATTTGGGTGTCGAAAAACTGATTGTTTCCAATGCTTCGGGTGGTGTAAATTCGAATTACAATGTGGGCGATATCGTACTTATTAAAGACCATGTAAATATGATGCCGGAACATCCTTTGAGAGGAAAAAATGACGAGCGTTTTGGACCAAGATTTGTGAACATGAGTGAGCCTTATTCGAAAAACATGATTGCCAAAGCCAAGGAACTGGCCAAAAAATTAAATATTGAAGTCAAAGATGGTATTTATCTGGGATTGCAAGGGCCAACTTTTGAAACGCTAGCCGAATATAAAATGGTGAAAAATATTGGCGCAGATTGCGTGGGAATGTCAACAGTTCCCGAAGTAATCGTGGCACGTCACATGGAAATGGAAACTTTTGGATTATCGGTGATTACGGATATGGGTAATGAGGAAAGTATCGAAACTATTTCTCACGATGAAGTTTTGGAAGCGGCAAAAAGTGCTGAACCTAAAGTTAGATTGTTGATTAGGGAATTGATTTTAGAATATTAGATTTTCCTAAACCATCAAAATAATTAAATCAATAATTCGGGAGGAATAACCAATCTCATTATCGTACCAACCGACCACTTTCACCATTTTATCAATCACGGAGGTGAGTTGTGCGTCAAACAAGCAGGAATTTCTATTGCCAATAACATCAACAGAAACAATGGGGTCTTCGGTATAATCCAAAATTCCTTTTAAATTAGTTTGGGAAGCCGTCTTGAAAGCGGCATTAATTTCCTCTATGGTCACAGCACGTTTTACATTAAAAGTGATGTCCGTCAAAGAACCGTCAGGAACGGGAACACGAATACCACAACCACCAATTTTACCTTCAAATTCCGGAAAAATCTTTGTCAATGCTTTGGCTGCGCCTGTTGTAGTTGGAACAATAGATTGGCTTGCACCACGAGCACGACGCAAATCTTTGTGTGGTTGATCGTGTAAGCTCTGGTCTGTTGTAAAAGAGTGAATGGTGGTAATGTAAGCTTGTTCGATACCGCAAAGTTCGTTGATAATTTTTATCATCGGAGCGGCGTTATTTGTGGTACAGCTGGCGTTTGATATGATAACTTCGGTTCCGTCTAGAATGTGTTCGTTGACACCTAAAACAACTGTTTTTATGGAATCCACTTCGGAAGGAGCAGAGAGGATTACTTTTTTGGCTCCAGCCAAAATATGGGCGTTAATTTCGTCGTAAGTGCTGTATTTTCCAGTCGATTCGATCGCAACATCAATGTTTATGGATTTCCAATCCAGCTTGGAAACGCTTCTCTCGTGGAAAAACAAGAAGTGTTTTCCGTCAACAACGATTCCCTTTTCATCAGCCGAAACTTCGAAAGGCAAAACCCCATGAATGCTGTCGTATTTAATTAAATGTGCCATCGTTTTGGTATCGGCAATGTCATTAATAGCAACAACTTCAATGGTAGGATGGTTCAAAAGCAAGCGGAATAAATTTCGTCCAATTCTTCCAAAACCGTTTATGGCAATTCTTGTTTTCAAAGTTTTTTGGTTAATTGGTTAATCGATTAACCATTTTTAAAGGATATGTTTTTGGGCTTTATAGGAAGAACGCACTAGTGGGCCGCTTTCTACGTGGCGGAAACCCAATTCCAATCCAAATTTTTCATATTTGGCGAATTGTTCCGGCGTTATGAATTCTTTTACGGGCAAATGTTTTTTGCTGGGTTGTAAGTATTGACCAATGGTTACAATATCTACTTTGGCATCATATAAATCTTGCATCGTTTGGAATACTTCTGCTTCGGTTTCGCCAAGACCTAACATAATTCCCGATTTGGTTCTATTGATTCCTTGTTCTTTCAAGTATTTCAACACTTCCAGACTTCTGTCGTATTTGGCTTGAATGCGTACTTCGCGAGTCAATCTGCGAACGGTTTCCACGTTATGCGACACCACTTCGGGATTGGCTTCCACGATTCGGTCTATGTTTCTTTCGATACCTTGAAAATCGGGTATTAGGGTTTCGAGAGTTGTGGTTGGATTCATTCTGCGAATGGCTTTTATGGTTTCAATCCAAATAATAGAACCACCATCTTTCAAATCGTCTCTGTCCACACTAGTGATTACGGCATGTTTGATGTTCATTATTTTGATGGAACGCGCCACTTTCTCAGGTTCATCCCAGTCCACAGTTTCAGGTCTTCCGGTTTTTACGCCGCAAAATCCACAAGAACGCGTGCAAATATTTCCCAAAATCATAAAAGTTGCTGTTCCTTCGCCCCAGCATTCACCCATGTTCGGGCAACTTCCCGAGGTGCAAATGGTGTTCAGGTTATATTTGTCAACTAAACCTCGAAGTTCAGTGTATTTTTGACCAATTGGGAGTTTTACACGCAACCATTTTGGTTTAGATACTGGTAATACATTTTCTAAAACAGATTCCATATATAATATTTTGAAAGTGCAAAGATAAGGAAAGTTGGTTTAGTAATTAGAATTTGAGATTTAAGATTTGATGCTGATATCGGGATTTTTGTCACAACCATTTTATTTGGAAACGAACATTAAAATTCACCATAAAAAATATGCAGGGCAAAGACTGGACTATCCATTTTCTAAATTAGTATAGCCAAATGGAGTTATGTTTGTCCTGCCATTTAAAGCTTGCATGATGTTTTTCGATTGTCTATCCAAAAAACATTAACAAGGCACATATTAAAAATAATATTATTTTGAAAAACTAGTTAGCCTTTTTTGAGCCTTTGATTTTATCTCAAAAGGGCTAAAAAGTAAAGGCTAAGGGAGTCTTTTTTTTTTAAAAATTTTGTACAACCAGAAAATATAATGGCATACCCAAAGTAATGTTTATCGGGAAAGTGACAGCAAGTGCCATTGGCAGATAAAGACCAGGGTTAGATTTGGGTACGGTTATTTTCATTGCTGCAGGAACTGCTATATAAGAAGCGCTCGCAGCCAAGACCGCAAATATAAATCGATTTGCTATGTCAGTTGTAACAAAAGAACTCAAGAACGCAAAAATGCAGCCATTTACTAAAGGAATAATTACTGCAAAAAGAAATGGAAATAACCCGAAGGAGAAGAATGCTTTTAGTTTTTTGCCACTTGTAATTCCCATATCTAAAAGGAAAATGGCTAGAAAACCTTTAAATAAGTCGTTTGTAAATGGTTTGATACCTTCTGCTTGTTTTGCATTAGCAATAAATCCAATGATCAAACTGCCTAAAATTAATAAAACGCTGCCATTGGTTAGTGAATGTTTTATTACCGATGGAAGTTTAATTTTGGTAGTTGTTTCTTCTTTATTATATATGGAGATTAAGACTAACCCAATAATTATTGCAGGTGATTCCATCAAGGCCATTATAGCTACCATATGGCCATGAAGAATTAATTGTTGGGATTCAAGATAAGAAACTGCCGTTACAAAAGTTACAGCACTTACCGAGCCATATGCGGCGGCTATAGCACCAGCATCAAAGACATTTAATTTTCTTTTCAGAATAAAGAAAGTATATAACGGAATTAACAGTGAAATACAAATACCAAATAACATAGACCAGCCAATTTCACTTGTAAATGTTTCGTGTGATAATTCTTGGCCTCCTTTAAATCCAATTGCAAATAACAGATATAGAGAAATAAATTTTGATGAATTGGGCGGAATTTTTAAATCACTTTTTAAATAGACTGCAATAATACCCAGTACAAAGAATAATAGTGCCGGATTGGTTAGATTTTCTAAAAGTAAATTAAAATCCATAATGTCTTGTATTTTTTTTGTTTATAAATGGAATCAAGATAATAACTAATAGACTCTAATTTGCCTATTAGAAGTGAGCAATTGACTCCGACTATTTTTATGGATTTCTTTTAAGATTTCACTTTTAGCCCTTATTTGAGACATGGTATTTCGGATGTTATTAGTATTCACGGTTTTTACATAAGCATCGTTATTTGAAGATTTCTCGCCTTCAAAGTTTTGGCTCATTGCAACGGCTGGTTTTATGTTTGCCAACATTGCCGGTATATTACCAAGGTGTACATCATCAATCGCTCCTCTAATTGTTCCACAGTTTTGATGAAGGTGTCGGCTTTGTTTATTTTTGAAGAACAAGCACAAAAAGCAGTTATTGTTGTAAATTGAAGTGAAAATTTGATTATTTCCTGATTTATTTTAAAAAATTAATGTGTACCACTGATTTTATTTCAATCCTATTTTCGTCTGCATTTGCTTCTTTCATTAAGGTTAAAATAGTTTCCAGATTTTCTTTTAATTTCGAAATTCTTTCTAAAGACATTTCATCTTCTTTTCCAAATCGCTCCATGGAACTAAAATTTTTCAGTTGATGAAATTTTATTTTACTTGAATACAAATTCGTTAATAACACGAATGCGTCATCTGATGAAAATTGCCCATCTATCAAGGTTATAGTTTTACTTTTGTTCATTACTATATTTTTTTATTTGTT
>Ga0214162_1000210_pt1 | contig 14695 bp, 13 predicted proteins | sample LakMenepilimnion_3_FD_153000 | JGI IMG/M metagenome (GOLD analysis project Ga0214162, IMG submission 153000) | Freshwater microbial communities from Lake Mendota, WI - Practice 20APR2010 epilimnion v5 | ecosystem: Environmental > Aquatic > Freshwater > Lake > Epilimnion/Euphotic zone | place...
GAAAAATACTTATTTTTACCCATCGTTATTTAAATTTTGCAATTCAAAATTACGATTCTTTTTAAGAAGCCATTAATTTGGCTTCTTTTTTATCGGACATTAATGGTATGGAATCAAACTCTGGTGTGGAAAATATATGGAAATCGACAATTTTATTGTTCATCCCGATCATCGTTCCAAGGGAATTGGAAAACTACTGACCGATTATGTCAATCAAAAAACATCTGAGTTAGACTGCACGATGATAGTGCTTGATGCCTATACTGGAAATTTTACGGCACATCGGTTTTATTATAATCAGGGTTACGCTCCCCGGGGCTTTCATTTCATAAAAACCTTAAACGAAGATGGTTTGACATAACTCTTAGGAACAAACTATTTGGTTTGAATCAATAAAATCAGGATTAAACCAAAGAAAAGGTTATTTTTGTTTTATAAAATTAATAGAAAACACCCTTGGGATTATATAAAAGTCTTTTCAAACAAACTGCCATTTACGGACTCGCAACGGTTTTGCCCCGAATGTTGAGTTTTTTGTTGGTAAAATTGTATACAGGAATTATGCCCACCGCCGATTACGGCGAAGTGTCCATAGTACTTTCCTGGATGGTTTTCTTCAACGTGATTTTGTCCTACGGAATGGAAACGGCCTTTTTTCGTTTTTATAATTCCGAAACCGACAAGCAAAATGTCATCGCAACTTCCACAATTTCCATATTCTGGTCTTCGATTTTCTTCCTTTTTGGCGCACTGATTTTCAGGAATTCCTTGGCAACTTTCGCCAATGTCGATGTGCAATACATTACCTATTCCATTTGGATTTTAGTGTTAGATGCCTTGGTAATTGTGCCTTTTTCAAAATTACGAGCCAATCAGCGTCCCATGTTGTATGCCATAATCAAGATAGGAAACGTGGTGGTCAATCTGGCGTTAAACCTGTTTTTTTTGTTGCTTTTACCAAAGATTGCCAAATCCAATCCTAATTCGTTCATTGGAAATTTATACATCGAAAACTTCGAAATAGGATATATTTTCGTGGCCAACTTGCTGGCCAGCCTGTTGACTTTTGTCGTGTTATCGCCCAATTACCTTTCCTTGAACAGGAATTTCGACAAGGCACTTTGGAAAAAAATGATGCAATACGGCCTACCCATTCTCGTGGCAGGAATCGCATTTGCAATCAACGAACATTTCGACAAAATTTTATTGGAACAATTCCTTCCAGATAACATCGCAAAATCCGAAGTGGGAGTTTATTCCGCTTGTTACAAACTTGGCTTGTTTATGGTTTTATTCGCTACGGCTTTCCGTCTAGGAATTGAACCCTTCTTTTTCAGCCATTCCGGCAACGAAAACGCACAGCAAACTTATGCCGTTATTACCAAGTATTTCGTCATATTTGGCTCTTTAATACTACTTAGCGTTATCGTTTTTGCCGATGTCTTGAAGTTCTTGCTCCTCGACAACAAATCCTATTGGGAAGCCATGAAAGTCGTGCCGCTAATCATTCTGGCCAATTTCTTTTTGGGCATTTACAACAACCTTTCCGTTTGGTACAAACTCACCGATAAAACCAAAATTGGGGCTTATATTTCGATAGTAGGAGCTATAATTACTCTGGTTTTAAACTATTTATTAATTCCAAAATACAGCTATTACGGTTCGGCAATTGCCACTATTGCAGCTTACGGAAGTATGATGACTATTTCGTACCTTCTTGGAAATAAATATTACCCCATTCCTTATGATATGGAGAAAATTGGTGGTTATTTAGGATTGTCAATCCTATTTTCCGCCATTTCTTTCTACGGGTTTAGAGAAAATTATTTCGTCGGCATCCCATTATTAATAGGGTTCATGTATTTTATATATCACAACGAGAAAGAAACCATATTAGGCATCCTGAAACGAAAAAAATAAAACAATATTAGTACGGAAAGGTCGCGACCTGTCCCTACGAATAAAAACAATAAAATGAAAATAAACATCATCAACAAATCGCAACACGACTTGCCCAACTACGAAACCATAGCCTCGGCAGGAATGGATTTACGAGCCAATCTAACCCAATCCATAACCTTGCGTCCACTAGAAAGAACTATCGTTAAAACAGGTCTTTTCATCGAATTGCCCATAGGTTACGAAGCCCAAGTACGCCCCAGAAGTGGCTTGGCTGCCAAAAAAGGAATTACCGTTCTCAATTCGCCCGGAACCATTGATGCCGATTATCGTGGCGAAATTGGCGTGATTTTGGTCAATTTATCCAACGAAGCTTTCGTTGTCGAAAACGGCGAACGAATTGCCCAACTCATCATCGCCAAACACGAAAGAGCCCTATGGATTGAAGTTCAGGAATTATCCGAAACATCAAGAGGCGAAGGCGGTTTTGGCAGTACGGGAGTGAAATAATTCCTGCGAAGGCAGGAATCTTTATCAGAATTATTTTAATTTAAGCTATTTTTAAATCAAATAAAAATGAAATTATGGTATATCTATATAATGTCAAATAAATTTAAAGGTGTTATTTATATTGGAGTTACCGACAATCTATTAGAAAGAGTAAAAGAACATAAATTAAAAATTTATCCAAATTCATTTACAGCTAAATATAATTGTGATAAGTTAATTTATTTTGAAGAATGGGAAAATGGTTTGGAAGCTACAAATCGTGAAAAGCAATTAAAAAAGTGGAAAAGAGATTGGAAAGTAAATTTAATCGAAGATATGAATCCAACTTGGATGGATATCAGTTTAAATTGGAATTTCGATTTAAATAAAATAAGAAATAAAGTTTAATTTAAAAGATACCCGCTTTCGCGGGCAGTAAGTATGAAAATAATAGTACCCATGGCTGGACGTGGTTCCAGATTAAGACCTCACACCTTAACTATTCCTAAACCCTTAATTCCAATTGTCGGAAAACCAATCGTGCATCGTTTGGTCGAAGATATTGCAAGGGTTTTAAATCAGGATATTGAAGAAATTGCCTTTATCATTCACGAAAGTTTTGGCAAAAAAGTAGAAGATGATTTAATTGCCATTGCCGAGAAATTAGGTGCCAAAGGAACGATTTACTATCAAAACGAGGCACTTGGAACAGGTCATGCCATTATGTGTGCCAAAGAGTCGCTGAGCGGACCAGCCGTTATCGCTTATGCAGACACCTTGATTCGTGCCGATTTTGACTTAGACCAAACTGCCGACAGCGTGATTTGGGTCAAACAAGTGGATCAACCGGAAGCTTTTGGCGTAATCAATTTAAATGAGAAGAACGAGATAATCGAACTGGTCGAAAAACCAAAGGAATTTGTTTCTGACCTTGCCGTTATAGGGATTTACTATTTCAAGGACGTTGCCGTTCTAAAAAATGAGCTGCAACTCGTTTTGGACAACAACATCATTCATGGAGGCGAATACCAAATTAATGATGGAATCAAGCAAATGATGGCAAAAGGCATGGTATTTGTTCCCGGTAAAGTGGACGAATGGATGGATTGCGGCAACAAGGACGTTACCGTAGAAACCAATTCCAGAATGTTGGGTTTCTTGCACAACGATGGAGAGGATTTGGTGGATTATGGTGTGAAATTGGAGAATTCAACCATTATTCCGCCTTGTTATATTGCGGAAGATGTTATTCTGATTAATGCAACCGTGGGCCCAAATGTGTCCCTAGGGAAAGGATGTCACGTTATTGACAGTTCGATAAAAAACAGTTTGGTGCAAACGCATTCACACATTAAAAATGCCCATTTAGACAATGCCATGATTGGAAATCACGCCAGCTTTGACGGGAATTTTACGAGCATCAGCATTGGCGATTATTCGGTGTTGGAATAATTTTTAACCACAAAGTTCATAAAGGAGACACCAAGTTCGCCAGAAACGTATTGGGAATTGAAAATAAAAGTCAATTTGTGTTCTTCGTGCCTTCTTTGTGAACTTTGTGTTTAATTTTTTTAAGAAATGAAAAAAATGGCTTCCATCTTTTTATTCTTGGTTTTGCTTTGCAATTCAGCCTTGCTATTGGCACAAACGGAACCAGAATCCATTGTGCCGGAAACCGACAAATTCGAAGATTATTTCTATGAATCCTTGAAGCAAAAAGGAATCGAGAATTATGATAAAGCCATCACGGCATTGGAAGAATGTTTGAAAATAAAGCCCAATAATGCCACAGTCTATTCTGAATTGGGGAAGAATTATTTAACCTCAAAAGACTATGAAAACGCTTATGTTTCCTTCGAAAAAGCCTCGCAAATTGACCCTAAAAACAAATGGTTTTGGGCAGGGATGTATGAGGTGAGTTATCAAACCAAAAATTACAATCAAGCCTTTATTTCGATTCATAAACTGATCGAGTTTGACCCAATATACAAAGAGGATTTGACCTCGCTTTATATGCTCACGCAACAATTTGACAAAGCGCTCGCTCTCATCAATGAACTGAATGAGACCATTGGAAAAACAGAAAGACGGGAAGCCTATAAATCGCAGATTTTGTTCCAAGGTAAATTTCAAAACACCCAAATGGACGATTTACTTCTTCGAATGGAGAAAAACCCCAAAGAAGAATTCAATTATGTCACTTTGATTCGACTGTATTTGGAGAACGACGATGCCCAAAAAGCTTTCGAAATCACAAAAAAATTGGAAGCTGAAATCCCAAATTCAGCATGGGCAAAAGTGGGTTTGTTCAAATATTATTTGGATAACAAAGAAATCCAGAAAGCGATACAGGCCATGAATATTGTTTTGGCAAGCACCGAAATGGAGTCGATGATAAAACAAAAAATCCTGAAACAATTTTTGATTTTTACAACTAAAAACACCCAATATGAGCCCGATTTGGAGAAAGCCATTTCCTATTTTGACAATGAAACGGATGGCATTGCAATCAAGGAAATCGGGAACTATTATTACAACAAGAAGCAATGGAACAAGGCCGTTCAATATTATGAACTAGTCATAAAAAACAATGCTGTAGATGACATCGGGACTAATTTGCTTTTGCTTCAATCGTATGTTGAAATGAAACAATTTGAATTGGTAGTCCAAAAAGCAACGGCAATGGTAGAAGAATTCCCGACACAACCCCATTTTTATTACTATTCGGGAATGGCAAGCAATCAATTGCAACAATTCAAGAAGGCAAAGGAAATGCTCGAAATGGGTTTGGATTATTTGGTCGATGACGTGCCATTGGAAATCAATTTCAACATTCAACTAGGAGAAGCCTCCAACGGATTGGGAGATTTCAAGAAAAAAGAACAGTATTTTTCCAAGGCCAACCAATTACAAAAAAATAAAAAATAACAATTCAAATGAAGCGATTCTTAACCATAATAGTACTTATTTTTTTGGCATCGTGTAAATCAAAATCGGTTGCTGTGGAAGCCACTAAAACGACAACCCAAATGAGTTCCAATAAAATTATTGAAAACTATAACAACAATAAATTAGAATTTTCGACATTATATATAAAGTCAGATGTCGAATATGCGGATAATAAACTTTCACAGCAAGTTACCGCCGAAATTAAAATCAAGAAAGACCAGCAGATTTTGGTCAGTGTACGGTTTTTGGGAATCACGATGGCAAAGGCATCGATTACGCCAACTTCGGTAAGCTATTACGAGAAAATGGGAGGTACTTATTTTGAGGGTGATTTCAGCAGTTTGGGCCAATGGCTGGGAACCGATTTAGATTACAATAAAATCCAGAATATGTTATTGGGACGTGCGATTGATGATTTGGAAAAAGGCAAATATTCCGAATCATTCGTTGACCAAATCTACAGATTGGATAATGCATCGGTTAGTACGATTAAAAAATCTTTCTATTTTGATGCCAATACATTTAGGATAAACAAACAGGAAATTACTCAAACTGCCGAGGGCAGGATGATACAAGTGGGCTACTCTGACGAAGCAGTTTACAAGGAAGCAACATTGCCTTCGAAGGTGCAAATCAACACTATTCAAAAGAAAGGAAAGTCCCGGATAAATTTAGATTACAAAACCATAACCTTTAATGAAGAACTTTCTTTTCCTTATAGTGTTCCAAATGGTTACAAAAGAATTATAATTAAGTAAATTTGCAAAAAATATTTTTTTAAGATGCCAAAATTTCTCCTAAGCCTGATTTTTATATGCCTGACTTCACTACTGTGGAGCCAGACCCCCGAACAAGAAAAACTGGAAGCACGCAAAGCCCAAATTCAAAAAGAAATTAGGGAAAATGAAACCTTGTTGCAAACGGTAAAGAAAAAGGAAAAGTCTGCAGTGAACGTGATTGTTATTCAGGCCAATAAAATAAAACTCAAGGAAAGACTAATCAACACCACCGAGAGGCAAGCAAAACTCTTGAGTAATGACATATATATCAATCAATTGCAAATCAACAAGCTCAACAGGGAATTAGCTATTCTAAAAGAGGATTATGCAACAATGATTGTAAAATCATATAAAAGCCGATCCGAACAAAGCAGGGCCATGTTTATTTTATCGTCAGAGAACTTCTTGCAGGCCTACAAACGAGCCCAATACATGAAGCAATATACCAACTTCAGGAAAATGCAGGGCGAGGAAATAAAATCTAAAACGAAACAACTTATTGATTATAATGAGAAATTGGACGTTCAAAAAACAGCCAAACAAAAACTCATTGCCGAAAACGAAAAAGAGCGTTTATCATTGTTAAAAGCCAAACAGGAACAACAAAAACTGGTTGATTCGATCAAAAAAGACAAGAAAAAAATCATGGCTGAAATCAAGAAAAAGCAACAAGAAACCAGAGCCATAGACCGACAAATTGATCGATTGATTCGCGAAGCCATTGCCGAGGCCAACAGAAAAGCGGCAGCGGCAAATGCAAAAGCAAATCCATCGGCAACGGTTTCTAAAGGATCTTCCGTTTCATCAAAAATTATACTAACCGCCGAGTCAAAAATACTGGCTGATAATTTCAGGTCAAATAAAGGAAAATTACCTTGGCCTGTAGAAAAAGGCTTTGTTTCCTTGCCGTATGGCGATCAACCGCATCCCCAATTTGCATCCTTAACGATTCATAACAGTGGCGTGGAAATCACGACCGAACAGGGAGCCACGGCAAGAGCCGTTTTTGGCGGCGAAGTGACAAGCGTTATTGTATTGTCTCCAGTAAATAAAGCCGTGATGATTCAGCATGGAGATTATTTTACGGTGTATCAAAATTTAAGTTCCGTTTATGTAAGCAAAGGAGATAAAGTAAGCATAAAACAAAGTATCGGAAAAGTGAGAAGCAATGGCGAAACCGGAAAAACAGTTCTTAAATTCACTATTTCACAAAATACAACATATAATAATCCGGCAAGTTGGTTGTATAATATGTAAATAAGCATTTATTCCAATAAAAAACAGCCCTGTTTACAGTGAATAAAAAAGGCTGTTTGCAGTAATGAAATACCTGATTATTGCTGCTGTTGTAATTGTTCTATATAATCAAGTTGTGCTTTTTGTTCCAAAGTTACGTCTTGAAGTTTTACATTGTTGATTTCTTCAAATTGCCTCCCGTCTTCATAACCAATTGACACGGCTACCGAAAGTGTTTGCTTGGCAAGTCCTTTGAAAGTTCCCTTTACCACAGTACAATCATAGAAATTTCTTCCTACTGAAAGTTTGACGTGGTTGTCCATTGCCCAGATATTGTTGGTAGGGTCTAATCCAAGCCAACCTTGATTGGGGGTGTAGATTTCTACCCAAGCATGCGTGGCGCCTTCCCCTCTAAGGCCGCTTTCGTTAGGACAAATATAACCACTCACATATCGCGAAGGAATACCCGCAGTGCGAAGAAGTTGGAGCAATAGATGTGCAAAATCTTGGCAAACGCCCTTTTTGATTTCTAAAATCTCGTCCAGGGTGGTTTCTATATTGGTAATTCCCTTGGTGTAAGTAAAGTGTTTATAGATATAGGCATTGCAATCTTGGGCGATGGCTATAATAGATTTGTCGGCAAGACCTATTTTTTTTAAAATAAGGTTTATTTTATTTTGCTTGTCAATGGTTTCCGGACAACACAAGCGTTGCAAAAGGATGCTTTTCTCTATATCACGGGCTAAATCCTGTACTGTGGTAGTGTCTATTTCGGGTATTTTTAACGAATGATTGACGCGTACCAACATCTGCGTTTCGATGGTCATTTCTTGGTGAGCTTCTAAATTATTGAAATTCCCCACCCTGTTTCCATAGTAATCCCTGGAGATTTCTACTTTTGGGTTATGGCTTATCAAGAGATGGAATTGCAACACATCTTGATTCTCGAAGTTATGGGGAAACATTCGAATCTCGTTGATGCTCTCTTTTATGGGCCAATTGTATTGGTATTTTGTGAGATGAACTATTTTGAAAACTGCCATTTTTTTTAGGTATAGGAGAAGAATAATTTAGAGAAATCTGTCGAAAATTGAATTAATTGATTCTTGGTGTCATTAAGAACTGCCTCCAGTTGTTGGTTGGTCAGATTGTAATAGTCCGTAAATTCAACCGCACTTTTAAGTCTACCGAATTGATTGTGCAGCGTTCTTGCCTCGTTCAAATGGTTGTCTTCAAAGAGATTGTCCAAGTAGATTTCTATCAATCCCAAGGTGTAAATTACGGAATGGGCAAAATCTTTGTTGAAAATTACTTGTTGCACCACCTTGCGATTGTGCGGAATATTGCTGTAACTTTTCAAGTACAATTCATATCCTGAAAGAGAAAGCAACAAGCGCCTCCAGTACAATAAATCTTCATTTCCTTCAAGATTGTAATGAATAGGCGCAAAATAAGCTTGTGTCAACGAAATGGTTTGCAGGCATCTTTCGATATGTTTGCCAATGTTTGAAAATGACCATCCCAATCCTCTAGGCATGGTTACTTCTAAAATTCCGTTATACAGTAAAAAATCTTTATTGAGTTTGGTTAACACATCCAATGCTCTGGAGGTTTCGAGTTTTTTTGGCAAATCGGGAGCATTCATAAAATGGTACAAAGAGTTGATGTGTTCCCATAGTTCTTTGGTTATTTTATCTTGTGAACCCCTTGCGTTCTCCCTTGCTTTAATCACCAAGTTTTTAACGGAATTCTGATTTTCGTTACTGCAAACGATGTATTTCAACACAAAATTGGTGTCAAATTGCGCGTCGCTTATTTGTCTTTTAGGCAAATCGGTATAGTATTCTAAAAGAGGTTTGTATCCTTGGGAGTCCACTAATTCTTTGTCGAAAGACAAGATATAAAATGTATTTAGGGTAAGCAACATTCCATCTGTTCTTTCCATATATCGGTTGAGCCAGAACATTCCGTCCGCCACTCGGCTGAGCATATTTACTTTCATCTGTTTATAATATTTCTTTTTTATTGGAAGATGGAACGCTTGTAGCCATTTTCCGGTGTGTCAATGACGATTCTTATGGGCGTTTCATTTTAGTAGTCATTGCGAGAATTGAAGCAATCTTTTCCTCTTGTTAATTCAATTTTTTATTTAACAATCCAAGTATCCTTGCTTCCACCTCCTTGTGAGGAATTGACTACCAGCGAACCTTCTGTAAGGGCTACTCTGGTCAGTCCGCCCGGAACTATTTTTACGCCATTTGGGCCACACAAGGCATAGGGTCTTAAATCTACATGGCGCAGTTTTAGTTTGCCATCGATTAAACAAGGCACGGTACTGAGTTGGATGATGGGTTGGGCAATAAAGTTTCTCGGATTGTCTAAAATGGCAATTTTGGCATTTTCTATTTCTTGTTCCGTGGCTTTGTTTCCCATGATCATTCCGTATCCACCACTTTGGTTGGTTTCTTTGACAACCATGTTTTCCATATTGGCAAACACCTGTTCGCGTTCCTCTTTATTTCCCATTTGGTAAGTAGGCACGTTTTTCAGTATGGGTTCTTCGTTGAGGTAATATTTTATCATGTCGGGCACATAGGCATAGACCGCCTTATCGTCGGCAACGCCATTTCCCACAGCATTCACCAAGGCCACATTTCCCATTTTGTATGCACTTATCAATCCCGGAACCCCAAGCGCACTGTCCGGTTTAAAGACTAATGGATCTAAATATTCGTCGTCCAATCGTCTGTAAATTACGTCCACTTGTTGCAATCCCGAAGTGGTTTTCATATATACCTTACAGTTATTGACCACCAAATCCCTGCCTTCTACCAGTGGAATTCCCATTTGTCTGGCCAAGAAGGTGTGTTCATAATAAGCAGAATTGTAAATTCCGGGAGTCAGCAAAACCACGTTAGGATTAGAGATGTTTCTTGGCGACAAGGAAATTAAGATATTGTGCAATACCATCGGATAATTCGCCACCATACTAACGTCGTTGGCCGAAAACATTTCTGGAAAAATTCTCTTGGTGATTTCACGATTTTCCAACATGTAACTCACGCCACTCGGGCACCTTAGATTGTCTTCAAGCACATAAAATTCACCTTTAGCACCCCGAATCAAATCTATTCCTGCAATATGAATGTGGATATCGTGAGGCACTTTTATGCCGTGAACCTCCTGAATATAATGAGGGCAAGAAGCTATTAATGCGGCGGGTATGATACCGTCTTTTATGATAAGTTGCTCGTTGTAAATGTCCTCCAAAAACAAGTTGAGTGCTTGTAACCGTTGGCCAATGCCCGTTTCTACTTCTTCCCAGTCTCTTTGAGTGATAATTCTGGGAATGATGTCAAACGGAAAAATTCTTTCGATACCTTGATTATCATCACTATAAACGGTAAAAGTGATTCCTTGGTTCATAAAGAAATCAGCAGCCTGTTTTTGTTTATGATTTAAATTTTCCGGAGTAAGGTTTTCTAATGTTTGTAAAACTTTGAGATAAGAATTCCGCACTCCTTTATTGGAAAACATTTCGTCCCATCCATTGGAGTTTAATTTTGGCATCATCTTCATCATATCTTTCATTGTTAAATAGTGTTACTTTTGACTGTTTTATTAAAAAAATGAGTCGTTTAAGACAAATTTATTATTTTATTTTAATCAAAAACCTAATTTTGTTGGGTATTTAACAATTTATGCCATATTCGTTGTTTTGATAAACATTTTTGATAATTGTATTATTTTTTCAGCTTGTTTTTTTAATTATTTAATTCTAAAAATAAAAAAAATAAAATTAACCCCATTTTTTATAGAGGTAGAGTTAAAAAAATGGTATAATTGTATGTAAAAATATAATATTTAAGGAGGTATGTTGGATAATTTTATTTTTATAATCTTGCCAACCTAATTTTTGGATTCACAAAAGCAGCGCTTGTAAACTTATTTGCCATTTAAGGTACGCCAAAGTTTTTCGCCATACATTTGCATCTTAAAATGGACAAACAATCATTTATTAAAAGTATTTTGCACGGCTTTTAGCATTCCGGCCGTAGACAAAGACCCATGAACACTTAATCTCCTAATAGTATATAGTGGCTCTTTCGAATCCCTCTCGTTTGAAAGGATAAAGGCAAGGCGATAACCACTACTTTTTATTCTGGGAATAGCCTCCTTGTTCCAAACACCCGATGGATAAGCAAAATAATTCACGGGCTTTCCTGTAATGGCTTCCAATGTTTTTTTTGGATTTTGAAGCTGAATGTCCCAATCTATTCCTTTATATTTTGTTACCAGATGATGATCCCATGAATGTGCGCCAATGGTATGACCGTTGTCCAATAGACTCTTGATTTGGGTTTTGGTCATATATCCTGGACGATTGATGGAAACCGTCATAATGAAAAACACGCCTTTGAAACCATATTTGTTCATTTCTGTTGCTCCTAAACGATATTGTTCCTCACGAGTATCGTCAAAAGTTATTAGTATTGGTTTTGGAGGCAAGCTTGCATCGTGAACCAAATATTCGTGCAATTGATCTGGGGAAATGGTATGGAATCCGTTGTCATGCAAAGCCTTCATTTGTGCCGCAAAATGGGCAGGAGTAACCGAGTAGGTTTTCATGTTTTTGCTGTCACTGGCAAGAATATTCCGAATGCGATGGTAGCATAATATGGGCACTTCTGGTTTTAGAAGTATTTTTTCCGAATTAGACACTACTTTTTTGGACGCTTCCTTTTTTAGAACTTCAGGTTTAGCCAGAAAACCTATCCATAAAACAAAACCACTAAGAACTGAAATCACGATATATTTCATAAGGTATGTATTTAAATGTAACTAATCACTGATATTGGATATAAATGGGCTTAGGCGTAAACCGTAGTACTTCTACGGGAGTGTAGAGTCCTTTGGGATTCGTCTTGGTGTCATTTTTATAGAACAATTTGAAGCCGGTAAACGCCACCGGTTCTCTAAAAATATAATCTATGTAAGAGGATTTTTTGAGCGTTTTGTTGCCAAAACCGTCCATATTCATGACCACTTGTACTTCGGGGATGGTTTTAATTTTTTGGTATCCCGTTACCATACCTTGGGTAAAGCGATGTACGACCAATATTTTTGGTGGAAGGTTGTTTTTGCGTACCAATTTTTCCAAAATTTTAATGGCATCATTGATGTCGTCCGAAGTAAAAGTCCCAATTTTTGTTCCGGGAACTTCTCCATTTTTCATTGAATATTCGGGATCAATGGCCAGATGTACATTGGGGAATTTCAAATATTTTTCCAAAGTGGCCACTTCTTCTTTCACCGTACTATGGCCTACTTGAACATCCAAAAACACCAATGCGTCAATCGATTTTGCCCAATCCATTATAATATCGATTTGGTGAAAAGGCATCCTTAACCGGTGTAGATTTGCTCTTCCGGGAGAAGCTTGTGCCGTAATGGCGATGTAATGCAGGGCAGGAATCGCTTTGGTGTGTATATCTGCGGCTTGCCATTTTGCCACTTCGCTTTTCAATTTTTTCAGCATCGCTTCCTTGGGCAATTCGCCTAAAACCCCCATTCTTTTGGAATATAGGTTTCCGTAAAATGCAATTATCCTGTTATAGGGCAAGAGGGCTCCCGGCAATGGATAAGGTATTTTCTTTACGGGCCATCTGCCGGATTTGTCGTTGTTGCTCAGGGCAAGCATGCGTAGTTTATAGTCTGCAGTATCAATGGTAAAAATGCTAATTTCAGTAACAGGCAGGACGGTTTTGCTTTTTTCTTTTTCGATAAAAGCATCAGTGGCTTTGGCCCTATCACAACTACTGGAGTAGAGTAAGATTAGGAGGAAAAATACTCGAAGCAGGAAGGGATACATCGGCTTTTTCATAAAGCGGCACTTTTAGAGACTACATAAAGGTACGGGATTTAGGAATGAATTCTAAATTTATAGCCGAATAATTTCAGTATAATTCATTATAAATAAGCATTTTAAAATAAAAAACTTCGTATCCTTACAAAAATTTTACACGGATATCACTAATTTATACGAATTCGACATAAAAATTCGGTATAATTTCACAATACAATTGGTGTAAAACCCTAAATAGATGAGGTGTAGGTTGAAGACAAGAAATAAAAATCTTAAAAAGATCCAAGATAGGTGGCAAAAAAGCAGAACGCCCTTTTTTAAGCAAAAAACAAAGATTGGTAATAAGTATTGCGGATAATGGGACACAAAAAAGCCGTCCTGGGCAAGTTTTTTTAAATTGTAGCCCCGCCGGGAATCGAACCCGGATCAAAAGTTTAGGAAACTCCCATTCTATCCGTTGAACTACGGGGCTAATAAGAACCATCAGTATATTTGGCAAAACTAATGATAATTTTTCTCTAAGGCATTGCGTCCACTAAATAAATTTAAGGCTTGCTTTATTCAAAAGAAAGGAGTTTTTATTTTGGTTTCAATACAATTCCTATGAACTAAATCTGTTCGTGCATCGTTTTTTGAGGAATAGAAAGAAAAAAGTAACTTTATACGTTTTTAAAACTGTTTAAATCGCAAAGCAATTGGTTAAAAATAGCTACCCCGTTTTCTTGTTTCTGCTTTTTTCCTTTGGAATAAGTCCCGTTTTTAGCCAAGTAGAAAAAGACACCTTGGCACTTTCAGCAGTAATATTGGAGGCTTCCCCCATCAAAAACGTGCTTCAAAATGCCGCGTCTTCCGTTTCTGTAATCACAGCCGCTGCCATCAATACAACCGATGGCGTTATTCTCACTCCTGTTTTGAATAAAATCCCCGGCTTATACATGCAGCAAGGCGGATTAAACACTAATAGAATTACCATTCGAGGCATTGGAGCCCGCTCGCAATATGGCACGAATCGAATAAAAGCATATTTTGACGGGATTCCGTTGAGCTCGGGAGAAGGCGAAACGGTTGTAGAGGACATAGATGTAGCCACAATAGAAAAAATCGAAATCGTTAAAGGGCCCAACTCGACGAGTTTTGGTTCTGGATTGGGTGGCGTTATTCATTTGTTTTCACGCGAAATGCCTTTGATGGAATCTTTCGGAAAATCAGCAACGACTTTTGGCAGTTTTGGTTTGTTGCAACAGCGGCTTTCGGGAGGATACAGCGACTCTAATTCTAATTTATTCTTAAACTATTCGGATTTGCAAAGTGACGGATATAGAGCCAATAGTTCCTATAACCGAAAATCGTTTAATGTTCACGGAAGTCAAAAAACAAGTACCAAAGGAAGTTTGTCCTTCCTGGGAATTTTTACCCGACTAAAAGCCTATATCCCCAGCTCCTTGAACGAAAATGATTTTAACAACAATCCTCAAAA
>Ga0214162_1000211_pt1 | contig 14692 bp, 15 predicted proteins | sample LakMenepilimnion_3_FD_153000 | JGI IMG/M metagenome (GOLD analysis project Ga0214162, IMG submission 153000) | Freshwater microbial communities from Lake Mendota, WI - Practice 20APR2010 epilimnion v5 | ecosystem: Environmental > Aquatic > Freshwater > Lake > Epilimnion/Euphotic zone | place...
ATTTAGTTAATTTAGTTAATTTAGTTAATTTAGTTAATTTAGTTAATTTAGTTAATTTAGTTAATTTAGTTAATTTAGTTAATTTAGTTAATTTAGTTATAGTTGTTTAAAAAATGAAAAAAAAAGAGAGATTTTATATATGTATATGTTTACGAATAGTTCAATTTCGTGGTGTGAAAGGAAATATACTCATTCTGAATATATAGCCGAATATTGGAATACTACAACCGGTATATTTTTATGTATAAGTGCAATTTATTGTATGATCAAAAATTATTATGAGAATATCTATATGTTATATAAAAGTAATATGTTGTTATTTATCGTAGGTGTGGGTACAATGTTATTTCATGGCACGCTTATTTATTTTTGGCAATTATGTGATGAAATTCCAATGTTATTAATTGTTATAGAATATTACAAATTAATAACAATACATATAAGTTTTATTAATAGAGTAGATATTTTTTGCATAGATTATGAATTGATGTATCATATGATTCCGGTTATAATTTTAAGTTATTATATATATCCGTCATTGCAAGTTATTATATTTCAAGCAACACTTAATATATTTATAGTATTACTATTGTATTCTCTGTATAAAATAAATAAAAATCTAAATAGACTATTTTATGAAAAATATACGTTTAATTTAGATAACGAGTATATAATAACTTTAAATGATAAGTGTCAAAGTCAAAGTCAAAGTAAATTATTAAAGTCTATTGAAAGTTTCAAGATATATTCTAAACATAAAGCGTTATTAAAACGGTATAATAAAAGAGGTATATGTGTATTATTATTTAGTTTGTTAATATGGAATATAGATAATCATTTTTGTGAAAGTGCGGGATATTTTCAGTTGCATGCTATATGGCATATTACTACAAGTATAGGAATGTATTATTCTAATGAAATTATAAAGACATATATATTGATTGATAAATACATCTAATTGTCAATTGATTTCGTATTTTTTAAACCAACTTGTAATATCATTTATATTTAACCAAATGCTTTCAGTATCAGTATGTTTTATTTCATTTGGATTATATACATTTTCCATTACAACATTATTAAGTAATAAATTTTCTACATTGTCATTGATTACTTCATTTGCTATATCTGATAATTCTAAATCTGTCACACCTTCCTTAACTACATCTTTAAATATACTTTTTAAAAGTTTTATTTTATTTATTTTAGTTTCATCTGTTTTTTTAACAATGTTTAATATATCATTTTTCATTTTTTCATTTTCAGAAATATGTTTACCTAATCTTTTTTTAATTGAAAATATATTTTCGCGTTCTTTATTTCTAATATCAGACCACTCTTCTTCGCTATTTTTTATATTTTTTTGTTTTGATAAATAGTTATCAGCATCTGGATAAAAATTTTTATCTATAACTGGAAAATTGGTATTATTTTTAATATCTTTACCTCTTTTTACAGGAATTATTTGACCAAAATTTGTCAACACGCCTACTATTTCTTCTCCTCGTAAATTAGTTGTCATATATATATATATAACAATAAATAAAATAATATTTTAAATATAGCTTTTAAGAAGAAGTTTGATTAGCTATTTTTTCTTGTTGAACTTGTTTATTTTGGATTTCGTTAATAACAGATTTAGCTATAGTATTAATTATATCTGGATTATTGATTAACAATGTATTAATATATTGCAATTGTGTATTTGAAGACAATCCAGTTATAATATTTGCAATTTCAGGATTTTGTACAAGTAATTGGACAGATTTTGTTAAAGAGGCATTACCTTTTAATGTAGTAACAATATTTGTCATCTCTGGTTGTGTATTTACTAAAACATGAGCCATTTCGATGTCTGAATTTCCTGACTTTAAACTATTTTTTAACCCGATAACTACACTATGTAAAATACCATTTGCAGGAATTGGTAAGATTGCTACTAGTTCCGATGCAGCGAATAAAACAAACCCAAATATTGATGCAATATCTTGACTACTCATTTACCTTTTTGTTATATATGTCTATTTTTAAATTGGTTTTTAAACACAATTTAAAAAAAAGTGATTTATTTTCTTTATTTTCTTTATAACATAATGGTTAATACTAGAAACAAAAAAAGAAAATTAGAAGAAATTTTACCAGAAAATTTATCAATAGAGCAAGATATTGATATTTCAGTTACTAAAAAAAAAAAGATAAATAACGTGGTTGATAATACAACAAAAAAAATTGAAATAGACAACAAAAAAATAGACAATGAGGAAGAGACAGAATCGGAATATGATATAGAATCGGAATATGATACAGAATCGGAATATGATACAGAATCGGAATATGAATATATAGAGGGCGATGGCAAAGGTGTGGAGGCACTTATCAAACAATCTATTTTAAATTTAGTAAAAAGATATACAAATCATGAATCTAAAAAGCAAAAAAAAAATCTTGATACGTATGATAAATTTGTATTGCATACGAATTCTATTTATGAAGGAATATTTTTTGAAAGAGAATCCATTGAAGATAAAAAATCTAAATTAAAGAATTTGTATACGGAAGAAGAAATTAAAATAATTAATAAAGAACTTGATAACATAAAAGAAAACTATCGTATAAATGGACCTAGTATAATAGATATTTTAAAAAGTAATGGTGATATAAAACAAAAACAAAAAATGTTGGAGAGATTATACCATTATACTAATTCTGATATATTGACACACGATTATACAAATAATTTAAATATAATACAAAAAAATACAAAGCGTTATGATGATCCTCAATTAGAATTATTAGAAAATGAAATAACAAGAAAATCATCTACATTAGATTTTTCAGATGATTACAGAGAACGAATTTTAAAATCCAAAATGTCATTACATAATAAAATATTAGCATATAAACGTCTTGAAGTAATGGACTGTTTTGAAAATACAGATACAAGCGAATATGCAAAATACAAAACGTGGATGGATATATTATTATCAATACCTTTTGATGAACCTATAGTAAAAGAAAATGGTATAAGGGATATAAGAAGAATATTAGATAACAGACTTTCATTTTTAGAAAAACCAAAAGATCAAATTATCAATATTTACACACAAATGTTAAGAAACCCGGATTTTACAGTTAATGCGATTGGATTATATGGCCCGAAAGGTGTTGGTAAATCAAGTATTATAAAAAGTATATCTGAAGCGTTAGATAGACCATATAGAACAATTAGTTTGGGTGGAGAATCAGATTCTTCTTTATTAACAGGGCATTCTTTTACGTATATAGGAAGTATTGCAGGTAGAATTATAGAAATTTTAAGAGAAACAAAATGTACAAATCCTATAATTCTTTTTGACGAATTAGATAAAGTATCTGAAAGTCATCATGGTAAGGAAATTATAGGTAATTTGATTCATTTAACTGATGCTACGACAAATAATAAATACAACTATGATAAATATTTTGCAGGTTTAGAATTTGATTTATCAAAAGTTCTTTTTGTATTTACTTATAATGATCAGAGTAAAGTTGATAGTATTTTATCAGATAGGCTATTTAAGATAAATATAGAAAACTATTCTTTAAAAGAAAAATTGGAAATTACTCGTTTACATATTATACCAAATATTTTACAAAAATATCATTTTCAAAATGAAACTATAAAATTATCAGATGATACAATTTATCATATAGTAGAAAAAAATACTAAAGATCAAGGTATGAGAGATATTAATAGAAAAATAGAAACTATAATATCAAGAATAAATACATTATTATTAACTGTACCTGAAGATAATATTGTAAAATTGAAGTATAAAAAGTTGTACCCATCATTTAATATAAATACAGTTTTACCAGTTACTATTTTAAAAGAACACATTGATATATTACTTTCAGATAGTTTTACAACCGATTCAGATACCCTAAATGATCCACCATTTGGAATGTACATTTAATTTAATTCGTTTTGTTGTTCTACAATCATTCTTTTTTTAACATCAAAATTATCAAGCGTTTTATCCATATTTTTAGTAGAATAAAAACCTAATAAAGATACAAATGGTTTTTTAACAACCGTATATACATTTTCTACAAAATTAATATGTTCATCCATATTTTTTGTACTGTTATTAACATTTTGCAATGTATTTTCTACTTTTTCTAAACGTATATATATTTTATCAAGACGGTCTAATAAAACTTTGTATTGTTCTTCTTTATTTATTTTATTTTCATTCATATTTTCATTCATCTTAAACTTCATGGCATTTATATTTTTATTCATTGTATTTATATTTTTATTTATTGTATTTACTGTAGAAAGTAGTGAAATTGTTCTTTTAATTTCATCGCCCATTTATTTTTAATATACATTTTTTTTTTTATTATTATACTCAATGTAAACGAAAAAAGAAATTACATGAACATCGTATTTTAATTTGAGAGACAATATTATTCGAGAATTTAATTTATTAATATATACATAATGAATAATATGTATGATTTAGTATGCATTGGGGCTGGACCAGCAGGATTAGCTTTAGCACAAATGTGTTGTAAAGTAAAAGGTTTAAAAATATTACTTGTAGATAAAGAAAATGATTGCGGGGGGGCGCACCGTGTGAGAAGGGTATATGTACCTCAATTAGGAGAAAATATGTTTACTCAACATGCACCTGTTGTATACGGTGGATCAACATATATAACATTTCAAAAATTGTTAAAAGAAATGAAAACTGATTTTTATGATTTATTTACAAAATACAATTTTAATATAACTGAAATAGGCGGTTCAACAATCTTTTCTGTACTTTCATTTGGTGAAATATCAAGTTTTATCTTACCATTTTTATTTTTAGTATTTAATGATGAATACGGTGACGATATAGTTTTACATAATTTTATAAAGAATTTTAGTAAAGATTCAATTGAAATGATAGACAGAATATGCGTATTAACCGATGGTGGCGATTCAACTAAATTTACACTAAATAAATTTTTACAATTATTAAATCAACAATTCCTTTATCCCTTATATCAACCAAAATTACCAAATGACATTGGGTTATTTAAAATTTGGAAAGATTATTTGACAAATAGTGATGTTGAAATATTATTAAATACAAATATTGAAAAGGTTAATATAGTTGATAATTTAATAGAATCAATAAATATAAGAGACAACAAAAAGATATATGCTAAAAATTTTGTTTTTGCTATACCGCCAAAAAATTTAAATGAAATAGTTAAAAAAAATAATATAAAGTTTGACAATAATGATATCAATTTAGATCAATATGCACAGGATACGGCATATTATGATTACATTTCATTTACATTTCATTGGAATAAAACTTTAGATTTAAAAAGAGTGTATGGATTTCCTGCAAGTGATTGGGGTATAGCTTTTATAAAATTATCAGATTACACTACATTTAAAGAACAAAATTCAAAAACAGTATTATCATTAGCTTTAACAAGATCTGAAAAAGTTTCAAAAAACATCGGTAAAACTGCTAACCAATGTACTTTTAATGAAATAGTCGATCAAGTTTATTTAGAATTAAAGATATTGTATGGAGAAAATTTTGAATACCCTACAATAGCTTTACTCTCACCTGGAGTCAAGTATGATGATATATTGAAAAAATGGATATCTTATGATACCGCTTTTATTAATAGTGCAAATTACGAATCATTAAATTTTAAAAATAACACCGTCAATAATATGTATAATTTAGGTACACATAATGGTAAAAGTTTATATAAATTTACTTCACTTGAATCAGCTGTAAGTAATGCAGTGTATTTATCAAAAATATTATATCCAGAATTAACACATGATCATGATCATGATACTATACAAATTGATAAATCAATTACATTAACTCAAATTATTTTCGCATTTTTAGTTTTTAGTAATTTTTTAGCATTTTTAGTTTTTTTAGGTAGGTTTAGAAATAAAAAATGAAAAAAAATAAAAATAGTAAGATATATTACTTTAATGGATTTTATTCATACGCAATCTAACATATTTAATACTTTGATTTATAAGTATTTTTTTACAAAATACAATTCAATATACAATTCGATATATAAATCAAGAAATGTACTTATTTTACCTAATAAAAATATAAATTCTCAATATAATACAAATTTAGATGAAAATAAGCACAGTTTAATATACGTCATATATAAAAATATACATTATAAAGAAATAAACAAAAATGAATTCAGATGCTATCTTGATTCAAATACAAAGATGAAAATTTTAAAATCTTTCAACTATTATAATAAAAAAATTCATTTATCTAATCATATTCTAATTATCGGAAAAAGATATATTGATCGTAAAACTAATTGTAAAATAAATGATTCTACTAAACTTTATTGTACATATCACATAAATGAAACTAAAAATCAAATGAAAAATGAAAACTTGCAAATGAAAAATGAAAACTTGCAAATGAAAAATGAAAACTTGCAAATGAAAAATGAAAACTTGCAAATGAAAAATGAAAACTTGCAAATGATTGAAAAAAGTTTTCCACAAAATCAAAGAAGATTATTTTTACTTAATTTAAAAAATACATTTAAGTCAATTGATACATTATATATAAATAACAGTATAAAAAATGGATTGTTTTTAGATGTAGAATATACAAATGATATATACGACGATTTCAGATCATTTCCAGAATCAAAAGATAATTCAATGTTATTCATGATAGGTATAGCTTTTATGAAACATAAAAACGACAGTGATTTGGAATTTATTCATTATACCGTAGATAAATTAACACCGGAATACGAATATGCAATTTTAAAAAACTTTTTAGATTTCATCAATGAAAAATATAAAAGAGAAAAGTGTCCTATTATAATTTACCACTGGAGTCATGCTGATAAAACATGTATAGAAAAGGCATTTAGAAAATATCCAGACCTATATAGTATATATATTATTTATCCTATAGAATTTATCGATTTGTTGCATGTTGTAAAACAAACAATTCAATTACCATGCTATTCGTTAAAATATGTTGCTAAAAGTTTATTAAATATAACTTATGATACAGAATGCAAAAATGGATTAGATGCAATGTGTTCCATTATACAAAAAAATATTTCAATGAATGATAACCAAAAATTAACAGATTTTGATATCACAAAAGATATCATACAATATAATAAAATGGATACTGTTTTATTATACAAAGTTATAAAATATTTTACTCACAACATTTAAGGCTCCGTTTGTTTAGATGGCCTCCCTCTTTGACTTTTATTCTTTTTACTTTTTGGAACCTTTTCTTTTTCAATTTCAACAACTATGTCGTCTTTAATGTCAATAATTATGTCGTCTTTAATGTCAATAATTATGTCGTCTTTAATTATTTCGTCTTTAATTATTAATTTTTCGTCTTTAATTTCGTTATCTAAACAAGGTGACTGTAAATATATATCCACATCATCTTTAACAATTTCTTTAACAATTTCTTTAACATTTTCTAATTCGATATCTTCTGCGTCTTCAAAATCTTCTGCATCAAAATCATCTGCGTCATCTGCGTCATCTGCGTCATCTGCGTCACTTTCTGCGTCATCGTAAATTGATTCCGAAGAATCGTCTGAATCAGATTTCGTTTCTTCAACATTTTTATCCAATAATGGTGTTTTTTCAGATTGTATTTCTTCAGATTCTATTCTATTCATATTATAATAAAAAGTAGAAAGTAACAAATCAACTCCAACAATATAAATAATAAACTTGTTGAAAATAGATATAGATTCTGGATTATAAAATAATACATATAAATAAATACATGAATATAAGACTAAACCTAACGCTATAGAATAAGTAGAAACATTAGAAACATTAGATTTATGCAAAATGCATTGTGAAAGTATAAACATCATAGACTTTATTTAAATCTTATAAATAAAATGCTTAATATAAACGTAAACTTATTTTGTTTTAGTGATTATAATGACAATGATGGTAAACATCACAAATATGTTCTAATATATCATTTTTTTCTCTAGAACCATTATAATCGCCTATAATTCTTCCAGTTTTATCAAAAAATTTAATAGTAGGAAATCCTCTAAATGATAATATACTTTTAAGATCTTCAGTTATTTCTTTACTTTCTATAGAAGTACAAGTGAAATCTTTTCCAATAGAATCACACAATTCATTAAAAGTAGGTTTGAATCGTACACAATGCGAACACCACGTGGCATGAATCAAAAGCATACCAGGATTTTTATTAATCTTGTTGTGATTTATATAAACACCATTTAAATTTGATGTAAAATCATTTTCCTTTATAATAACACCCTTAATATCACTCATAAGTATTTATGTATTTATATATTAAGTAAATAAAATAATAATAATAATAATAATAATAATAAATCTTAATGAACAAAGAACAAAGATAGGAAGTACCATTAATAAAATACATATATATATATATTTTCACACGGACTTTGTAACGTTTTGATAAAAATAATTGAATTTATATATTTATTTTATATAAAATATATGGATAATCCAAATAATCGTTTGATTACAAAAAGTGAAGTTGAAAATATTCTAAATTATTTCCAAAATATAGGTGACGATGATACCTTTTTAAAAATAAATAATTTAGAACATTACCAAGAAGCTTTTATTCATGAAAGTTATTATCAAGCTATTCAACATCAAATGACAAATGGAGAAATTAGTTCTTTATCAAATTTTTATTTACCAAAATCTTCAAGTGAACGTCTTGAATATCTAGGTGATTCAATATTAAAAGCTATTATGGGAAGATATTTGTTTGAACGTTTTGGGAATGAACGAGAAGGATTTTTAACAAGACTAAAGATTAAAATTGAAAAATGTAGTATGTTACATAAAATCGGTATTACTCTGGGATTTAAAAAATATATATTACTTTCTTTGCAAGTAGAAAATCAAACCATCCTTGACACGACAAGAGGTAGAGGAACACCATCTTTTTACGAAGACTCATTTGAAGCATTTATTGGTTCTATTTTAATAGATTTTGGAGAAAAAGGATATTTGTATGCGGATCGTTTTGTTAGATCAGTTATAGAAAATATTATTGATTTTGCAGAATTAATATCTACTAACGATAATTGGAAAGATTCTTTGCAGCGATTTTTTCAAAAAATTAAATTTAAGCCACCTGTGTATAGTTCTTTGCAAGAAGATGGTCCTTTATATAGAAAAATATTTACAAGAATGTTGGTTATATCGGATAAACAATTATCCGAAATGAGTGAAATAATACAGATGGATGTAAAAAAATACAATGTGCATATATTAGAAGAATATAGATTAAAAAACCCCACTGTTTTTTCAAAACTTTTTGATATATGTCAAAAAGATAATCATATCTTAGGTATTGGTTTTGGACGTAAAGTTACTGGGGCAGAACAAGAATGTGCAAAAACATGCCTTGAAAATTTACATATAGATTTAAATTTTTAAATTTTTAAAATTTTTAAAATTTTTTATTTTTTTTTATTTTTATATTTTTATAATATAAAACAAATGAATATAAATAATTTCGCTATTGCTTTTTTTGTACTAACTTTTACATGTTTAACAATCGCAACTTCAAGTATCGCTGTAGAATGTTATCATAAAACACCTGGTTTAAAAGAAGATAAAATAGGAAATTATTACTTTATACTTACTAACCTTTCTGTCTCTGTTATCATTTCTTTAATTTCACTAAAAAGTATGTATAATGCTACATACTCGGACTAAAAGTTCCAAATTTCAGAAAGATCTGTTGTCATGGTCTGCGTTGTTTCATGTATTTTAAATTTATTTTCTGTACTTTGTTTTTCTAAATAATCTAAAATTATTATAAAAATTTTATATTGTAAAGAGATTTCTATATGAGATTTAAAATTTTTATGACTATCATCTAATGTAAATATATTTAAAAATCTTTTCAATACACGTAAATCTACTTTACTACTACAATGTTCTCTTACTAGATCTTCTTTTAAAAGATCTTCATTTTTATATATTTTAAAGTCTAAAGAATCTACATCTATTTCAAATAACTTGTATTCGTATATAAAGCAAATTAATTTATCAAAATACTTTTTATAATCATCTAAAATACTATTACATAAATCTATTTTTTCCTTTTTTGTTGTATTTTTACCTTTTTTATTTTTATCAAAATATTCGTTTAATTTATCAATACAATTAATTAGTATTTGTACAATACTAAAGCAAGACTTTATATCACAAATACAGTTAATTATATTTGTATTATTAGTATTTTCATTTAATTTTTTAGAATATAAATTCGTTTTACAAATATTTTTCACTTCACTATAAGAATTTATAAAATTATAAGAAAAATCTTTAAAAGATACTATCGATATGTGTTTAAAATCATCTTTTTTTAAAATATCTTTATTTAATTTAAAATAATAACTCGGTATAATCGTTGAAAATACAGTATATTCGTTATACAAATCCCAACATTGATTTTCATAAATTTGATTATGAAATATTGTAGATTCCGACATACTATACAACATATCAGAATAACGACTCAGTAATAAATCATTATCACTCTTTTTTTCAGCATTAATAAAATTGTAATTTTGATATATACTATTAGATAATACTTGAGGTTCTGATATACTAATTTCAAATGATTTATTAAAATCAAATGTCTTGTTATAATCCAATAAATAAGACATTTTTTGGATTAAATCTTGATCTTCATTTTTCATATCAACTGCTTTTATAAAATTATCAAATTGTATATTCTTACTTAAATACCATTGTTCTACTAAAAAAAATAATTGTCTAATATCATATTGTGATTTTTCTATCAATTTTTTATTATTTTCCTTTGTTAAATTCAACTTTTCAGATTCGTTTATATCTGATAACATTTTATTTAATTCTAATAAACTAGGCTTTTTAAATTCTATCAAAGTACATCCTTTATTATTATTACAATATACATTTGTATATTTTAAATTATTACATACTAAAATAATAGGTATATTATACCGAGAATGTATCGAATCTACAAATGTATCTAAACCTTTTTCACATAATTCTATATTATCAATAAAAACAATATTTTGTTTATTACGCTTTTTTGTAAATATATTTTCTAATGTCAAAGAATTAAAATCAACCATCGCATTTAATATATCATTTGTTTTTTCATTAGAAGATAAATTATCTATATCTATATTTATTAAATTATATGCTTTAAACAAACATTCAACTGTAACAGATTTAGCACAACCTATAGGACCATGTAAAAATAAAATTCGTTTTAGACAAATATTGTGTTCACTGTTTGACCCCAACATTTTAATCCATTTTCTTATATGATTTATTATATCTTTATGGAAAAGAGATTTTTGTACAGTTGGTTTATATTTTGTTGCAAACATCGTTATTACTTTTACGTTATTACTTTTACGTTATTACTTTTACGTTATTACTTGTACGTTATTACTTGTACGTTATTACTTTTACGTTATTACTTGTACGTTATTATTATTACTTGTACGTTATTATTATTACTTGTACGTTATTACTTGTACGTTATTACTTGTACGTTATTACTTGACTTTTTATTCATTTTGTTTTCTTACTTTACATACACTTTCGTTACGTCGTTAGATCGTACGGTTTAATTTATTGGTAGAATACAAGACAAGAACAATGTCAACGCCTATTCAAGAAACTTTTCAAACATATCTCCAATTACAAAAGCAATTGGTAGAGATGAGAAAAAATATGAAAGCTGTAAAAAAAAATACAGATGCATTAGAATTAGAAATAAAAGAATACATGACACAAAATGATATGGATAGCGTATCATTAAAGGATGGAGAAATTGTTTTATATGCTCGTAAAATACCACAAACATTTAAAAAAGAAGTAATTATGGAAAAAATTAATGAAAAATTAAAAGATACTCAAAAATCAGAAGAATTAGCACAATCCATTATACAAAATAAACAATTTATAGTAGAAGATAAAATAAAAGCTATCATCAAGAAAATTTAGATAAATATTATTGATAATTAAAGTTCAGTTTCAATAACAAAAAAGTATTCATTATATTTATCTAAACGTTTATATCCGATCAATTTTTTTTATTAAATTTTATTTTATTTTTATAATATATAAAATGAAAAATAACTCCACATTGATTATAGGTATGTTTGCAATGATAATAATAGGTGCTTTTTCTTTGTTTTACAACGCAAATTATGTAGAGGGGTTTTTTAATGTTCAGGATATGATGGGGCGAATGGGGTTACAGGCACCGGCATCTGATATTCACCAGCAGAAGATGGAGCGTGATAAGAGGAGGGAGCATGAGCAGAGGATGGAGCATGATAAGAGGATGCAGCATGAGCAGCATCAGAGGAGGCATGAGCAGAAGATGGAGCATGATAAGAGGAGGGAGCATGAGCAGAGGAGGGAGCAGCATCAGATAAGGGAGCTGTCCGGAAATGAAGGTGAGGTTGCAAATTTTAATTGTGCAGTTCGATCAGGTAATATTATTTACGGAGCAAACGGGCACAATGTCAACTACGATATACCTCCAGGTTCTACGAATATACGAGTAGATAATAGCTTGAGAGGTGATCCTATTGGTGGAGTAGCTAAAAGATGGAATGCAAGATATAATTGCCAGTAAAAATGACAAGTTTATTAAACGAAAAGTAAAAGTAAACCATAATTCTATATATTTGCATTAGTTTGTATCGGTATAAACTTGTCATTTATACTTATACTTATACTTATACTTATACTTATACTTATACTTATACTTATACTTATACTTATACTTATACTTATACTTATACTTATACTCGTAGTCGAGTGAAAAATCAAGTTTTTTAAAAGATATTTTATCGGTTAAAAAATAAAAATTAATTTATATTAATGACTATCAGACCACATTAACAAATCTGATAGAATTATTTATCGTCTACCCTTCGTAGGATTATGTTGCCAATCGCTATGCCAATTTGGATCAAAACCTGCTCGATTATAATCACCTCCCGCAGCCCAAATATGTCCGTCGTGTCGAATAAGGATACCTGATCCAGTGGCAATATTACCTGATTTGTCATATTTGTTAATAGCAAAATGATTTGGATCACGCATACCAATCACCCACTCGTCACCGTTTGGATGACGCATAATGATATTTCCTTTTACAATAAGATCGTCACTTGAAAAAAACACGAAATATAAAATTACAAGAAATACTACTACTCCAACTACACCTCCTACTATCATTAATTCTTGATTCATTTTATTTTTATATATTCCCTATATATTTTTTTTTTTTAAATAAAAATATATAGGGAATATAAATAATATAATAAATATATATTACTTATATTATTTATATTATTTATATTACTTATATTATTTATATTACTTATATTATTTATATTACTTGTATTTCACACAAGAAGAGCTAATAAAAATATCTTAAATATATTCAAGTCGTATAATTATTTCAAACTTCAAATTATCTAAACTATAATTGCAATTATTGTTAAATTTAAAACCTATAGTTTTTAAATCAAAATCTTCATGTGCAGTTATGTCGTATTGATTGTTTTCTGAAGAAAATGTCAACATCTTTCCAAAATCCCTTTCCATATCTAAATGCAATGTATTATAATAACAAAAGTTTTTTTTAGTAGTTTCGTATTTATTTAACGGAATATCATTTAAAAATATTTGAACATAAATTTTTTCAAATATATTTGTATCATGTGACCCCTCTGCCATATATATTGAATTATTGGTATAAGATATTCTACTAAAACCACATATTTTTTGTAAATTATAATTATAATCGTTTTCTATAAAAATTAAAGAAAAGGTGTTATTGTTATTGTTATTGTTATTGTTATTGTTATTGTTATTGTTATTGTTATTTGTAGTAAAAAAAACTCTATTTTTTAATATATTTACAAATAATTTAAAAGTATAATCTTTATTTTTATTTATAGAATATAAATTCAAAAATTTTGTCATACATTCCAGTAGATTATGAATTGAATAATATCCGATAGGTATAGTTATAAGAGTTTTTACACTTTGTTCTATAATATAAAATTTATTGTTTAATTCATTAATATTATACATGTCACATTTTAAATAAATTGACTGCAAATCTATACTTTTTAATTTAGGTACGTCTATATTATACATGTACTGTATTTTATTATTTTTATTATTTGATGAGTTGTGAGAATCATCTGACATGAAATGAATATAACGCTCTTTTAATTCAATGGAATTTTTATTTTTACCATTTTCATTTAATTCAAATTGTCGTCTAACGTCTAACGTGTTATCAGATCTAACGTCTTTATCAGACCTAATGTCTTTATCAGATCTAATGTCTTTATCAGATCTAATGTCTTTATCAGATCTAACGTCTAACGTGTTATCAGATTTATCAGATTTATAAGATTTATAAGATTTATAAGATCTAACGTCTTCGTTAAAGGCATTTTTTAACGTGTTATTATTAACGTCTTCGTTAAAGGCATTTCTTTCGTTAAAGGCATTTCTTTCGTTAAAGGCATTTCTTTCGTTAAAGGCATTTCTTTCGTTAAAGGCATTTCTTTCGTTAAA
>Ga0214162_1000212_pt1 | contig 14669 bp, 16 predicted proteins | sample LakMenepilimnion_3_FD_153000 | JGI IMG/M metagenome (GOLD analysis project Ga0214162, IMG submission 153000) | Freshwater microbial communities from Lake Mendota, WI - Practice 20APR2010 epilimnion v5 | ecosystem: Environmental > Aquatic > Freshwater > Lake > Epilimnion/Euphotic zone | place...
AAGATAAAAAAAAATGAAAAAAATAATAGCCATCCTTTCCATTTTCGCAGTTTTGTTAACTTCTTGTGGAGGTGATAAAAAAGAATCCATCAAGCAAGAAACAGCCATTGCCGTGAAAGTAAGCGGAGTTTCTGAAAACAACAACAGTCAGTTTGTGACTGCAAGCGGAAAAATTGAAGCCGAAAATTCAGCTAATCTAAGCACCAGAATGATGGGTTACGTGACCAAAATCCACGTAAAAGTGGGACAAAAAGTAGGAGCAGGGCAACTGTTGGTAAGCATCAACAACAGCGATTTACAAGCCAAGAAAGCACAAGTAGATGCGAGTATTTTGCAAGCCACCGCAGGGTACAACAATGCCAAAAAAGACAATGATCGTTTCGTGAATTTATTCAAACAACAATCGGCTTCCCAAAAAGAATTGGATGATATGACGGCGCGTTACGAAATGGCAAAAGCTGGATTGGAAGGTGCGAAACAAATGCGAAACGAGGTGATTTCCCAGTTTTCGTATTCGAATATCACGGCTCCCTTTTCAGGAACGGTAACCAATTCTTTCGTGAAAGAAGGTGATATGGCGAATCCGGGAATGCCATTGGTTAGCTTGGAAGGTGTAACGAGATTGCAAGTAACCGCAATGGTTTCTGAAAATGATATTGCAAGCATCAAAAAAGGAATGCCCGTGAAAGTGTTGGTAAAATCATCCAACGCTAATCTAAACGGAAAAGTAAGCGAAGTCAGTTCGTCGGCAACGAATACTGGCGGGCAATATTTGGTCAAAATCAATTTAGACAAAACCGATAGTTCTGTATTGTCAGGAATGTTTGTCAACGTACAATTTCCAGTTTCAAATACAATTCAGACTACTAAAACTGAAATGGTTTTAGTGCCTGAAAGTGCTTTGATAAAACAAGGACAATTGACCGGAATTTATACGATAGGAACTGGAAATGTCGCCATTTTGAGATGGTTGCGAATAGGAAAAACCTTTGGCAATCAAGTGGAAGTATTATCAGGATTATCTTCGAACGAGCAATACATAGTTTCAGCTGAGGGGAAGTTATATAACGGAGTTCTGGTAAGTGTTCAGTGAGCAGATTTTAGTTCCTATAATATAAAACTGCTCCGTCTCTTCGAGTGATTTTGAATGGTAATGCGACAGCTTTACTATTCAAAATTGTATCGAGAAACTCACAACAAAAGGGTTCTCGATACATTTTATATAAAAAAGCTATCGCATTTTTTAATAAAACACTCGAACTGACGTGTATAATTCAGTAAAAAAATAATGTCCAGTTTTGGGTTCAACTTTAAACCTTAAACTTTTAAACCTTAAACAAAAAATAAAATGCAAGAAGGTATTTCAGGTAAAATAGCCCATTTTTTCATCAATTCGAAACTGACCATTTTGTTGATGGTGGCTTTGATGATTATTGGCGTGTACAGTTCGTTTCTGATCCCAAGGGAAGAAGAACCGCAAATTAATGTTCCGATGGCCGACGTAATGGTAGGTTATCCAGGCGCAAGTCCTACAGAAGTCGAAAGCCGTGTGGCGAAACCATTGGAAAAAATTATTTCGAATATCAAAGGCGTGGAGCACGTGCACACGATGGCGATGAATGGTCAAGCGATGTTGATTGTCCAGTTTTATGTAGGGCAAGACGTGGAGCGTTCCTACGTGAAATTGTACGACGAATTAGCGAAACACGAAGATATGTTTCCGAAAGGCGTTTACAAACCAATGGTAAAAACCCGTTCGATTGACGATGTTCCTATGTTGGGATTGACACTTTGGAGTGAAACCCAAGATGATTTCCAATTGCGCCAAATTGCCGAAGAAGTTACATCGGAGATCGAGAAAGTGAAAGATGTGGCGATTACCAAAGAAATTGGAGGCAGCAACCGTGAACTGAAAGTGATTTTGGACAAAGATAAAATGGCCGAAAACGGCGTGGATGCTTTGGGAATTATGCAAATGATTCAAGCCAATAACGGCAGTTCGCAATCGGGAAGTTTTGTGCAAAATGACCAAGAATATTTGGTGACCACAGGACAATTTTTATCGAATGCTGAAGATATAAGGAACTTGGTAGTTGGAGTGAATAAGAATATGCCGGTCTATTTAAAACAAGTAGCAACAGTACAAGATGGGCCTTCCACAGCCAGAAGTTATGTGTCTTTTGGCTATGGCAAAGCCAATGAAAAATTTAAAACTGCCAAATCTGAATATCCAGCGGTTACGATTTCCATCGGAAAAGTAAAAGGTGCCGATGCGATGAAAATTTCGGCTAAAATTATTGATAAAGTTGAACTTTTAAAGAAAAATTTAATTCCAACTGACGTTCACGTTGAAGTGACTAGAAATTATGGTGAAACCGCTTCGCATAAAGTAGGGGAGTTGTTGTTGCACTTGGGCATTGCGATTATTGCCGTTACGATTTTGGTGATTTTGGCGATGGGTTGGAGAGGCGGATTGGTCGTGTTTTTCTCCGTTCCGTTGACGTTTGCCTTGACCTTGTTTGCCTACTATTTATTGGGTTACACCTTAAATCGAATTACGCTTTTTGCCTTGGTTTTCGTCGTGGGAATTGTTGTCGATGACAGTATTATCATCGCCGAAAATATGCACCGCCATTTCAAGATGAAGCGACTGCCGTTTAAACAAGCGGCGATTTACGCCATAAATGAAGTAGGAAATCCAACGATTTTAGCAACATTCACCGTTATTGCGGCTATTCTACCAATGGCGTTTGTATCAGGAATGATGGGGCCTTATATGAGTCCGATGCCGATTGGTGCTTCGATTGCGATGTTGTTATCCTTGTTTGTGGCTTTGACCGTGACGCCTTATTTGGGGTATCATTTGCTTCAAGAAAAAGAAGAGCAAGAGCACAAACACGAAGAGGGAATGGAAACCAGTTTTATTTATAAAATCTATAATAAATTGGAACGCCCATTATTGGAAAGCAGTTCTAAACGAAGAATACTTTTGGCAGTGACCGTGGTGTTATTGTTTGGTTCGGTTTTGATGTTTTTTACCAAATCGGTGGTAGTGAAAATGCTGCCTTTCGACAACAAAAACGAATTTCAAGTCGTGATTGATATGCCTGAAGGAACTACTTTAGAAAGAACTACAGCCGTGACCAAAGAAATTGCTCAATATCTTTCGACCAAACCCGAAGTGGTGAATTATCAGAATTACATTGGGACTTCGGCACCGATTACTTTTAACGGATTAGTGCGTCATTATGATATGCGTGGTGGTAGCAATATGGCGGATATTCAGGTGAATTTGTTGCACAAAGAAGACCGAGATTTACAAAGTCACGACATCGCCAAAGCCATGCGTCCAGATATCCAAAAGATTGCCAAGAAATATGGCGCGAACGTTAAAATCATTGAAGTTCCGCCTGGACCGCCGGTTTTATCGACCTTGGTTGCCGAGATTTATGGGCCTGATTACAAGGAACAAATTAAAGTGGCGAATCAGGTAAAAACGATTTTGGAAAACACAACTGATATTGTCGATATCGATTGGATGGTAGAGGACAATCAAACGGAATACAATCTAGAGGTCGATAAAGAAAAAGCAATGCTGAACGGAATTGCGCCACAACAAGTCGTTGGGAATCTAACGTATTTGTTGAAAGAATATCCCGTTTCGAATTTGTATGACGAGAATTCCAATGACAATGTTGGCATCGTTCTTTCGCTTGACGACAAAGACAAAACGAGTTTGCAGGACATTCAAAGTTTGAAAATCAAAGGCAGTCAAGGGAATATGATTCCGGTGAGTGATTTGGTGAAAGTGATTCAAGATACGTTACAGAAAACTATTTACAGAAAAGACCAAAAACGTGTGGTTTATGTAACGGCTGATATGGCTGGAGCATTGGAAAGTCCCGTGTATGCGATTTTGGGAATGAACGAGAAATTGGCCAAAATGAATGTGCCAAAAGGCTATAAAGTTAACGAATTGTATATGGAACAGCCTACGGACGAAAGCGATTTTACCGTAAAATGGGATGGCGAATGGCAAATCACATTGGAAGTTTTCCGTGATTTGGGTGTGGCATTCTTGGTTGTAATCGTTATTATTTATATGCTGATTGTAGGTTGGTTTCAAAACTTCAAAACGCCTATGGTAATGATGTTGGCTATTCCGCTTTCGTTAATCGGGATTGTATTTGGACACTGGTTATTGAATGCCTATTTCACAGCGACTTCCTTTATCGGAATGATTGCTTTGGCTGGGGTTATGGTTCGAAATTCGGTCTTGCTGATTGACTTTATCGAAATCCGACTCAACGAAGGTGTGCCGTTAAAACAAGCTATTATCGAAGCTGGAGCTGTTCGAACAACGCCAATTTTATTGACGACAGGAGCCGTAGTTATTGGAGCTTCCATTATTTTGTTTGACCCAATTTTTCAAGGATTGGCTATTTCATTGGTGTTTGGAGCGGTAGTTTCCACTGTTTTGACTTTGCTTGTTGTGCCGATTATTTATTATATCACGGAAAGAAAAAAATGGGAAAAATAAAAATTAGTTTCAAGTTTAAGGTTTCAAGTTTTAGAAGCCTTAAACTTTTAAACACTTAAACCTTTAAACAAAAAAAAATGAAACTATTACTAATAACCGCAGTCAGAGAATTTGAAAAAGACATCAAACAAATTCTTAAAAAGGCTCAAGTTAAATCCTTTTCATACAAAGATGTAAAAGGATTTAAAGACAATTCAGAAGATGCTTTGGAAGCCAATTGGTTTGCTACCAATATGCAAGAAACAGAATCGGTTTTATTCTATGCCTTTGTCAAAGAAGATAAAGTAGATGGGCTTTTTGATATGGTGAAAGAATTTAATACAGAACAAGTTTCAAAATCACACATTCATGTTGCTGTGCTGAGCATCGAAAGATGTACTAACTTAATTAATTATTAATCTTAAAAAAGAGGACGAGATTGATTCGTTCCTCGCAATTACATTATGAAAAACAGAATCGTAAGAGCTGTTGCAGGATCTTTTATCTTGATTAGCTTGCTTTTAGCTATTTATGTCAACCAAAACTGGTTGTGGTTTACGGCTTTTGTAGGAGCCAATTTGTTACAATCATCCATTACCAAATGGTGTTTGATGGAGGATATTTTGACTAAACTAGGAGTGAAGGATTGATTAAAATCCCCACTAACCAAATAAAACGAGGATGTTCTGTGCAGCATCCTCGTTTTACGTTTAAACTATTTAGCATTCTTACAGATAAATAATTTTTAAATCGTAACTTTAATCTTGTATAATTCTAATTCCTATTAGTCATGGATTTAAGTAGATACAAACAAAAAAGAGATTTTGATTCCTCCACTGAACCCAGTGGTAAAATTATAAAATCAAATAACGACTTGATTTTTGTAGTTCAAAAACACGCCGCCTCCCATTTGCACTATGATTTTCGTCTTGAAATGGATGGCGTTCTGAAAAGTTGGGCTATTCCAAAAGGTCCTTCATTGAATCCCGAGGAAAAACGACTGGCGATTATGGTTGAAGATCACCCTATTGATTACAAGGATTTTGAAGGAACTATTCCTGAAGGAAATTATGGAGCAGGAACCGTTATCGTTTGGGATAACGGAACTTATACTTTAGCTGACAAAAAGCATTCAGAATCCATTGAAGACCAATTTAAATCCGATTTACAAAACGGACACATCAGTTTTATACTGAACGGAAAGAAATTAAAGGGCGAATTTGCTTTGGTTAGATTAAAAATCAAACAGAAAAATGCCTGGCTTTTGATAAAAAAAGAGGATCAGTATGCGAGTGAAACCGATGTTTTACTCCAAAATAAATCGGTTATTACAGGCTTGACTTTATGAAAATAGACATGTAATTTTTTCAATGAAAAAATACCGCAATTATTATCTCCAAGGCAATTAATATAATAACGATCCATTCCAGTCGGGCACTTTCTCGAACGTTTAAAACATCGGTAAAAAGAGTCAGATTGTTTTCGATAATTTGAAGGCGATAATCCAAATCCTTAAAACGGGGATTGATGTCGAAGTTGGCTTTCAGGTGTCGATTTAACAAGTTAAGTTCTTCGTTGTCCCAAACCAAATTGGGGTCGTCGAGAATGTATAAATTATCGACAATACTGTTTTTTACGTTCAAGACCTTACCGATGTATTTCAGCAAATTGGTCTTTGAAATACTCAATTTTCCGTGATGTTCCAATTCTAAAATATAATCTTTGGAAGACATAATGAGTTCGTCTGTCAAGAGTTCGTAATGTTCCAGTGCGACGGATTGCCCTATATTGAGCATCACGATTCGCAATAAGGAAGAGTCTATTTGGGGAACGGAGACAAAATCGTTTTTGACTAAAGCCTTGTTCAATCTTTCGTCGATGATAATCTGATATTCCTCCGACAAGTCAGTATTTATTAATGAATTAGCATAATTTTTTATAAATTGGACAAATTCACTTTTGGCAACCGCATCATAATTGGCAAAAACCACCACGCCATAATCAAACACATACAAATAGCGGTTGTTTTCCGTTAAAGCATAAAATACTTCGGAAGTGGAGCCGGAAAAGGCTTCGGCGCGAAATTCGGCACGGAATTTCTTGATGTTGAAAGATTCGGCAATTTGTAAAGCTTCAATCTTAATTTCCATAACAAATTGTTTTACACAAATTTAAGGAATATTTCAGTTTTTAAACTAAAGAAAACATCAGAATCAATTATAAAAAAGAGTTTCAAAAATCAATCACTCAAGCAATAAAGATTAAGTTAAATTAAGGAAGAATGTAGTGAAGTAAATGGGTAAACAATTATATTTTTTTGAATGCAAATTAACGATAATGAAAAACTCTGATAGCTAAATACTATTGTGTTTTTTTGTTTGTTTTATTGGTCTCAAATAGAGTTTAAAACTATGCACTTTCAGTGTATCTCGCTTAAGCTTCTAAATTTTTTTTTGCCACAGATTCACAGATTAGAAATGATTTAAAAAATCCGTGAATCTGTGGCAAAATTTCACTTATTAATTTGTATCTCACCTAGCAGACTTTTAGTCTGCCAAACCAAATCTATGGACTTCCAGTCCATAGTGGTTTATTTTTTTTTGATAATGTCATTTAAAACTGCTTTTTCAGAATAATTTATGACTTCGAGCGTAATTTCTTGGTTGGTAATGGTTTTTCCATTGATACGATATAATTTTCCTGTTCCAACTTTAATATTGCTGTTGTCAAAATCCACATCGCCAAATTTTAAAGTATTTTTAATATCGATGGTGTCAATCCATTTTTCGGATAATATAAGCGAGGCTTTATCAGAATAGTGAAAAGGTTTATTTCTAATGTCATTTAAAACCCTGGCATTTGGAAAATAATTGCATCGTGTATCTTTTCCACTAAATACCGCGGCAACAAAAAAAGAACCCATTATTAATCCAATTAAATAATAGGCAAAACGGTGTGAAAATTTCATATATAATAAATTATTTGTTAAGGGGCAAAGCAGTAATCTTCTTTCTATTCATCGATGTTTATCTCTCACTATGGTATTTTCATCAGATTTCGATGCTGATTAAATTGTTTGCAACAAACTTTTTTAGAAGCTAATAATTAAACTTTGCGCAAAGTTAAAATAATGTTTAATTAAAGCAAGTTTTTTAGAGGTGATAGGCAAGGCATATTTCAAAACGAAGTCAATACCCAAAGATTTTCTTGGTATACATAACTAAATGGTCCTGAACCTTCATATACTTCTTTGTCATCAATCGCTTTGCAGACATTAGTGAATTGATCTTTTGTTGGCTCTAGACAATCACAAACTTCTGCTTTTTTTTCTTGTGCCCGGCTGCTCAAAGCGATAAGGAGGAATAGGAAAAGGGGGATTTTTTTTTTTCATTGTTAAAACTCAATATCTCCCAGATCCTGCGAATCTCTTGCAACAGGCACTCCCTCTGGATCTAAAATCAGGATTTCCTGAATGGCGGTTTCTCCTATAGAAGCGCCATTAACCATTACTTTATATCCGTTTTCGTATAGTGTGAAATACCCGCCAGGAAAGGCATAAAAATTATTTGGGAGTTTTACTCTTGTGGGATTTTGAAAACCAAAACCAATTACTTTTTGATTTTGAATAAATGCTGTAAAAATTGCTTCGAAAGTCATTTGAATGGGTTGTATTAAAAAGTGTTTTTATAAGTCTTTGCCGTGTTTGGCGCCATTTTCTTGGAGCATCTTGTATAATCTTTCATACTCTTGAATTTTCATCGTCATATCAACCGGTGCTTTTTTCATTTGGATTATTTTGTCCCGGACAAAGTCTAAGATTGTCCTATTATCCTGCGGATCTTTAAAATTCATGTCCAGTTTATAATCTTTCGCTGCAGTTATTAAGAAATCGGGAAAGTTTGTTTCGAGACTAAACTTGGTGATATTTCCATCAGGAACAGTCATTCCTGGATAGTCACAACTAAAGGATTTTCTGTTTTTATTCCACATACATTGAATTTTTTTTCTTGCCGTTTCCATATCGTCCACTCCTTCTTTTGCACAGGACATTCTCCACAAGGCTTGTTGATACTTAAATGCAAGTTCACTTTCCTCGCTGGAAGGTTTTCGTTCATAGACGTCTTTGCAAAGAATTAGAAAGTCCATTCGGGTTGGTTGAGGACAATCACAAACGGCTGCTTTCTTTTCTTGGGCTTGGCTGCTCAAAGCGATAAGGAGGAATAGGAAAAGGGGGATTATTTTTTTCATGGGTATAAAATTTGTCATTGTTTTAATTTCTAATCGTATTACTAGAATTTTCTTTTTCATATAAAATACAAAGGACTCGCAAGGCCGCTAATTCTTTTATAATGGGTTTCATGTATGGTATTTCAACATTGATAATTGTACCTACTTTTTGGTTTTTTTGATCGAGTAGTTGAATTTTATTTCCATCCATTTTAAATTCCTTAATATTTAATAGGTTAAAAATAAGCGGGTTGTTCTTTTTGTAATCACTGGTTAAACTATCGATAAGATGAATATCCCCTTTTTTATTGGCCTTTATTTTACGCAAGTAGAAATAATTATTATCCGTGTCTATGAATCGCGCTGTTCTAGTTTGATATAAAATACTATTTATGCTATCCAGCGTTTTATTAAACGGTGATTTGGGATATTGTGCCCAAACTGACATGGAAACGAGGAGGAAACAGATACTAATTTTCACTTTTAATTATTTTAAAATTATTCACATATTTCATCTATCCAACGTTTCGTTATTTTACCTTGTAAATCAATGCTAAAAACCGCGCCAATAGTGCAATTATTGACCCCCGTAGAATCTACTAAATACCGATAATCAAACCCGTTATCAATAGGTTCGCCAAGAATTTTTTTGACTTGCTGGGTGGTAATAGCTGTGGGCATTAGCTCGACTGCTTTGACCAGACTTTTAAAATCTTTGTTTTTCTGGTATTGTTTTCCATGTACGAATACGGCTTCTTTTGATGCACAACTAGAGATCAGGGCAAGAACAAATACGTATTTAATCAGTTTTTTCATTTTAGTCCTTTTTTTCTAATTTACAATAACCGGAGAGTTCCTTTAGTTTTTCCTGCATTATTTTGTATTGTTTTTTATTTTTAAGTTTCAAAAGGAGTCCAATGTCCTTGGAATTTTTATATAAATTGATGGTTATTAGTTTTGTAATTTTATTTTCTATGATTTCCTTAATGGCTTTAGTTTTATAAGACAGTGCTCCGTTTTTTTTCAGCATAGCGCCTGAGGTGGGGAAGGTTACTGTAACCTCTTCTTCATTACTATTTTCATAATCTATGGTTTCTATCTGTATAGTGCATTCATCAATGCCATAAGTTATATTTTTAGACTTACTGAGACTCACGATTTTTAAATCAACATTTTGTACAAAAAGAGTCCTGAATTCGTATGTTTTTTCTTTTTGTAGTGACGACTGATTTTGGGCTTTGCAGTCTAACGATGCGATGCAAAATAGTAGCAGTAGGATGTTGTATTTTTTCATTATAAGTAATGTTTTTTGACCTCAAGCAACCCCTTTCTATAAGTTTTTGCCATCTTTGTGCTTTTGATATTACTTACCATATACAAATGCAGTTTTTTGGGAGCACTACTCGATAGCAAAATTTAGAAGCTGAATTATTTAATATACATTGTCCAACTTTCAGATTTCATAAGAAATAGAGGAATCATTTCGTCATTATCTAACCCATTATCCTTAGAGAGGGTTTATTTTGTATATGCTTTAATACGTTCTCCTAAAATATATATTTTACTTTCATCTGTGTGAACTGAAAACGAAACCACGTCCCAAGCATCGATCTCTCCAGATTCCCAACTTGCGCCTTGGTGTTTTGCTTTAAGTTGGTACCATAGATTGTATCTGAAACCCCAATCGGCTTTTGTTTTTTTAGGCGTACCGTCTATTTCACACTCAATTCCCCATACCATGGGTGTGCGAGACATTTCGTGTAATTGAAATAACCCAGTACCATCTGGATTTAATTGTACTATAGGGTCTTTTTTACTTTCATATAAATAATCGCCAGTAATGGGATACCCTATTTCTTTGGTAAGGTAATAGGTTTCGTTTTTAATTTTTACTTCTTGTACATTTTTACCCAATTTAGGAATGGCAGATTTTGTAGCAACAGTGGCCGTTTTTTTAGGTGTGATTGAATTGGTCTTTTTTTGCGCTTGAAGGCTCGTGATAAAAAGACTTAGAATAATAAGAATTAGATTTTTTGTTTTCATGGTTGGTTTTTATTTTGATTTAATTTTAATATGTTGTCTTTTTATTATTGATTATTTTCTCTAGCTTGTGCTGCTTTATCAGACCATTCCTTAGCTATTTTCTCATCCTTTTCCACACCTTTCCCATCTCTATACATTTCGGACAGTTCCTCCATTGCAAGGTCTAATCCTCTATCGGCTGCTAATTTATATAATTTAATTGCTTCCTCATAGTTTTGTAGAATACCAAATCCGCCCTCGTGATATAAATTCGCTATTAAATAATAATAAAAATCAATTCTATTCTCATACTGTTTAGTCTTTAATGCTTTTTCCAACCCCTTATTATACCAATTGAAGGCCTCCTTGTAATCTTTTGCAACTCCCTTTTCCCGTTCATAAAAGCTTCCAATATTAAAGAAAACATCTTTTCCTTTAACGAGCAGTTTTTTATACCAAATCATGGATTGATTATAATCTGCTACTTCATCTTCTTTATAACAATCAGCCAATTGATTCATTGCAAAAGTACTTCCTTTTTCCGCTGCTTTTTTTAACCAGAAGATAGCTTGTGTATAATCTTTGTTAATACCATCCTCTACAAATACATACATATAAGCTATATAAACCATTGCATGAAGATTATTTTTATCTGCTGCTTTAGTGTACCAGTTCATTGCTTCTAGTTTATCTTCTGCAACACCGATACCATAATTATACATATCACCTATATGGCTCATTGCGCAAGCATTGCCGTTATTCGCTACTTTTTTATACTGTTCAATGTCTTCAGATTTATTAGTTTCTAGAATCAGGAATTCTGGGCTTTTTTTATCTTTTTCTATAAGGGCAGCTATTTTTATTTTTTCTTTAATGGCATTCACTTCTTTAAATTTATCCATAACCACAGCATCCTTATATTCATTTGCAAATTTCATGTACAACGGTACTTCCTTGGAAAGTAACTGTGTATAACTGCTTGTGTAGTTATCATAATCACAGAGGGCATCTAGGCAAATTATTTTTAGATAGCTAATATTAGACGACCAATTAGCAAGCAGCATTTGTGCTTTTTCAAGATTAGCATAAGCCTCCTCGAAATTATTATCAGCAAACGATTTCTCTGCTTCTTCAAATTGTAGTTTAGCTTTTAAATCGTTTTGTGCTACTGCCAAGTTGCTTGCTAGTATCAAAAATGCTAGGATTATTTTTTTCATTTGTTTTAAAATTATTCTGATTTAAATTTTAATAATTTTTTTTGTTTAGAAATTCAATTCTCTAATAAAACTGGTGGTGTTAGTTTACGTTTTAAGCTTATTAACATTAAAAGTTATACTAACTGTACTATTGTAAGCTTTAGGGTGTTTTGGGTATCCGTACCAAATCTCTATTTCAAGTTTTAATTTTTCATCATATATACTAAGATGTTGGTAAGTATTGCTCTCACTCATGGTGTACTTAAAATAGGAAGAAGGAATGTTCTTTTTTACGGCATTGTGTAATTCAGTAAAATAGGATTGACATTTTTCATTTCCTTTTTCGTCTACCACCGTTTCTTGATATCTAGAGACAATTCCGTCTGTAAAGTCAATAATGTTAATTCCTAATTTTTGTGAATTCGAGTGTGAGTACATTACCGATTGTCCGCCGTTGAACCGATTAATTTTACTAGGCTTAATAATCTTTGAAGCTGCAGGATTATAGTTTATAAATTCACTTTCGGTTAGCCCAAGTTTAAATTTGTAAACCTGACAAAGACTATCCATAAAACTACGCACTTTATTGTATTCAACTAATTCTGCTTTTTTCTTGTTTTCAATAATATGCATAAGTTGCATTGTTCTTATAGAATTAGGATGTTTTTCTATAAAATCAGCCATGGTACTATTTTTGTTATTCCAGTCCTTATTTTCAGATTCTATTACTTCCTCTGTTGTCATACCAATACTTTTTTTCATTGTATTGCACAATTGCGAAAAACTATTAAAAAATGGTGATGATGTATCATTTTTATTTGTGTTAGCATAGGTATATAAAATCAATTCATTTTTGAAAGTGGTATCTATCAACTTACCATTATCAAAAACTTGAGTGGTTACATTGAATTTCCCAAAATTTATTTTCCACACAACTATTTTGTTGTCAATTATCTCTGATGTAAAACCAACAACTCTTCCTAAACTAATATTTTCTGTTAAATACATTAGTTCTTTGTTGTTTGATTTTTTATACACCACATTAGTCGCTAATTGACTATTAAATAAAATCGTAAAATTTTCTTCCGGGAAGCTAATCTCATAATCTGTGTTGCCATCGTTGTAGGTTTTACCATTCGCTTCAAATTGTAGTTTGCTTATTTCCTTAGAAAAATTCTCGAGTTTTTCATAGGGAATTTTTTGTGCTTTTAAAGTAGCAACTGTAAAAAGTAATGTGATTATTATAAATGTTTTTTTCATTGGAATTTTATTTCAAATTAATTGCTTGTTTTTATATATTCCCTTTTAGAGTTTATAATGTATTTATCTTCCTTACCACTAAGTGAATGAATGAAACCTAAAATATTTCCATTTTCTAAATTTGGTTTATAAGGAGCAAAGCAAGAATATCTGCCACTTGGAGTATTAAAATAATATTTTTTATTAAGCTTAAAATCAAATAAAACCATGGTGTTTCCACATCCTTTATTACCATATTGATAATCATAAAAATAATTGAGATCTTCATTTTCATTCACAACCGTGTAAGTAAAAAAATCATTTCCTAAATAATTCATAGAATTTATTTTTTTTTCTTCTAAGAGCTCTTCTCCTTTTGAATTAATTAGGGTATACCTCCCAGGCGTAGTAAAATTATAGTAATCACGGTTAGGGTTATATTTTCCTTGACCTACATATTGAACAATAATTACATTAGTTGGAATGTCCTCTTTATTTATATCATTATTCCAATTCACTGCCCTCTTTTCTGTGCTATTGCTAATTGTATCCCCCAGCTCATTTAATATAAAATATGTTTCAAAACCATTTTTTGCTAATTTTTTTGCTGGGAAAAGTTTAGATTTCGAATTTTCTTTATTTAAATTTAATTTTGTTGTTCCTTTTGTTGTTTTAATAGAATTAGCATTATTAGTATTCCCATTAATATAAACTTTACCAGAATTTGCTTTTTTAGCATCTTCTACTTGCTTAGCTTTTCTAGCATTTTCATAAGCTTCTTTTTCAGCTTTGGCTTTTGCCACAATAGCATCATCTCGTCTTTTATTTTCTACATTTTTAGCCTCTATTTCTTTTTTGTCTTTAGCATTACAAGCTTGGCATTCTAGACTGGCACTTTCTCCTTTAACACCTCCTGATTTTGCTAATTTGCACCAGCCTGTTGCAAAAGTATGGGACTGCGCTTGTACATTGCTTATTGCTAAAAGCAAGAGCATAGTAAATAGTAACTTGATAGTAGTTTTCATTTTTTTTGTGATTTTGAGGTTTTTATTAATTTTCCTTGTGCTCTTTTTGAAGCTTGTGTTTTTTTAACACCGGTAGTATTGCATTTGTTTATTTCACTAAGCTTTTTGGCTTTAGCCTCCAGGATAGTTGCTTTTTTGGGATCGAGCTCTAGGCCAACTAGCTGTCCGTCATTTTTTGAAATGAGCCATAATTGGGTGTCCTCTACAACCACTTGATGAGGTCTCCAGGTCGATACATCAATGGTGTTAATGAGTTTGTAATTGATATAATCATAAACTACAGTAAGATTTTTATAAAAAAACCAAATCGTAGTGTCGTCTATTTTCAGAATTTCTCGGTAGCTGCTTATTCCGACGAAACTGTACACCCTATTCCGGGGCAAACTGAACAGTTATTTTTGTGAAGATTTCTGATGGTAAAATTAGATAATTTTTTTTAGT
>Ga0214162_1000213_pt1 | contig 14632 bp, 14 predicted proteins | sample LakMenepilimnion_3_FD_153000 | JGI IMG/M metagenome (GOLD analysis project Ga0214162, IMG submission 153000) | Freshwater microbial communities from Lake Mendota, WI - Practice 20APR2010 epilimnion v5 | ecosystem: Environmental > Aquatic > Freshwater > Lake > Epilimnion/Euphotic zone | place...
CGACGAAGGAGAAATCACCTAGCGAGAGCAACTTATGTGATTTCTCCCGTTGGTCGAAATGACAAAAAATCCCTTAACTTAATGACATTGAGTGCGAGCGTCTCGCTCGTACCCATAATTAGAATCCTTGCACTGGCCTAGTGTTTGCTAATGCTCGGACTAGCGGCGAAATCCAAAATACGATGCTATTTGTCACATCGAGCGCAGTCGAGATGCACGTGAGTAGAGATGCTTTACAGCGTGACAAACCGCGTTGCAAACGCTACGATTTGACGATTAATTTAAGTAGGTACTCGTCACAGATGAGCACCAGAGGGGGTTTACTTCGGTTTAATAAATTTATTATGCCACATTCAAAAGAAAGTCAGCATCTATATTTAACTTAAAATGTAATTTCTTAGCTAACCCGATATTCAACTTCCGTTTTCCATTTAACAACTCAGATATTCTTGTTTCGCTAACACCAACTAACTTAGCTAATTGTTTTTGTTTTAGGTTTAACTCAAACATTTTATATCTCAACATTTCTGCTATGGTACTAGGTTGTTTAATTGGCATAAGCGGTATGCTATCTTCAAATTGTTCAGCAATTAAGGAAAGATTTTCTAAAGTTTCAGCCTCTTTTTTTGTAAGCTTATCAAATCCACCAGCTTCAGTACTTTTTTGAAGTAATTTTTCAATACGTGCCATAACCGCATCATATTCTTTTCTATTTTCAATCTTTGCAGTTTCCATAACTAAAATTCTATAGATTATTAAATAATTGTACAATCAATTTTATCATATTGTGCATGCGTTCCTATAAATCGGATATAAATAGTTCGTATGTTAAAAAATATCATAACCACAAGTCGATATTTATTTCCTTTGATATTAAAAACATACCTATCATTTCCCACATAATCAACGGTTCTAAACATCTCTTTAATATCATTTAAACTTTTCCAATTTGCTTGTTTTACACAATCAAACCAAACATTTAAAGCCTCCACCGAATCAGCATGTTCCGCTCCAAACTCTAATAAAATTGTCTTTGATATTATAACCACTCTCTTAATTTAATTACAAATATATAAATTAAATTACACTTTTGGTAACTTTATTGCGCAAAAGTGCAATTAGCAAAAAAACCAATTAAAAACAGCGTGTTTTTAATTGGTTTTTTTATTTAATACCGCTTGTTATTTCAAATTAGTCCAATAAAAATTGGACAAAATAAAATATACTGCTGCATTATACCATACCGATTGGACTAATTAATAATTATAATTGGTATAATTTTCCAAGAGCCCGTTTTGTCACTTCCGCTACGTTCCCATCTGCGGCTCTTATGCGACGAGTACCTACTTACTTGTGATAACTAAACAAAGCGTTTACGCGGTTCTTTAAGATGTATTGCCACAAAGGTTCGATATTTACATTGCTAAAACGGAGTACAAACACATCTACCCAGTCTACTATGGCGATAGTTATAAAAGTAGGTACAGCACTATCAATAACTTTGTATTTTTCAGCTATTTTTTATTTCAAATACAGAGCTATTTTAATGACAAACCGTAAACGCTACGATTTGACGATTAATTAATTAGGTACTCGTCGCAGACGAGCACCAGAGAGGGGTTTATAAGCATTTTCAGGAATCTTATTACCAAGTACAAACACTAAAGGAATCGTATAAGTGGACTTAATTGCGACTCCATTTAAAAATGCAGGTTTATAAAAATTGGGCATATTTTTAATCGATTCTTCCAATTCATTTGCTAAACTAGGGTTAGGCGCTTTCACATTTTTAATAATAATCTTTGAGTCTACATCTATTTCAAAAGTACAAAATATTCGTACAGTGCCAGTAAGATTGGTTTTATTTCGAACTTTTGTATCAAACGATGAAGTAATAAGTGCACTGATTTTTTCATTGAAACAAAGCATTAATTCACTTGAAGAATCTGATTTTTCGCAAGATTTATTATAAATAGGAGGGATATAAACATTTGGCTTATCATTACACTGAATAACATTTACCGGAAAAGCTTCTGTTATTATGGTGTACGTGTAAGTTTCCAATATATTGGTAGATTTAATATTTAGTTTCTCCATCGGAAAAGTTCTAAAAATTTCAGTAAGCCTGTTATTCAATTTAGGATTAATTGAGTTTGTCTTCAAGTCTATAATTTTTCCTTTTTTATCAATACCAAATTGAATTTTAATGGAATTATTACCAAGTCTAAAAAAAAATTTTTCAAGCTCTTCATTACTGATAAATTTTTTAAAATGCAATGCCAATTCATTATTTGGATTTAATGTGGAGTCTTTAGATTTGATAACAGCAGCTATATACCCCTTGTTTTCAGAATCTATTTTCAAATTAATAGTTTCATTAAACGGAAGCTTAGTTGGTTTTCCGTTACGTAAAGCAGGAGTTTTAGCTATAGGTAATTGAGTAATTATTCGTTTTAATTCTATAGACAAACTATCTTGTGGGTTTTTAACAATTACCTTTTCCATCTTTCCTTTTTCATCAACAATAAATCGAGGATTTAAACGCAGTAAACCCATAACCTTTGCTTTTTCTATTTGTTCGGGCGAAATATTATTAGACACATAGTTTTCTAAAAATTTTTTGAAACAGGATTCCATTTGAGAATAATTCGTGCTTGACTCACAACCTTCATAAACAGGGTAGCGATCATAAATTATATTTGTACTGCAATTAAATATCATTTTATCCCCATCTCTTGAAAGAATTTGTAGCATATATTGATTTAATGGGTTCTTTTCGGGGATATTTAGTTTATCAATATCAAAATTTAAAAATGCATCTGCAATAGATTTATTTAATTCTGAATAGGGAGAGGTTACGCGAATAGACACGGCTTTACCTTCATTATTTAATTTAAATCCCAAATAAATATGATTTTGATTGCCGTCCATTTCATTAATTTTATAATCATCTAATAAATTAGCATCGATTTTTCTTCTGAAATATTTCGACAAATCATTTGTTGGGCTTGGCTTGGCGATGGAGTCAAACTCTCTTATTTTGTCATTGTAAAAAGTGGGTTTGGTTTGTGAAAAACCAATAATGGAACAAGTGAATATCAGTAAAAAAAGAAAGTTTTTCATAAATAAAGTAGTTATAAACGCTGATTACAAATATGAGGATTTATTTTGTAAAATAAAACTGTAATATTAAATAAATTAATTTGTTTTTATGATTATTAAATTTTAGAAAGTAAACCTTTTTAACCAAAAAAACTTCCCTTTTCAGAGAAGTTTTCGTTAATTATTTAATCCATTCAGTACTGATTACTAAAAGCTGACCATTGACCACTGTTTTTCAGACATCATCATAATCCACCACAATTTCGGCTGAGGTTGGATGGGCTTGGCAGGTAAGAATCAGACCATCGGTGACTTCTTGATCGGTTAGGATGGAGTTTTTCTTCATTTCGGCCGTTCCTGATTTTACTCGGGCGAGACAGCTGCTGCAAATGCCGCCTTGGCAGGAATAGGGAGCGTCAATGCCTTGTTTTAGGGCTGCGTCGAGTATCGTTTGTTTTTGCGACATTTCGAAAGTAGTTTCGTCGTCGTCAACAATTATGGTGACTTTGGCGTGACCTTCAAGCGATTTTTCGATTTTGTTTTCGGCGGTCGAAGCGGAGAATAATTCAAACTTTATGGCGGAATCCTTGATGTTGTGTTCCTTTAAAACCTTGGAAACCGTGTTGATCATTTCTTCCGGTCCGCACAGATAGAACTTATCGAATTCCAATGCCGCGTGTTTGTTGTTCAACACAAAATTCACGACCGATTTATCAATTCGACCGAAAAGTGCTCCATCGGCTTTGGCCTGACTGTACACATAATGTACAAACAATCGTCCCGTATATTTCAGTTGTAAATCGTGTAATTCTTGATGAAAAATGGTTTCCTCCGGCGATTTATTTCCGTAGACCAATACAAAAGAACTTTGAGGTTCGCTTTTCAATACCGATTTCAGAATGGATAGTATAGGAGTAATTCCGCTTCCGGCAACAAAAGCCGCATAGTTTTTTTGTTTATCGTGTTGAGGTTCAAAAGTGAATTTTCCTTCCGGTGTTCCCACTTCCAGCATATCTCCCGCTTTTAGTTTGGTGTTGGCAAATTGCGAAAAAGCTCCGTCTTTTACCGCTTTTACGGCAATTCTTAATTCACCACTTTCTGGCGATGAACAAATGGAATAGGCACGACGAATTTCTTTGCCGTCCAGCGTCAATCTCAAATTGACGTATTGACCCGCAATAAAGGTATAATGAGGTTTGAATTCTTCGGGAACATTAAAAAGTATCGAAACTGCGGCTGCGGTTTCGCGTTTTACTTCTTTTATGATGAGTTTTTTGAATGATGGCATTGGATTGTTTTTTTACAAAAGTAGGAAATGGCAAATAAATCATAATTATAAATCAAGAATATTTCTATTTAAATGTAACAAATTCTTACTTTCACCAACTAATCAAAAAACCAAACCACAACAATATGATTTTAAAATTCCTTTATCTCGAATGGAAAGCTTTTATTAGATCGGCTTCGTTCGGAACTAATTTAGCACTGAAAATTATTTTGGGTTTTGTGGCCATTCTGTACGCATTTATCCTGCTAATGGCCGGAATTGGCGCATTTTATGGATTAAAAGAAATGAATCTTGATCCGCTGCAGGAAGTGAACAAATACCTGATTTACTATTTTTTAATCGATTTGGCCATTCGATTAGTGATGCAAAAAATCCCGGTGATGAATATTCGACCGTTGCTCGCTTTGCCATTCACGAGAGCAACAATCGTAAACTTTTCGATAGGAAAAACGGTTTTGTCCTTTTTTAATTTTCTCCACGCTTTTTTCTTTCTGCCTTTCACGATTGTTTTATGGGTCGAAGGGTATGATGTTCTAAGTGTAATTTTTTGGCATTTAGCCATAGTTTCATTGGTTTACAGCAACAATTTCCTGAATATTATTTTGTCGAACAAAGACAATGTTTTCACTGTTTTTTTAGGAATTGTAATTGTTCTGGCAGGTTTCCAATATTATAACTTTTTTGATATTACAACATATACTTCGGTGTTTTTTGATGGATTGTTCAGTATAAAATGGTTGTTTTTACTTCCAGTTTTGGCTTTGACTGGATTGTATTATTACACGTTTCATTACCTAAGAAACAATTTATATCTCGATGCGGGACTTTCGACCAAGCACGAAATTGCAGAAACCGAAAACCTGACTTGGTTGAACCAATTCGGAACTTTGGGAACATTTTTGAAAAACGACATCAAACTCATCAAAAGGAACAAACGCTCGAGAACCACCGTCGTAATGAGCCTTTTGTTTTTGTTTTACGGATTGATATTTTTCAGGGAGAATTCACATCAACCTGAAGTGATGCGAATTTTTGCAGGAATTTTTGTTTCGGGTGGATTTTTATTCACCTTCGGACAATTTGTGCCCAGTTGGGACAGCTCCTATTATCCGCTGATGATGTCACAAAATATTTCCTATAAAGGCTATTTGAGTTCAAAGTGGTGGCTTATCGTTATTGCCACATTCATTTCCACCGTTTTGGCCTCATTTTATTTGTATTATGGCTGGCAAGTGTATCTCACCATCGTCGTTGGAGCGATTTACAACATTGGTGTCAATTCTCATTTGGTTTTGCTAGGTGGCGCTTACACAAAAACACCCATAGATTTAACATCCAGCAAAGGTGCTTTTGGCGACAAAAAAGCCTTTAACATGAACGCCATGTTGATTTCGCTGCCAAAATTATTCTTGCCCGTTTTGCTTTATTGGGCTGGTTCCTCGATACTAAATCCTAATTTAGGATTAGTATTTGTGGCGGTTGCCGGAGTTTTGGGATTTGCCCTTAGAGACAAGGTTTTCTCCATGATTGAAAAAATTTATAAAACCGAAAAATACAAAACCATCGACGCATACAAACAAAAATAATATTTTCACAGTACGGACAACTCGCGAGTTGTCCCTACACATTTAAAAATTAAAAAATGATAAACGTACAAAACCTTTCGAAAACATACAACGGAACCACCGTATTAAAAATAGACACATTAGAAATTCCAAAAGGACAAAGTTTTGGTCTCGTGGGAAACAATGGCGCAGGGAAAACAACCTTCTTTAGTTTAATATTGGATTTAATCCAGCCTTCGACGGGACATATAATTAACAATGATGTTCAAGTAAACACAAGCGAAAGTTGGAAACCGTTTACCGCTTCTTTTTTGGACGAAAGTTTCTTGATTGGCTATTTGACACCCGAAGAATATTTCTATTTCATTGGCGATTTGCGTAATCAAAATAAAGCCGATATAGATGCCTTATTGGCCAAACACGAAGAATTTTTTAACGGTGAAATCCTGAAAAATAAAAAATATTTGCGGGATTTATCCAAAGGAAACCAAAAGAAAGTGGGTATTATCGCCACGCTTATCGGTAATCCTGAAGTTATAATTTTGGACGAACCTTTTGCTAATTTGGATCCAACAACCGTAAGCCGTTTGAAAAAAATAATCCGGGAACTTGCCGAAAACCCCGATGTAACCGTGTTGGTTTCCAGCCATGATTTACAGCACACGGTGGAAGTTTGCGACCGAATTGTTGCCCTGAACAAAGGCGAAATTGTAAAAGATATTCAAACCTCAAAAGAAACCTTGCAAGAATTGGAAGCGTTTTTTGCCGTTTAACACCTTGATAAATAGCATTTTTGTTCAAATCATTTTGGTATAATGCCGTTGTATATTTCATTCAGTCCAATTTTTTTTGTATTGTTTTGAAATAACTAAGAGTATAAATACCAATATTTCGAAAAGAAACGTAATTTTACCAGTCATTATACTAAAATGTGCTTTTAAAAGTTAAATGATAAACCGTTTCCCATTGAAAACTAAGATATTTAAACACACCTTCTTCATTGCATTCTTACTATTTTTGGTAGCTTGTTCGACCAAGAGAGATAGTTTTTTGGCTAGAAATTCGCATGCGCTTAGCACGAAATATAATATTGATTATAATGGTCAAATAGCCTTGGACAAAGGAATCCAAGAGATAAAAACGAATACCAAAGATAATTTTTGGAAGCGATTGCCCATCGAAAGAATGCAAATCATCGATGATAATACTGCTGAAAGCAAAACAAAAAACGCCAATTTTGAACTAGCCGAAACCAAAGCCACCAAGGCCATTCAAAAACATTCGATGAACATTGGAGGAAGAGAAAAAAACAGACAAATCGACGAGGCTTATTTACTTCTGGGAAAAGCCCGTTACTATGACCAAAGATTTATCCCGGCATTGGACGCCTTTAATTATATTTTGTATAAATATCCCACCAGCAGCAATATTTACCAAGCCAAAATTTGGCGTGAAAAAACCAATATGCGATTGGGAAATGATGCACAGGTTGTCAAAAATATTACCCAACTATTAGACGAGAAAAAACTAAAAAAGCAAGTTATTGCTGATGCCAATGCACTTTTAGCAGCATCTTTTTTGAACTTGGAAGAAAAAGACAGCGCCATCGCAAAATTAAAAATTGCAGAAAATTTCACCAAAGTAAATTCAGAAAGAGCGCGATATCGCTTTATTTTAGGGCAATTGTATCAAGAATTGAAAATCAGGGACAGCGCCATTTATTGCTATCAATCCGTAATTGATATGAACCGCAAGGCCGAAAGGGGAATGATTATTCAGGCTTACGCCAAAAAAGCGCAGTTGTTTGATTATGAAAACGGAAACAAAGATGCTTTCCTAAAAACCTACAACGACTTGGTTGCAGACAGAGAAAACAGGCCGTTTCTGGATGGTATTTATCACGAAATGGGGATTTTTTATGACAAACAAAACGATCAAGAATTGGCCAAAAAATTTTATAATGCATCTCTAAAAACTAATTCTACTGATTCCTATTTAGGGGCTTCAAATTATAGAAATTTAGGGGACATGAATTTTAAAAAAGCGGATTATTCAATCGCAGCAAAGTATTACGACAGTACATTGGTCAAACTGGATGTTAAAACCAGGGAATTCATTCACATTAAAAAAGTAAGAAAAGATTTAGATGAGGTAATTGAATACGAATCTGTTGCCAAAACAAACGACAGTATTTTAAATATAATGGCGATGTCGGATACGGACCGGATTTTGTATTTTGAAAATTATATTGTCAAATTAAAAAAGGCGGATGAGGAAAAAAGAATCTTGGAAGAGAAAGAAAAAGAAAAGCTTAAAAATGTTGAAATAAATGGTTTAAATAGTCCAGATGATCCGGCGTCAGTGAATCAGAAACCGGCGATGCCTCCAAAAAGACCAGGGCTTGCGCCACCGTCCATAAATGATGCCTCCATGAAAAATGGAGCTAATGTTTTCTATTTTTATAATCCATCAACGGTTGCTTTTGGAAAAATTGAATTCAAGAAAAAATGGGGCAATAGAACATTAGGCAGTAATTGGAGATTGTCAACCAATAAAGCAGTTGCAGGCGCTGACGATGCAACAATTAGCAAAGACACAACGGCCGTAGAATCTTTAGAGGAAACTAAAATTGAAGAGCAATACTCGACGGCTTTTTACTTAGATCAGCTTCCGAAAACACAAGAGGAGATTGATGACATTGCCAAAAAACGCAATTTTGCGTATTACCAACTTGGCCTTATTTACAAAGAAAAATTTAAGGAATACGAATTGGCAGGAAAAACATTCGAGCAATTATTGTTGAACAATCCCGAGGAAAAACTGGTTCTTCCGACGATGTATAATTTATACAAAATATACCAAATAACAGATAGTGCCAAGGCGGAAGAGATGAAAAATCGCATTTCTACTCAATATCCAGGCTCTCGTTATGCACAAATCATCAATAACACAAATCCTAATTCAGTTTCCTCAATCGAAACTTCAGACGATGTGTATAAAAAATGGTATAAATTATATCAAGAGGAACAATTCGCGGAAGTTTTAGGTAAAATTGACGATTTGATTACTCAGTTTTCAGGAGATGAAATTGTTTCTAAATTTGAATTGCTTAAAGCCAATATCATAGGGAAACTAAGAGGATTAGAAGCTTATAAAAATGCCATGCAATATGTTGTCGATAATTATCCAACGAGTGAAGAAGGCGGAAATGCACAAGATATATTGACCAATCAAATTCCGTCATTGGAAAAAATGAATTTTAGTTTCACAGAAACTAAAAATTGGAAGATACTTTATAAGGTGGGTAAACCCGAAGACAAAAAAACAAAAGCATTAGAAGACAAAATCAAGACATTCATTGCCAGCGAAAACATTGTAAAGCTAAGCTATTCATTTGATATTTATACCGAAAAGGAAATCTTCCTGACAATTAGCGGTATACGATCAGAGGTGTATGCCAAAAGTGTTGCCACAATATTGAAAGACGATAAAAAATATAAAATTGCGGAGCCAGCTATCGTGATTTCCAATGACAATTACAGAGTGGTTCAAATCAAGAAAAATCTGGAGGAATATTTGACTCCGCCAAAAGTGGCTCCTATTCAACCGGCAGTTCCACAGCAAGCGGTTCCCCAACCAGTAAACCCTGATGCAGAAATACCAAATCAAGAGGCGTCAAAACAAGGAATGCCTCCAGGAACACCGCCGCTAGATGAAGATCCTGAGATGGAGAACACAGACGCCCCAAATCCTACTTCACCACCAAAGCATTAAATCATGTTTGATAAAAAGACGAAATCATATACCGAACTCCTGGGAAAGACAAACCGAATTGTTGAAGGAACAACAATAAAAGGGGATATTATCTCGCAAGCTGATTTCAGGCTTGACGGCGAATTAATAGGTAATTTTCAGTCCAAAGGCAAAATAGTCATTGGCCCGGCAGGAAGTGTTACCGGCGACATAATATGCAAAAATGCCGATATCGAAGGAAAGTTCAATGGTAAAATTCAGGTTGCCGAAATTCTGAACGTGAAACATAAAGCCGTCATTCATGGCGAAGTAACCGTAGGAAAATTATCAGTGGAACCGGGTGCCGATTTTAGCGCTTCATGCAAGATGAAGACCAATTCAAAAAACCATATTCCCAATGATGGAGAACCAAAACCCGAAGAAACAAACGAATAATAAGTGGCTCGCCTTTATTAATATTCCCATCCAGATGGGGGCAATCATCTTTTTGTTTTCCTATTTTGGTAATTGGCTGGACGCGAAATATCCCAATATTCATAATGTGTTTGTCAAAATCCTGACATTAATGGGTGTTGCCATCGCCTTTTACAATCTCAATAGACAATTAAAAGACATCAACAAATCTTCATAAAAACCCAAATGAATTTTAAAAAATACCAACCCATTCTCGAGATCTTATTTCTTTCGGTTGTGGTTTATCTAGTGCACAAATTGGTTTTTTTTCTGAATGACAATAATCCGAAGTTTCAAAATTTTCATTTTCCGATAGAAGTTGTGTACGGGTTCTTCTTTTTTTGCTCGGTAATTATTATCCTCATATTAATTAATGTCAAAAGCAAAAACATTGACAATGTGGGCTACACTTTTTTGTTGGTGACTTGTATCAAGATGGCGATTTCTTATGCTGTTTTGTACCCGATACTTCATTCCGGAAATACCAATGCAAGAATCGAAAAACTAAATTTATTCATCATTTTTGCCTTGTTTTTAACAATTGAAACCATTGTAACAATCAGAATTTTAAACAACAAGCAATAAATCGCTTTTAAAAAGACAATTCTGCCTATTTTTTTTATTTATTACTTTTGGCATATTAATTTAAAATGTACCTTTGCACCCAATTTCAGAAAGTAAAAATTAAGATAATTAACAGTTATGGTGATTTCAAACAAACCACTTCAATTTATAATAGCGATTTTAATAGCCTGTCTTCCAATAGTTGGTTTCTCAAATAATTCTACGGAACATGCACCAGTACACACTGAAACAACCGCCGATGCTCAACAAGCTGCTCCTAAAGCAGAAGAGGAAACATCGGAAATTAAAAAGCAAATAAAAGAAGTAATTGATCACCACGTTTTGGATGGTCACGAATTTTCACTTTTTGCAGATGCAGCAACAGGAGAACATTATGGTTTTCCATTGCCGATCATTCTTTGGGATAATGGAGTTCACATCTTTTCTTCCTCAAAATTTCACCATGGAGAAGCCGTTGCCGAATCTAAAGGGAATTACTACAAATTACATCACGAAAAAATATACAAAACCGATGCTGCTGGAACTTTAACTGAAGAGCACGGTCATCCAACAAACGCAAAACCAATCGATCTTTCTATCACAAAAGGAGTTTTGACTATTATGGTTGTGGCTTTGTTGATGTTTTTATTGTTCACAAGCCTTGCCAAATCGTACTCTAAAAACGGAGGAATTTCTTCTGGTTTTGGAAGACTTTTCGAACCAATTGTATTGTACATCCGTGACGAAATTGCGATTCCAAACATTGGCGAAAAGCACTATAAAAGATATATGAGTTATTTATTGACCATCTTTTTCTTTGTATGGTTCTTGAATATCTTTGGTTTGACACCACTAGGAATCAACGTTACCGGAAATATCGCCATCACTTTCGGATTAGCGGTAATCACATTTATTATCACAAATCTCACGGCAAACAAAAATTATTGGGGACACATTTTCTGGATGCCAGGCGTGCCAACACCAATGAAAGTAATTTTGGCGCCAATTGAATTATTGGGTGTGTTTATCAAACCATTCGCATTGATGATACGTTTGTACGCCAATATTTTTGCGGGACACATCGTATTAATGAGTTTGATAGGATTGATATTTATTTTCAAAAGTTGGTTGGGAAGTAGCTTGTCATTTATGTTGTCATTCGCTATTTCAATCATCGAAATTTTAGTTGCGCTGTTGCAAGCCTATATCTTTACAATGTTATCAGCGTTGTATTTTGGATCGGCCGTTGAGGAGCATCATCACGAAGAAGCTCATCATTAAGTTAGAAATTAGAAATACGAAGTTAGAAATTTATTCTAACCTCTAATTTCTGACCTCTAACCTCAAATTGAATGTTTAATTTTTAATACATATTTTTATGGAAATTCCTAAAATCGTTGGAGCAGGATTAGTAGTTATTGGAGCAGGTATTGGTATTGGTAGAATCGGTGGTTCTGCAATGGACGCCATCGCTCGTCAACCAGAAGCTACTGGAAAAATTCAAACAGCCATGCTTATTGCAGCTGCGCTTATTGAAGGTATTGGATTTGCAGCTTTATTTGCTGTATAATGCTGAAAGACAAAAAGCTGTAACGGTTGGTTGCAGCTTTAGTTTTTAAATTAAATTAAAAGAATACAATTTAAAGAGATACTATGGAAAAGTTAATAAATGATTTTTCGTTTGGATTATTTATCTGGCAAACAATAATTTTTGTTGGATTGATTTTACTATTGAAAAAATTTGCTTGGAAACCTATTTTGGATGCCGTTAACGAAAGAGAAGAAGGTATAAAAAACGCCTTGCTTTCTGCAGACAACGCCAGAAAAGAAATGCAAAATCTTCAATCTGACAATCAACGTATTTTGCAAGAAGCAAGAATGGAACGTGATTCTTTATTGAAAGATGCCCGTGAAATGAAAGACAAAATGGTTGCTGATGCCAAAAATGAAGCACAAGCACAAGGTCTAAAAATGATCGAACAAGCGAAAGCTGCCATCGAAAGCGAAAAAAATGCAGCTATGTCCGAATTGAAACTACACGTTTCAACTTTGTCACTTGAAATTGCCGAGAAATTATTAAAAGACGAATTGTCTAACAAAGAAGCTCAAGTAAAATTGGTCGAAAAAATGTTAGGCGACGCTAAATTAAACTAATATGTCAAGTACAAGAGCAGCAATTCGTTATGCAAAAGCCATTTTAGAAATCGCAGACTCTAAAAAAGTCGCTTCTGAAGTGAGTACTGATATGGCATTGATTGCATCAACAATAACATCGAATTCAGGATTGAGTTCTTTCATCCAAAATCCGCTAATAAAAACGGAAGCTAAAAAGGATGTTGTTTCTGAAGTTTTTGCTTCGGTTAATGCGGTAACCAAAAGCCTTTTTCAATTATTATTGGAAAACAAAAGATTCGAAATCTTGGATGGCATTGCAATAGAATACAACAAATTGTTTGATGTTATGAACGGTGTCGAAGTAGCCAAAGTTACTACTGCCATTCCTATGGATGCAGCTCTGGAAGCTAAAGTTTCGGCTAAAATAGCAATCTTTTCATCAAGCAATAAAATTACGATAGAAAACACGGTAGATCCATCCATCATTGGAGGATTTATATTAAGAATAGGCGACAAGCAGTACAATGCTTCTATTGCCAACAGATTACAAGTATTAAAAAGAGAATTAAGTAACTAGTTATTTATAAATAATTATGGCGGAAATTAAACCTGCTGAGATTTCAGCAATATTAAGAAAGCAAGTAGAAGGTTTTGAATCTGGTGCTACATTGGAAGAAGTCGGTTCTGTACTTCAAGTTGGGGATGGAATTGCCCGTGTTTACGGACTTTCTAATGTTCAATACGGTGAATTGGTAGAATTTGACAATGGTCTTGAGGCGATTGTTTTGAATCTTGAAGAGGACAATGTTGGTGTGGTACTTTTAGGACCATCAACAGGCATCAAAGAAGGTTCAACCGTTAAAAGAACACAACGTATTGCCTCTCTTAAAACAGGAGAAGGAATGGTAGGTCGTGTAGTAAACACTTTGGGTCAACCAATTGATGGTAAAGGTCCAATTACAGGTGAATTATTCGAAATGCCATTAGAAAGAAAAGCTCCTGGAGTTATCTTCCGTCAGCCGGTTACTGAGCCATTACAAACGGGTATCAAAGCAGTAGACGCAATGATTCCAGTAGGTCGTGGACAACGTGAGCTAGTTATTGGTGACCGTCAAACAGGTAAATCTACTGTTTGTTTGGATACCATTTTGAATCAAAAAGAATTTTATGATGCAGGAAAACCTGTATTCTGTATATACGTTGCAATTGGACAAAAAGCGTCAACTGTAGCAGGAATCGCAAAAATGTTGGAAGAAAGAGGTGCTATGGCTTACACAGTAATTGTGGCTGCTAATGCTTCTGATCCAGCTCCAATGCAAGTATATGCTCCTATGGCAGGTGCTGCAATTGGAGAATATTTCAGAGATTCTGGTCGTCCAGCTTTGATTGTTTATGATGATTTATCTAAACAAGCTGTGGCGTATCGTGAGGTTTCTCTTTTGTTGAGAAGACCACCGGGACGTGAAGCCTATCCTGGAGACGTTTTCTACTTACACTCTCGTTTATTGGAAAGAGCATGTAAAGTAATTGCCGATGATGATATCGCTAAAAATATGAATGACTTGCCAGATACTTTGAAAGGTATAGTTAAAGGTGGAGGTTCATTGACTGCTTTGCCAATTATCGAAACGCAAGCTGGTGACGTATCTGCATACATCCCAACTAACGTAATTTCGATCACTGATGGTCAGATTTTCTTGGATGGTGATTTGTTTAACTCAGGAGTTCGTCCGGCGATCAACGTAGGTATTTCGGTATCACGTGTTGGAGGTAACGCCCAGATTAAATCCAT
>Ga0214162_1000215_pt1 | contig 14552 bp, 11 predicted proteins | sample LakMenepilimnion_3_FD_153000 | JGI IMG/M metagenome (GOLD analysis project Ga0214162, IMG submission 153000) | Freshwater microbial communities from Lake Mendota, WI - Practice 20APR2010 epilimnion v5 | ecosystem: Environmental > Aquatic > Freshwater > Lake > Epilimnion/Euphotic zone | place...
TTTATTTTAGAAATACGGTAAATTAATTTTCGTAACTTGGTTGGGTTGCCTTTGCTTTTTTCAAACTCTTCGCGCAATTCATTGAGAAACAAAGGCTCAATAACCTTCATGATATTAGGCACAGAAGTATAATGCATCCCTAAACCACTTCGATAGGCAGGATTAACCACCGCCTGAATCATGGAACCAAATATGTCTGGATTGATTTCGCTCCATATTAATTCTCCGCAATCCAAAATTATCTTTCTAGCTTTCAATGAAAACTTAGGGGAAACAATAGTATCTCTGAATAAACCACCGTTTACATATGGAAATGCTTGTAAATAAGTGGGTTCATGGCTATTATCTTCGGTATTTAAAACTTTAAATAATCGGTCTAAAAACAAATGAACATCACTGCCATCTGGTTTGGTATGTTGAGCAAGCGTATTGGTAAAAATACCTTCTTCATCAAAAATACCTGTATCTTCCGCAAAAAAGCAAAACAACAATCGAGATAAAAAGATGTTTAAATTGTGGCCACCATCATCATAGATATTTGGGTTTTCGTGAACCAAAATATCATACAGTTTAGCCATTTCATACGAGGCTTTTCTGTCGGCATGGTTCTCGTTTTTAGATTGGTATTTTTCTTGACCTGCCCATGGTAAAAAGAAATCATAACGTTTATTGATTTCTAATATAGGAGTGTCAAGTGTTAAGCCTGTTCGTGTATCTTTGGCTAAGAGTGTTTTATAATCGGTAACAATAACAAAACGAGGATTGTGTTTTAAGTCTTCTTCGTTTTTTGTTAATTCATCTATAGTTGCAAAAAGTTTATCCGTTGCAACTTCTTTAAAAAAAACTTTCTTTTTATATAAAACCTCTCCTTCAATTTTTGACAAATTGAAATCGCCTTTCTTCAAACGGGTTATAGATGTTTTTGAAATGCCATAAGCTACCAGTAAATCGTAAATAAAATTGGCGGAATCAAATGACTTTACTAGTTCGTTGATGTTTTTTTCTATTTGAGTGGTATTCATGATGTAACAAGTTTTAAAGCCAAATCATACTCACTTTGATACTCCAACCCCAACTCCCCAGCGTGTTCCGGAATTGCTAACTTCCACGAAACGAAGTAATACGCCAGCAATTGATAACCCGAAAACCGCTTGTTAGGAAAACTCCCCACGATGTAATTGTCTATCTTGGGGAAAATGGTAAATAGGAAATTGTCAATTTTATGGATAATTTTCATTGAACTACAAAGTTTTTTCTCATTTCGAGTGCTTTTGGCACTGAAAAGGATTGAATTTATAAGTGCAACAAAGCTACTAAAATAAATGCTACCAAAGATAATCAAAGGTGTAGGAAAAAAATTATTTTTGAGAAATAAATTGCAGCAATGGTGATTTGAAATAAAACCAAAAAGAGGAAGAATTATTTTGTGTATTCATTTAACCCTTTTTGCAATCCATCTTTTGGATAAACAGGGTTGTTCCATTTGCATTTAATCTTGAAGACAAGCTTGGCTAAACCAGACTTAATGACAAGTTAGCAATAGCGTCCTTATGAGCATACTAATTGACCGCCGTCAATTATTAAATTGACCGCCGTTATAAATTAAAATGAAAGCGGTCAAATATAAGTTTGTGCCGTATTAAAACTTATATTTGTAAAGAAGCAGCTAACTTATACTCCTTATTCATTTAAAAAACAATAACTATGGCCGTACCTTTTACCGCTGTGGGAAAAACAAATCCCAGTCAACCGCAAAATCCATTACTCTATTATCCAAGAGCAACCCAAAGTGGCATTGTCGATTTAGAAGAGTTGTCGGAACGAGTTTCTGATAGTTGCTCAGCCACACCCTCAGATTGTTATGCCGTTATCATTGGGCTGGTCGCTGAAATTTCCAAATCATTGGATCAAGGAAATATTGTACGTTTAGGGCAACTCGGTTCGTTTCAGGTTAGCGTTCAGGGCACGAGCAGTCCAAGTCCTGAAGAGGTTGAATCCAAAAATATTTCAAGGAGTTCTATCGTTTTTAGGCCAGGAAAAAAATTAAAAAACATGCTGAACCAATTGAAGTTTTACAAGAAAAAATAAGACTCCTGATGCTATTTGATTCGGAAGTTTTGATGCTGTTTTTACGAAGCTAAAGCTGAAATTCCAAAGAAAAAAAGACAAACATACTCAAAATCATAAATAAGCTGTAATACTAAAAAACCCATCCGACTGCCGGATGGGTTACATTTATTTATTGAATTAAAAGATGGAATTGGCTTGGACTAGTTAAAAAACAGATTTTGACCAAATTTGATAGTTTACTGCAAAGAGGGTATTTCATTTTGATTTTATTTCAAAACCTTACATTCAATCTCGGAATCATTGTAAACACGGTGCGCTTGTTTTTTGAAATCTTCTGGTTTCGCATAAAAAATATTGTCCACAAAAGTCTGCGGATTCAAATCTATCAAAGGAAACCAAGTGCTTTGAACTTGAATCTGGATTTTGTGTCCTTTTTTGAACGTATGAAAAACGTCTTGCAATTTGATCGTCACCGCTGTTTTTTGATTAGGAACAAATGGTTCCGGTTTCGAAAAACTGTTACGAAAACGTCCTCGCATTACCTCACTTCTTACCATTAAATGATAGTTGCTCATTTTTAAATACGGTTGGATTTCTTTAGTTTCAGGCTCGTCATTAGGAAAAACATCCACCACTTTTACAATCCAATCCGCATCGGTTCCCGTAGTTGAAACTTGCAATTTCGCCATGATATCTCCAGCCAAAGTAACATTTTCATTCAATACTTCTGTTTCATAAACCATTACATCAGGACGTCTCGCGGCAAAACGCTGGTCGTCTGTCATGTATTTTCTTGGCGTAAGTCCACGCTGATTTATGTCTTCCGTATGGGGAACGGGTTTTTTAGGATCACTAATAAATTCCTCGTATCCAGTATCAACCTTGTTTTTTGACAAATTCTCGTTTCCTTGCAAATAAAAAACTTGCTTTTCCGTGTTTTTTGGAGGCCAAGAATCAAAGGTTTTCCAATCTTTAATTCCGGTATCAAAAACATAAGCTTCTGGAAGCGTATTCACGCCTTTACCATTTTCTTTCAAGAAATGTCTAAAAAAATTAGCCTCAATATTTTTTTGGTAAAAACTGGAAATACTGTCCCCAAAATTAATATTTCCGATCACTTGATTAGCTGAATTTCTTGCCCAATCGCCGTGACTCCATGGCCCCATTACGATGGTATTGTAATTTTTACTGCTTTTTTCTATGGTGGAATACGTGTTCAAAGGCCCGTATAAATCTTCGGCATCAAACCATCCCCCCACAAACATCACTGCTGGTTTTATGTTTTTCATGTGTTGCAAAATCCCGCGTTTTTGCCAAAATTCATCATAACTGGAATGGTCTTTTAGCTGTTGCCAAAATTCATTGCTCTTGTCATAATATTTATCCAAGTTTACTAACGGTCCGGCATCTAAAAAAAATTGGTAATCATCATTGGTTCCAATATTGGGAAATTGAAACCAGTCTTCAGTCGTTAGCTTGCTTTTTTGAGGTCCAAACAAAGGAGTCACTTTCCAATAACTCAACAAATAAGCCCCATTGTGATGAAAATCATCAAAAAAGAAATCACTGATAGACGCTTGTGGCGAAACCGCTTTCAAGGCTGGATGATTGCTCAACAAAGAATAGGACGCGTAAAATCCGGGATACGAAATACCCCATGTTCCTACATTTCCGTTGTTGTTTGCCACATTTTTAATCAACCAATCAATCGTGTCATAGGTATCTGAAGCCTCGTCGACCTCATTTTTATTTTTTTTATTTGGAATAAAAGCACGCATATTATCATACAAACCATCACTCATGTACCGGCCACGAACATCCTGATACACCACGATATACCCTTCCTTCATCATGGTTTCACTTGGTCCAATACTCTTTTTGAACTTATCCTCACCGTAAGGAGCGCAATCATAAGGTGTTCTTTGCATCAATATGGGATACTTCTTTGAGGTATCTTTAGGGGAATAAATCGAGGTAAACAAGCTGGCTCCATCACGCATTTTTATGCGAACTTCTTTTTTGGTATAATTTTCAGAGACATAATTGCTAGGCTTTTCCTGTGCCAATAGAAAAGTACCGAAAAATAAAAAAACGAATAAATATGATTTTTTCATAAATAAATTAGGTTGGAATTATTTTGTAAATTAAAAATTACTGCCGTTTGAGGATTGTTATGTTTTATTTTTGGAATGCTGAAATTCCTGATTTCAGCCAACTTTCATATTCGTCAACCCCAACATAACTTATCGTTGGCTTAGTTTTGTTGAGGCTATTGCCTTCCAAATCGGTCAAGACATATAAAGGTTGCGTATTAGTTTTGTATTTCGAAATCATAAAATCAGCCCATTTATCGCCCACCGTTTCAATTTCTGAACCCGTAGTTTTTGAAATATGCTGTTCGCTTTTAGGCAATTCACGCTTGTCGTCCACATAGAGCGAAATCAGGACAACATCATTTTTCAGAATGGATAAAATACGGGAATCAGACCAAACGTTGTTCTCCATTTTCCTGCAATTGACGCAAGCATAACCTGTAAAATCAAGCATTATAGGTTTGTTTACTGTTTTTGCGTAAGCCAATCCCTTTTCATAATCTTCAAAAACCACGATTTGATGAGGGCCTAATTTAGCGCCTTCGGACAAAACTGCAGCGGAACTATTTCCTGCTGAACCGCCAACGCCAAAGGGACTTTCGCTATATTCCATTGGAGGCGGGAAAGCATTGATTAATTTTAAGGGTGCGCCCCAAAGTCCGGGAATCATATAAATTGTAAAGGTTAAAACCAGTACTCCCAACAACAATTTTCCCACAGAAATATGCGTCGATGGACTGTCATGAGGCATCGTGATTTTTCCAAATAAATAGAGCGACAAGGTTCCAAAAATGGCAATCCAAATGGCCAAGAATACTTCTCTTTCCAGTAAATGCAATTGTAAAACCAAATCAGCATTGGACAAAAATTTGAATGCCAAAGCCAATTCCAAAAACCCTAGAACTACTTTTACCGTATTGAGCCATCCACCTGATTTTGGTAAAGAATTCAACCAACCCGGAAACATCGCAAAAAGCATAAAAGGCAAGGCCAACGCCAATGAAAAGCCAAACATTCCAACGACTGGAGCAATTCCTCCTTTGGAAGCTGCTTCAACTAAAAGGGTTCCTACAATGGGGCCTGTACAAGAAAACGAAACTATCGCCAAGGCCAAGGCCATGAATAAAATACCAATAATTCCGCCTCTATCGGCTTGTTTATCCACTTTGTTTGCCCAAGAATTAGGCAACATAATTTCGAAAGCTCCCAAAAATGAGGCGGCAAAAACAACTAATAAAATAAAGAATATGATGTTAAACCATACATTGGTTGACAAAGCATTCAAAGCATCGGCACCAAAAATCCAAGTTACCAATAATCCCAATATCACATAAATTAATATGATAGAAATTGCATAAATGATGGCGTTTCGAATTCCAGCTGCCCTATTTCTACTTTGTTTGGTAAAAAAACTAACTGTCATTGGAATCATCGGGAACACACAAGGTGTCAGCAAAGCCGCGAATCCAGACAGAAAGGCAATGAAAAATATAGACCATAAACCCCTTTGTTTTTCATGCTTCGAGGGCACAATTTTAGCTTTTTGCAAAGGCATATCGTCACTTTTGACTTCTTCAAGTTTTGAAATGGCAATAGCGTTTTTTGCAGTGTCAATTGCAATAGTTTCGAATTCATTCTTAGCGGTGGTTGGAATCGCAAAACTGAATTTTTTCTCTAAATTGATACAAGACTCTTTGCAGACTTGGTAATTCAAATCCACTTCTACTTTTGAAATTTTAGAATTTACTATTGAAATTTCTTGCTGGATTTGGGCATTCTTCACGAAAAAAGTTTCGTTTACCTCAAAAACGTCGTTGTATGCGGTAGTGGTTTTTCCTTCTTTGGCTTTGCCCACCAAGTTGAAATTCCCTTTCTGATTTTTGAAAATAACTTCTAGTGGCAATGGCCCGCCTTCGGGAGTAAACTGGGAATACAAATGCCAATTGTCTTCGATTGTTCCATTAAAGGTCAGTAAATAGTTGGTTGTAGATTTTTTTTCTATTTTGGTGGTCCATTTTACCGGATCCAAAATTTGCGCATTTCCTTTGGCGAAAGCCAACAAAATTAAGAGTGAAAAAATTATTTTCTTCATCATTCCAATTGTATTTTAAGTATTCTTTTAGTTCTATTTCCTATTTTAAAACGTTCATCTTGACGAAACCCCACTATCCAGACTATTTGATTGTCAGAACATACAATCCAACTATTTTCTTTTTCTATCAATGATAATTTTTGGTCTTTAAAAAATTTGCTGACTTTCTTTGATTTTCCTTCCATTCCTGAAGGCTGAAATTTATCTCCATGTTTCCAACGTCTTAAAACTAGGGGAAACCACAATTTGTCTTCATCAACAAATATAGTCATATTAGAGATCAAACTGGTATCCGTTACCTGTAAAAACGAAAGATTTAAGGGAATATTAATTCCCTTTTGGTCTTTTAAAATATAATATTCTTCAATCTCCTCTTCCTTGTTTATGGGACACAAAATTAAAGAATCCCTGTCCTTTAGCAATCGAAATCCATCTGAAAAAACTTGTTTGCCGGATTGTCCCTCAACCAAATCATAAATAGCATCCCAAGCGGAAAACTTGAACTCCTTAAGCCACTGGTATAAATAGGATTTATAATTGGCTAATTTTTTTAATTTATTCAAATCAAAATGAATATCCTCCCCTTTTTCCTCGGCGACTTGCTGGTAAACCATAATCGATGCGTCCTCAGCCATCACTTTGGACTCTTGCAAATAAGCTTGCGTTTTGAGAAACGAAGAAAGAAAATCAGGATTTAATTCCTTCAAAACGGGAACTAGATTATGCCTGATATTATTTCGCAAGTATTTATCTGAAGTATTGCTACTGTCCTCTCGCCATTCTATATTGTTTTCTTTTGCATACTGTTCGATTTCTTTCCTGGAAAAAATCAAAAGCGGCCTAATTATAGTTCCATTTTGTGCGGGAATTCCCGTCAAACCCTCTAATCCCGTTCCTCGAACAAAATTGATAAGAAAGGTTTCTAAGTTGTCATCGGCATGATGTGCGGTTAGGATATAATCGTATTTTTTGGTTTCCAATAGTTCATAAAACCAACTGTATCGCAACTCGCGCGCGGCTACTTGAGTTGAAAGTTTATAATCTTCTGCAAAAGCTTCGGTATCAAATTGGGTAATAAATAGTTCAATATTATTGGTTTCAGCATAATTGTGAACGAAATTTTGATCTTCAAAACTTTCCATGCCACGAAGTTGAAAATTGCAATGGGCAATGGCCATATCAAAAGATAATTTATGGAATAAATCAACCATAACCATACTGTCCAGTCCACCACTGCAGGCCAAAAGTAATCTCCTTCCAATTAAAAAATTAAAATTTTGAATAATATGGTTTTGGAATTTTTGTAACATCTTCAAATTTAGTTATTTTAAATCATACCAAGAAATAACATTTGCAATGGTTCTTTTTTCGTTTTCCAAACCCGCATATACCAAGGTTTTTGATTTTACATTTTCTTTGGCCAAAGCCTCAAAATAAGTAATTCCTTTGAATAAATGATGCATAATTGTCTTTGTAGATTTAATTTCAATGATGTTATACCGAAAATCATCTTGACGTATTAAATCTATTTCATGCCCAGATGCGTCACGCCAAAACCAAAATTCATCAAAATTGTTTTGATGATAATTCAGTTTTATATACTCGGAAATAATCATATTTTCAAACAAATTGCCTTTAAAAGCATTTTCAGCGATTTGATTTTCATCCTTGATTTTCAACAAATGACACAACAATCCCGTATCATAAAAATACAATTTAGGCGTTTTGATGATTCGTTTGTTAAAATTATTGTGCAAGGGTTGCAACAAAAACACAATATAACTGCTTTCCAATGCAGACAACCAAGCCTTTGCGGTGGGTTGCGAAATACCACAATCCTTGGCGAGATTATTCAGGTTCAACAAATGGCCGGCACGAGCGGCACACAAACCCAAAAACATCCGGAAAGAACGCAAATTTTGTATGTTTACCAAATCGGTAATATCCCGTTCAACATACGTTTGAATGTAACTGTTATAAAAGTTTTTTGATGGAATGTTTCTGTCGAAAATTGCCGGATAAAAGCCTTTCAACATTGCTTTTATGTAATCTTTATCCAATAAATTTTCTGATTTCAATTCATTAAAATCCAATGGAAAAAGTTTAAAAATAGCTACACGGCCTGCCAAACTTTGCGTAATACTTTTCATTAAATGAAAATTTTGCGAACCCGAAAGAATATATTGCCCCATTATTTTATCGTTATCCACTTTTGTCTGCAAATACGAAAATAATTCAGGAACCCGTTGCGCTTCATCGAAAATACAAAATTTATCGTATTTCTCGAAGAATCCTTTTGGATCATTTGCCAAAAAATTTCTTGCCTCAATATCTTCTAAACTCAAGTATTGATATTCCGGAAAACTCTCTTTCAGCATAGTGGTTTTACCAGACTGTCTTGGTCCGGAAATCGCAAGAATGGGATACATTTTCCTATTCTCGTTAATTGCATTTACTATTTCTCTATTTATCGACATAAACCACTGTATTTAAATGCAAATATAAAACATTATTTTGAATTAACAGATGATAAACTTTGAATTAACAGAGATTTTATTTTGAATTAACAAGCACTAAATTTTGAATTAACAGAGATTTTATTTTGAAATAACAGACAATAAACTTTGAATTAACAGAGTTTATATTTTGAATCAACAAGCACTAAATTTTGAATTAACAGAGATTTTATTTTGAAATAACAGACGATAAAATTTGAATTAACAGAGTTTTTATTTTGAATTAATAGATACTAAATCTTGAATTAACATAGAAAATATTTTGAATTAACAGACTTTAAATTTTGAATTAACAGAAAATTTACTCAACCCAATACTTCCCGCATTGCTTTTGCCTTTAACAGACATTCTTCATATTCTCTTTCAGGAACAGATTGCGAAGTGATGGCACTTCCGACAGAAAACGACACATAATTTCTTTCTTGATTGTACAAAATACTCCGGATGACAACATTGAAATCGAAGTCGCTATTTGGCGTAAAATAACCAACGGCACCACTGTACAAACCTCTTTTGGTTTCTTCTAGTTCTTCGATTATTTTCAACACCGAAACCTTGGGAGTTCCCGTCATACTTCCCATTGGGAAAGTAGTTTTAATAGCATCAACAGCAGTATATTGAGTATCCAATTTTGAAGTGATGGTAGAAATCATTTGGTGCACTTGTTGGAACGAATAAATGCCACACAATTCGTCTACTTTCACTGAACCTCTTTGGGCTGTTCGGGACAAATCATTTCGAACCAAGTCAGATACCATAATGTTTTCGGCACGTTCTTTTGGGTCTGAAGCCAATTGGATTTTTGATTTTTCGTCTTCTAAGGAATCCTGAAATCTTTTGGCTGTTCCTTTGATGGGCTGGGAAATAAGCAACTCTTCTTCCTTCTTTAAATACCGCTCCGGCGAAGCGGAAAGCAAGAATTGTCTGTTGTTCTTGAAATATACCGCAAGTGGTGATTTTGAAATTTCGTTCAGTTTCTGGAATTTCTCCAAGGGGTTGATTGTAGTATTTTCGGCAAAAAATTCCATACAAAAATTAGCTTCATAAATATCGCCCCGATGGATATGTTCTAAGATTTTGGAAACTTTTTTTAAGTAATTTTCTTTTGAAATTCTTTGTTGAATTATAGGAATTTCTTGACTATTGGCTCTTGACTCTTGGCTCTTAACTATTTCCTCAAAATCCGGTTCAAATTCATCATCACACATTTTAAGGTATTGAATTTCGAGTTCATCCCCTTTTAACAGAAATATTTTTTTGGGTTGGAAGAAAAACAAATCAGGAAAATCCAATCCATCAAAATTACGAGAATGTAACGCCTCGACATCATTTTTTAAATCGAATGAAAAATAGCCAAAAAGCCAGTCTTTGGTAGCTTGCTGGTATTGTTTCAAATCTTCAAAAGCATTGTGATAATCAGTTTTTATTGACGTGAATGCGTCCACGGCAAGAATACAATCATAACTGGAATACTGCTGCGGATAATCGTTACTGTCCATAAAAACGACTTCCCGAAATTGTTGTGCCCAAATCAATAACTGTTGTTTGATTTGAATTGAATTTCCTATGTTTTTTACGATTGTTGTTCTCAAAGACTTTGTATGGTTTTAAAATTCCAAAATTACGACAAATTTTATTTATATTTTCCTTATATTTATATTGAAATTAATCTATAAAACAGCATATTATGAAAATCGCAATCATTATTATCCGAACATTAATTGGGCTTTTGTTCCTTTTTTCTTCCATTGGTTTCTTCTTGAAATTAATGCCAGAAGCCACCACAACGGGAGACTTCAAGGCTTTTCAAGTAGGTCTTGTGGCTTCCACTTATTTGATTCCTTTGGCAAAAACAATTGAATTACTTTGCGGATTATCCTTTGTTACGGGTCGTTACCTAACCTTGGCAAATATCTTGATTCTACCTGTCACGATAAACATTCTATTTATCAATTTCTTTCTGACTCCAGAAGGAATTCCAATCGCCCTATTCGTGTTTTTTGGAAACTTATTTTTAATTTACAGCCATTGGGGCAATTATAAAGGTTTGTTTGTGGCTTAAAAAACAAACCCGACAGGTTTTTAAAACTTGTCGGGTTATATTTGAAATACTATTTTTTAATTACACGTGCAAAGCTCTATTATCTGTTGCAGCTAATGCCGCTTCTTTGATAGCTTCTGCAAATGTTGGATGCGCGTGGCTCATTCTTGAAATATCTTCGGCAGATGCTTTGAATTCCATTGCAGTTACCGCTTCGGCAATCAAATCAGCGCAACGGGCTCCAATCATGTGAACGCCCAAAACTTCATCTGTTTTTGCATCGGCAAGGATTTTTACAAATCCGTCCAAGTCTCCGCCGGCTCGTGCTCTTCCCAATGCTTTAAAAGGAAAACTTCCAGATTTGAATTCCACTCCAGAAGCTTTTAATTGCTCTTCGGTTTGCCCAACGGCAGCCACTTCTGGCCAAGTGTAAACAACACCTGGAATAAGGTTATAATTGATGTGTGGTTTTTGTCCCGCCAAGATTTCGGCAACCATTGCGCCTTCTTCTTCGGCTTTGTGAGCCAACATGGCACCACGAACTACGTCACCAATTGCATATATATTCGGAATATTGGTTTGTAAATGATCGTTTACTTCCACCATTCCTCTATCCGTAATTTTCACACCTGCTTTATTGGCATTCAAACCATCTGTATAAGGACGACGACCCACAGAAACTAAGGAATAATCGCCTTCGAGAGTGATGATTTCTCCTTTTGCATTTTCGGCTTGAACCGTAACAGTAGACCCTTTTCGTTCTACCGATTTCACTTTGTGGGAAACATAGAATTTCATTCCTTGTTTTTTCAAGACTTTAGTCAATTCTTTAGACAATGAAGCGTCCATTCCTGGAATAATTCTGTCCATAAATTCCACTACCGAAACTTGCGCTCCCAATCGTAAATAGACTTGTCCCAATTCAATTCCGATAACACCTCCACCAATGATAACAAGGTGTTTTGGCACTTCTTTCAATTTCAAAGCTTCGGTTGATGTAATGATTCTTTCTTTATCGATTTTTATAAATGGCAACGAAGAAGGTTTAGAGCCCGTAGCAATAATGATGTTTTTAGCTTCAACAGTTTCCGAAGTTCCGTCGGCTTTGGTAACAGCCACGTGAGTTGCATCTACAAATGAACCTAATCCTTCAAGAACCGTGATTTTATTTTTGTCCATCAAGAATTTCACGCCTCCAGAAGTTTGATCTACAACTGCTTGTTTGCGAGCAATCATTTTCTCCAAGTTTACTTTCACTTCCCCAGAAACTTCGATTCCGTGGTCGGCGAAATGGGCAATTTCGCTGTAATGATGCGATGAGGCCAACAATGCTTTAGATGGAATACAGCCCACATTCAAGCAAGTTCCTCCAAGCGTGGAATATTTTTCGATAATAGCAGTTTTGAAACCTAGTTGTGCACAACGAATGGCCGAAACATATCCACCTGGACCAGAACCTATAATGACTACGTCAAATGAACTCATAGTTTGTCTTTTTAATTTTTAGTGTTGCAAAATTAAGTTTTTTTGTCTGAAGTTAAAGTTAAAATTTTAAAGATTTAGTAACGAATTACTTCTTTTTAGTTATCAATTTTTAAATCTCAATTACCGTTGTGTTTTTGACTTCGCTAATCATAAAAGTGCTATGCGTGCTTCCAATGTGTTCCAAAGTGGTGAGTTTTGTGACCAAAAATTCCCGATAAGCTTCCATATCTTTCACCAAAATCTTCAGGATATAATCGTAATCGCCACTCACGTGATGGCATTCCAGTACTTCTTTGAGTTTGACCACTTCGCTTTCGAACTTGGTCAGGAATTCTTTGGTGTGTTGAATAAGTCGGATGTGGCAGAAAACCACAAATCCTTTTTCGACTTTCGAACGATTAACCAAAACAACATATTTATCAATAATCCCTTCCCTTTCGAGTTTCTTGATGCGTTCATAAACGGCCGTAACCGAAAGATTGAGTTTTAACGAAAGTTCTTTGGTGGTTTTTTTGCAGTCATTTTGCAACAGAAAAAGCAGTTTTTTGTCAATGGCATCCAAAATCATTTGTCTAAGTTTAAGGTTTGTGATAAAAACTAAAATAATTTGATTAGACCTGCTAATGTAGATAATAAATTTAAAATAATATACTATTTTAGATTTATAATCTAAATAATTACAATGGCATTGATTTTAAGTCTAATAATTTAGAACTTTGATATACAAACTCTAAAAATAAACAGCGATGAAATTTAATCCCGCGGATAACATTCAGGATTTACAATACTTTGGAGAATTTGGAGGAGTAAATCCTTCTATTTCGGATAGTTCAACTTACACTTTTCTGTCTGCAAAAACAATGTTCGATACTTTTGAAGGCAATGCTGATGGTTGTTATTTGTATTCTCGACATTCCTCTCCAAGCAATTTGTATTTAGGTCAAGCATTGGCTGCAATGGAAGATACCGAAGCCGCCAATGTTGCTGCTTCAGGAATGGGAGCGATTACGCCTACTCTTTTGCAACTATGCGGTTCTGGCGACCATATCGTTTCAAGTCGAACCATTTATGGTGGAACGTATGCATTTTTGAAAAATTTTACACCAAGATTGGGTATTAAAACCACCTTTGTCGACATCACAAAAATGGATAAAGTGGAAGCGGCCATTACTCCAGATACCACGGTTTTATACTGTGAAACCGTGAGTAATCCTTTGCTCGAAATCGCCGATATTGCTAGTTTAGCAAAAATTGCGAAAAGACATAATATCAAACTGGTTGTCGATAATACTTTTTCACCTTTATCAGTTTCTCCAGCAAAATTGGGTGCCGATATTGTGATTCACAGTTTGACTAAATACATTAACGGAAGCAGTGATACGCTTGGTGGAGTTACTTGTGCATCACGAGAATTTATCGATAGTTTGAAGAATGTAAACAATGGCGCCAGCATGCTTTTGGGACCAACAATGGATAGTTTGCGTTCGGCTAGCGTGATGAAAAATTTGAGGACCTTGCACATCCGAATGAAGCAACACAGTCATAATGCCATGTATTTGGCAGAACGTTTTGAAAAGGACGGATTGAAAGTCGTTTATCCTGGTTTGAAAAGTCATTCTGGACATAATTTGTATAAAAGCATGATTAATCCCGAATATGGTTTTGGAGGAATGATGACATTGGACGTTGGTACTTTGGACAAAGCCAATGAATTAATGGAGTTGATGCAAAGCCGAAAATTAGGCTATTTGGCCGTAAGTTTAGGATTCTACAAAACCTTGTTTAGTGCACCGGGAACTTCAACATCCAGCGAAATCCCATTAGAAGAACAAATAGCAATGGGACTGACAGATGGTCTAATTCGTTTTTCTATTGGACTGGACAATAATATTGAACGTACTTATCAAATGATGAAAGAATGTATGGTTGAGTTGGGTGTTTTGAAACAATACCAATTAAGTTGAAAATAATACCTCTTGTTATTTCAAATTAGTTCAATAAAAATTGGACAAAATGAAATATACTGCTGCATTATACCATACCAATTGGACTAATTAATAATTATAATTGGTGTAACAAAACTCTGGTCCAATGAATAGAACGGAGTTTTTTATTCTTTAATTTATTATGTATGACAGCTAAATTTGAAAAAAAATAAATTATTTAAAAATAACACCAAATTTTAAAGCTTCAGCTTTTGCTTCTGGAATCAACTTTCTTAAATTAGCAATTCTGGTTGCGTCGGCTGGGTGTGT
>Ga0214162_1000217_pt1 | contig 14453 bp, 14 predicted proteins | sample LakMenepilimnion_3_FD_153000 | JGI IMG/M metagenome (GOLD analysis project Ga0214162, IMG submission 153000) | Freshwater microbial communities from Lake Mendota, WI - Practice 20APR2010 epilimnion v5 | ecosystem: Environmental > Aquatic > Freshwater > Lake > Epilimnion/Euphotic zone | place...
AAGCGAGCCGCCTTTTCACCTGCTGCAGCATCTAGAACACCTGCAAGGTGTGCAGGATTGTTGGCAAGTACACCGACAGTTGCACCGCCAAGTCGTCCCAGGACGGTTGTCATATTTGGTGCCCACATTGATAGCAGCTCAATATGTTCAGCATCCTTATCAAGAATTGCATCAACTAATGGATGAACCTCGTATGTTCGCACACTTAATTCCGGAACAAAGGTTGAAAGATCACAATCTTCTACCTCAGAGCTCATGAATCCTTGATTAGCAAATAAGGCAGTTAAGACGCGGATATCTTCGAACGCTTCATCTTCACTCGCGGCAATGATGTGGGCAAGTCCGCTATTTTTTTTATGTGCTTCAGGCCCACCCAGCAACGCCATATCAATATCTTCACCCGTAACACTTTTTACAACATCAGGTCCTGTTACAAATATGCGACCCTCTGGTGCCAGAACGACGACATCTGTTAGCGCAGGTCCATAAGCACCACCACCTGCTGTTGGTCCAAGAACTAATGACAACTGTGGGATCCGGCCACTGGCAGAAATCATGGATTGAAAGACTTCTCCGAATGCATCAAGTGATGCAACGCCGTCACTTAACCGAGCTCCACCACTGTGCCAGATTCCAATGATTGGCACCTGTGCGCCCATTGCTGCTTTGTATGCCGACACAATTACTGCCGAACCATCAACACCAAGTGCCCCACTTTTGATCGTTGCATCTGATGCAAAAATAACAACCTTATTACCTTTAACGGTTGCGGTAACTGCAATCATTCCGCAATCTGTACGAGGAATCAGAAAGTTAAAGATTCCATCATCAACTAACCGTGCAATCCTTGAAATCGGATCACGTGGATCATGCGATGTAGGTGACATTTATAAGCTCTTAAAGGCCAATACAACGTTGTGACCACCAAAACCAAATGAATCATTTAATGCTGCGATATCACCAGCTGGTAATGCTCGTGGTTTATCTCTAACAACATCAACGGTTACTGCAGGATCTAGTTCATCAATATTAATTGTTGGGGGAGCCAAACGATCTTGCAAAGCCTTTACAATAAACACAGATTCAACAGCGCCAGCGCCACCAAGTAAGTGACCCGTCATCGATTTAGTTGCAGAAACCGCAACATGATCGGCATCTTTGCCAAGTGCTGCGCGCAAAGCATTTGCTTCAGCCACATCTCCTGCCGGAGTAGAAGTTGCGTGAGCGTTTAAGTGGACAATATCTGCAGTCGTTAATTCAGCATCTCGTAATGCAAACTTAACTGCGCGCTGAACACCAGCACCAGATGGGTCTGGCGCAGCAATGTGATAGCCATCAGATGACAAACCTTGTCCGGCAATTTCGCAATAAATCTTTGCTCCGCGTGCTTTGGCGTGTTCGTACTCTTCTAGAATAAGAATTGCGCCACCTTCGCCAAGCACAAAACCATCACGATTTAGATCGTACGGGCGCGATGCACGGGCTGGGTCATCATTTCGAGTAGACAGGGCTTTCATTGCAGCAAATGCTGCCATCGGCAATGCGTGACATGCTGCTTCAACGCCGCCACTGACGACGATATCTGCACGATTGTTGCGGATCATTTCAAATGCATAACCAATTGCTTCTGCGCCCGATGCACATGCACTAACAGGTGTGTGAACACCGGCTTGTGCTTGTAATTCAAGACCAATATTTGCAGCTGGCCCATTAGGCATCAGCATTGGGACTGTGTGTGGGCTGACTAAACGTGCGCCTTTACCTTTCAAAATATCGTATTGCTCAAGCAGGGTTGTTACTCCACCAATTCCTGAAGCAACTACAACACCTAAGCGTTCTTTATCTATGTCAGGCGAACCAGCATCTTTCCAAGCCTCACGTGAAGCGATCAATCCAAACTGCTCCGAACGATCTAAGCGTCTGATTTCAACGCGTTCCATTTGCTCGCTTGGTTCTACTGCAACTCTCGCTGCGAAGGTCACTGGGATTGTTTGTGCCCAATCCTCGGTAAGAGAGCGCACACCACTTTTGCCAGCCAAAATGCCAGCCCAAGTTGTTGCTACATCTCCACCCAAAGGAGTGGTTGCACCAAGACCAGTGACAACAACGCGACGACGAGTCATTGTTTAAGAACTTACTTTGATGCGTTAACTATAAAATTGACTGCATCTCCAACAGTTACCAAATCTGTGACACTCTCATCAGGAATCTTTACTCCGAAGCGCTCTTCAGCAGCAACCACAACTTCAACCATGCTCAGTGAATCAACATCTAGATCATCAGTGAAGTTTTTATCCATCTCAACTGATGCAGCAGGGATACCAGCTACCTCTTCAACGATTTCCTTAAGTCCTGCAAGTACATCTGCTTGTGCAAGTGCCATTGTCTTTATGTCCTCTTCTATATCGATCGGGCGTGCAAGGTCATTATTGTGTATCAAGTGCGCTCTTACTTACGAGTATTGCACGCCGTAAGTGGCCTAAATCTCAATGAATTTTATGGTTTAGGCGGAAGTTCAACAACCTGTCCCGCGTATACCAAACCTGCGCCATAGCCGATTAGCAGCGCCAGTTTTCCATGCAGCTCTGGGTGCTCTTCTAAAATTCGATCCATCGCTAAAGGAATTGATGCCGCAGAAGTATTTCCATTTGTACGAATGTCATCTGCTATCAAAACAGAATCTGGAATCTTCATCTCCTTAGCCATCGTTTCGATGATGCGAATATTTGCTTGGTGTGGAATAAATGCACCAAGTTCATCAACTGTTACTCCTGCAGCTTCAAGAGCTTTCAAACCTACCTTGCTCATTGAATAAACAGCCCAGCGGAATACAACTTGTCCTTGCTGCGCAATATTTGGCCAGCCAAGTTCTGCAACACCTTTGTCAGGATTTTTCTTGAAATCTAGAAATGATGGAGTCAAGGTGATTGCATCACGCGAATCCGCGTCCGACCCCCAAATAGTTTGCCCAATTCGTGGTTGGTCGCTGTGACCAATAATCACAGCGCCAGCACCATCTGCAAAAATAAATGCTGTGGCACGATCATCTGGATCGGTGTAGTCAGATAATTTTTCAACACCAATGACTAGAACATTTCGTGATGTGCCTGATCGCACCAAGTCACTTGCCATTGCAACGCCATAGCAAAAGCCTGCGCACGCTGCACTGATATCAAAGGCTGCAGCCTTTGGATTGCCTAGTTCATTGATTAATTCAGTTGCAGCACTTGGTGCCTGAAAGGGATATGAAATCGTGGAAAGAATGACAGTGTCGATATCGTCGATACTTAACTTCGCACGTCGTAAAGCCATTTCACATGCAGCTTTTGCCATGGATATGACGGTTTCATCATCACCGGCAAAACGACGCGATTCAATTCCTGTGCGCTGCACAATCCATTCATCTGTCGAGTCGATGCGATCTACGATCTCTGAATTAGGGACCTGGCGCTTTGGACGGTATGTACCGACAGATAAAATTCTGCTGTGACCTAAAGGTGTTGCCTTGATACTCATAGGTGCCTTCCTGCAAACTCTCGTGCCGCATCAACATCATCTGCACTCTTTAGGGCAAAGGTTTCAATTTCAGGTGCTGCGCGCTTTAGTAAGCCAACCAGAGTTCCAGCTGGTGGCAGTTCAATGACACCCGTAACACCTAGTGATTTCAAAGTTTCCATGCATAAATCCCAACGAACTGGATTAGCAATCTGATTAACGATTCGATTGAGCACTTCTATGCCATCTGTTACTACCTGGCCATCTTTGTTTGAAATTACGTCAATGACAACCTGATGGGTAGCAATAGATGAAGCTAGAACGCGAAGAGGATCGACAGCTGGTTGCATAAATTGGGTATGAAATGCTCCTGCAACTGCCAACGCTCGAACACGCGATCCTGTTGGGGGATTCTCGTTTAATGTTGCCAGTGCTTGCAGATCGCCTGCTGCAACAATTTGCCCGGCGCCATTGTCATTTGCTGCAACTAAATTAAGTGCACTAATTGCCGCTAGGACCTCTGTTCGATCTCCACCAAGAATTGCAGACATTCCAGATGGTGACGTTGCAGCAGCTTTTGCCATTTCAAGTCCACGTGCCCGCACAAGTGTTAGCGCATCACTTTCAGTCATAGCACCTGACAGGGCAGCAGCTGCAATTTCTCCGACCGAATGCCCCGATGTAACGGCAAAATTCTTAATTCCTAATGCATATGCCCCTAGTAACGATGCAGCCACGATGAGCGGCTGCGCATTGGCGGTGTCCTTGATTTCTTCAGCTTCAGCAACAGTGCCAAGGTGCAGCAAATCTAGACCAATCGCATCTGACCAAGAAAGAAGAAGTTCTTTGAGTAGAGGATCTTGAATCCAACCGTTAAACATTCCTGGTGTTTGTGACCCTTGTCCAGGAGCGATGATTGCGAGCACGTGCAGATATTACTGCGCTTACTTCCTTACTATCTAGTACGGGACACGAGCCAAACAAGCACGCTGTGTTCAGCAACCTCAACCTTCGAAGCAGGTGCGGCAATTACTGGCTCGTATGTTGCAACATTCTTTGATGCATCAAAAATGCAGCGAAAAGTTTCGCCCCAGCTTTCATCAGGCAATGTAAATGTTGTTACTTCACGTGAGGAATTGAGCATCAGCAACAAACCCTTAGTTGGATCTGCTTCGACAAAGACAGTGATACTTCGTTTTTCTTCATCTCGCCAGTGATCATCACTCATTTCATTTCCACTCAGTGAAAACCAGGCAATATCTTTTCGTTGTGTACCTTCATCAACAGCGCCAGTAAAGAACTCGGATGCAACATCGGCTAGATACGTTGCTCGGATTTGTGCCAGTGATTGCACTGCAGCCAAAATATCTGCTTGTTGCTCATCTAAATTCCACGATAATGCCCAACCACCATTAAAGGATTGCTCACTCTCATTGGTGTGTGAAATTGGCAGTGAGTACCCATTATTAGAGCCGCTTTGAGTTCGACTAACTTCATCACCCATATTGAGCATTGGAACGCCAGATGACAACATTAAAGTTGCCAACAAGGATTTCTTTAAGCGATTTCGAATCTCATTGATTCCCGCATCTAAAGATTCGCCTTCGTGACCAACATTCCACGATCGATTGGAGTCGCTACCGTCCTTATTATTTTCACAGTTAACTTCATTGTGTTTTTCATTGTAGGAAACCATGTCATGAATTGTGAATCCATCGTGCGCCGCCACAAAGTTAATTGATGATGTAGGCCCTCGATAGTGAAATACATTGCTGGACCCACTGATACTTGAGGCAATATCTGAAACACCTTCGCCAAAGCCACGAGCTAGATCACCTAACCAGAACTGTCGAACAGAGTCTCTGTAGGCGTCATTCCATTCGCGCCATGGATGAGGAAAATCTCCCAATGAGTATCGAGAAATATCCCAAGGCTCAGCAATCATTTTAAAGTTGCGCAACACCGAATCGGCACCAATAGCAGCCATAAGTGAGGAATTAAATGCGCTATCACTTGTGTACAGGGCGGTTGTTAAATCAAATCTAAAACCATCAACACCAATTACATCAATCCACCAACGAAGAGAATCAGTAATTTGGCGCACTGAATGTGGCTTACTTGCGGCAAATGTGTTTCCACAACCGGTCACATCTACATAGTTGCCATCTGAATCTTGACGGTAGTAAGCATGGTTATCGATTCCTCTATAAGAAAGCGTTGGGCCACCAATCCCACCCTCGGCGGTGTGGTTATAGACAACATCTAATATCACTTCGATTCCGGCAGCATGAAACTGATCAACTGACCATTGCAATTCGGCAATCGGATCTTTTGTAGAAGCGTAGGCACGATGTGGAGCAGAAAATAAGAGTGAGTTATAACCCCAGTGATTGAGTCGGCCACGGCTATGAATCGCTGGTTCAGTGATTGATTGCGCAATTGGCAATAACTCTAGGGCGGTTACTCCAATAGATTTCAAATGCGCAATCGTGCTGGGGTGACCTAAACCTTTGTATGTGCCTCGCTCATTTTCTGGAATCTCGTTATTAAAAGCGGTCAAACCTTTTACGTGTGCTTCGTACACAACAGTTTTTGCCCATGGGACCAAGGGACGCACAATTTCACGAGGGCCATGATCGGTTACTACTGAATACGGAACCTTGCCTGCGCTATCTCGTGTGTCGCGTTCATTTAAATCACCAGCACCGTAAGCATCAGTTGCGACATGACCATAGATTTCAGGTGAATATGTAATGTCACCATCAATTACATGCGCATATGGGTCAAGTAATAACTTCGATGCGTTAAATCGAACACCGTGTTGTGGAAGCCATGGGCCATAGACCCGATAGCCATATCTTTGGCCAGCACGTACCCCTGCTAAATATCCGTGCCAGATTGGGCCATTGCGGTGGGACATTGCAAAGCGGGTTTCAACCATTGCGCCATTGACCTCATTAAATAGGCATAGCTCAATGGCATCTGCGGCGTTGCTCCAGATCGCAAAGTTGGTTCCGCCATCTGTGACGGTAGCGCCAAGGGTGCGGGGATCTGCAGGAAGCATGGGCGTCATCTTGCCCTGAATAGGCTCAAAAGCAGGGTTGATTCAGGTGTGATTGAGTAGCCATTTAGGGTTACTGACCAGTAACATTTGCTCCATGAAGATTGCGGTGTGCGTCAAGCAGGTCCCGGACTCGTGGGCTGAAAAGAAAATGGTCAATGGAATTCTTGACCGCGAAAATGTTGATGCTGTTCTCAACGATCTTGATGAGTACGCAGTTGAAGAGGCACTTCGTATCGCCGAAGCACATGGTGGAAATGAAGAAGGTGGCGGCAACACCATCACAGTAATTTCAATGGGACCAGAGCGCGCAACTGAAGCGGTTCGCAAAGCGTTATCAATGGGTGTTAACGACGCAATTTTGGTGACAGATCCACAACTTGCAGGGGCAGATGCGCTCGCAACATCAGCTGTTCTGGCTGCAGTAATTGAAAAGGGTGGCTTTGATCTAGTTATTTGCGGAACGGAGTCAACCGATGCACGCATGAGTGTTGTACCCGCGATGTTAGCTGAACGTTTAAATGCTGCTCAACTAACTTTTGCATCAAAGGTTTCTGTTGATCCTGCCGCAGGCAAGGTTTCAATCACACGTGTAACGGAAGCCGGCGTTGATGAAATGCACGCGCAGTTCCCTTGCGTAATTTCTGTTGTAGAAAAGATTAATGAACCACGCTACCCATCATTTAAGGGAATTATGGCGGCGAAGAAAAAGACAATTGAAAGTAGAGATTTAGCAACTGTTGGAGTTTCGGCAGCAGCAGCATGGTCCTTAGTTGCAGATGCAACTCCGCGTCCAGCGCGGGCTGCAGGAATTAAGGTTACAGATGATGGAACCGCTGGCGAACAACTAGTTGCTTACTTAGCAGAAAAGAAGTTGATATGAGCAAAGTATTGATTCTGGCTGACTTTGTCGGGACAAAGGCAACAAAGACAAATGCTGAATTAGCTACTGCTGGTGCACGCATTGGCGAGGTAACAGCTGTCGTACTTGCACCGGTTGGACAGGGTTCAACATTTGCAGCCGCCATTAATCGTGGTCCTATTGCAAAGATAATCGTTGTGGAATCTGATGCATTCGCAGCTAATGGCGTCGCAGCTGTCGCAGATGTTTTAGCCCAAATAATTAGCGCACAAGCTCCATCTGCCGTTCTTGTTGCATCACATGCATTTGGAAAAGAAGTTGCTGCGCGCACAGCGGTTAAGTCTGGATCTGGAATCATTACTGATGCTGTAGATGTTTCAGCTGATATCACTGCGACGCAGTTGGTATTTGGTGGTTCAACAACAGTGCACTCAAAGGTTTCACATGGCACTCCAATTATTACTGTGCGGCCAAATTCAGTTGATGCAAATACAACTGAATCAACACCTGCTGTTGAAATACAATCATTTAGCGTTGCAGATTCATCTAAGAAAGCAACAGTTACATCTTCACAACCTCCGGTACAGGGTGGTCGTCCAGAATTAACTGAAGCAAACATTGTTGTGTCAGGCGGACGTGGCACAAATGGAGATTTCAGCGCTGTAGAAAACTTTGCTGATGTATTGGGTGCAGCAGTTGGTGCATCACGCGCAGCAACTGATGCGGGTTGGTATCCACATTCATATCAAGTTGGACAGACAGGCAAGACCGTTAGCCCGCAGCTATATGTTGCAAATGGAATTTCAGGTGCGATCCAACACCGCGCTGGCATGCAGACCAGTAAGACAATCGTTGTTGTAAATAAAGACCCTGAAGCGCCACTGTTTGAAATTGCAGATTTTGGCGTAGTAGGCGATCTATTTGCTGTGCTGCCAAAGGCAACGGAAGGCATCAAAGCCCACAAGTCATAGACTTAGGCCCGTGCCTTCGATCTACGTAGACCATGCCGCAACGACACCAATGTCGCCTGCCGCATTTTCGGCTATGTCAGATCAATTACAGCAACTAGGAAATCCTTCAAGTTTGCACACACATGGTCGTGCAACTCGTAAAACATTAGAAGATGCCCGTGAAGTTATTGCACAGAAAATTGACTGCCTTGCATCCGAAGTCATCTTTACCGCTTCTGGCACCGAAGCAAATAACATCGCCCTAAAAGGTTTGTTCTGGAATGGTAAGAAGCAAGGGAAAAATATTGTTGTAATTTCAGCAATCGAACATCATGCGATTTTAGATCCAGCACAATGGTTAAAAACTCATGAAGGTGCAGAAGTAATAGAGGTTCCAGTCACATCAGATGGTGTGGTGGATTTACAGTTCCTTCGCGCACTTGTCTCTGATCGTGGCTCTAAAATTGCCGTCATTTCGATTATGCACTCCAATAATGAAACTGGGGTGCTACAACCAATCGAAGAGATTGTCACAATTGCTGGAGAAATTCCGGTGCACACAGATGCGGTACAAAGTTTTACAAAGACACAACTTTCCTACAAAAAATCTGGCGTTACCGCTTTGACGCTTAGCGCTCATAAAGTTGGTGGACCTCTTGGTATCGGCGCTCTAATTTTGCGTCGCGCCTTTGAAATTCCTGCATTGCTCCATGGTGGGGGACAAGAGCGAGAAATCCGAAGCGGAACATTAAACGCCCCCAGCATTGTTGCCTTTGCAACAGCTGTTAAGGATTCATATGACTCTCAGAGAATTTCAGAGTTAAGAGACAGATTTATTTCTGGTGTTAAGGGTCTAATACCCGATGCATATATAAATGGTGAAAACAGTGCGCGCTTGCCAGGAATCGTCAACGTGACATTTCCTGGGACTCAGAGCGATACCTTGTTGTTGCTCTTAGATAGCGCCCATGTTTCTGCATCAACTGGATCAGCGTGCAGTGCGGGCGTGCACGAAGCCAGTCATGTACTTCTTGCTATGGGCCACACGGAAGAAACAGCGCAGTCATCCTTGCGATTCTCCTTTGGTGCCATATCTACGCAAGCAGATGTTGATTTCGTTTTGTCAGTATTGCCCGATGTAATTAGCCGAGGACGGGCGGCGCACAAATGAAGTTAATTGCAGCAATGAGTGGTGGAGTTGATTCTGCAGTTGCTGCTGCTCGGGCGGTTGAAGCTGGCCACGAAGTAATTGGTGTGCACTTAGCCCTTGCGGCAAATCCACAGAAATATCGATCAGGTGCACGTGGATGTTGCACAATCGAAGATTCACATGATGCCCGACGTGCAGCAGATGTAATCGGAATCCCTTTTTACATTTGGGATATGGCTGAAGAGTTTCATGACGGAGTTGTTGAAGATTTCTTAGCAGAGTATGCCGCTGGTAGAACTCCAAATCCATGTTTGCGTTGTAATGAAAAGATTAAATTTGCAGCTGTCCTAGATCGCGCACGAGCTATGGGATTTGATGGCGTTGTTACTGGACACTATGCCCGAACAGAAATTAGCGATAAAGGAAAAACTTTGCATCGCGCAGTAGACCATTCCAAAGATCAGTCTTATGTTTTATCTGTATTGACCATTGAACAAATCCAAGGTGCAATATTTCCTCTGGGGGATACAACCAAAGTTGATATTCGCCTTGAGGCGGAAAAACGTGGCTTAGCTGTTGCGCAAAAGCCAGATAGTCATGACATCTGCTTTGTTCCATCGGGTGACAACGCAGGCTGGTTGCGCGATCGCTTAGGCAGTGAAGTCGGACCAATTGTTGATCAAGATGGAAAGAAAATCGGCGAACACAAAGGTGCCTACACATACACAATCGGACAGCGAAAAGGGTTGGGACTTACTGTTCCAACTGCAGATGGTTCACCACGATTTGTGTTAAAGATTGAACCAGTAAGCAACACTGTTGTTGTTGGTGCCCGTGAAGATTTGGCGATCACCACAATGCGGGGAGAGCGCCCTGTGTGGTGTGGTCCAGCTGTAACTGATCAAGTGCTGCAAGGATTTGTACAGATACGCGCCCATGGCGCAGCACTTGCCTGCACCTATTACTTTGATGGAACCTTGCTTGTTGCCACCTTAGAAGAGCCTTTGTTGGGCTTAGCAACAGGGCAAGCAATGGTTATTTATGATGGTGATCGCGTCGTTGGTTCAGCAACAATTAGTGAGACTGAATGAGCACTAACGCACGTCATGCAATGACCGAACTAATTAATGAGATTCGGGATCATCAGTTTAAGTATTACGTTTTAGATCAGCCAACTATCACTGATGCCCAGTTTGATGAACTATTGCGCACCTTGCAGGTGTTAGAAGATAAGAATCCTGAACTCCGCGAACCAGATTCTCCAACACAGCATGTTGGGGGAGGGTTTGCTACTCAGTTTGAACAGCGCGATCACATCGAAAAGATGATGAGCCTTGATAACGTCTTTGACCTTGAAGAGCTAGCCACATGGTTTGATCGAATTGAGAAAGAGATCTCAACACCGATGTACCTGTGCGAGGTCAAGGTTGATGGCTTAGCAATTAACCTAACCTACGAGGACGGCCAGTTAGTTCGTGGTTTAACTCGAGGCAATGGTGTCACGGGCGAAGATGTGACCCTGAATGTTAAAACGATTAAGAATTTGCCGCACACTTTAAATGGTAAAAATATTCCTTCGCTGATTGAAGTTCGTGGAGAAGTTTTCTTTCCTATTGCAGCTTTTATTGAACTCAATGATTCACTTGAAGAATCCGGTAAACAGTTATTCGCTAATCCTCGAAATGGTGCAGCTGGTTCGCTGCGACAAAAAGATCCACGAGTAACTGCCGGACGTCCTTTGTCGGTAGTTGTGCATGGCGTTGGAGCCAAGCAAGGTATTACCTTTGATTCCCAAAGTGGCGCATATGAGGAGCTGAAAAATCTAGGCTTGCCGACCAGTGATCGTTTTAAAGTGTGTGGAACGCGCAAGGAAGTTGAAAAGTTTATTCAGCACTATGCAGATCATCGCCACGATGTTGAACATGAAATCGATGGAGTAGTAATCAAAGTTGATTCTCTGTCACAGCAGCAACAATTGGGCTTTACTTCCCGAGCCCCAAAGTGGGCTATTGCCTTTAAATATCCCCCTGAAGAGGTGACAACTAAATTATTAGATATCAAGGTAAGTATTGGCCGTACAGGACGTGTAACACCTTTTGCATTTATGGAACCAGTAAAGGTTGCAGGCTCAACTGTTACAAATGCAACCTTGCACAACGCCGAAGAAATTGTCCGAAAAGGTGTCTTAATTGGTGACGTCGTTGTTATACGAAAAGCTGGCGATGTAATTCCAGAAGTATTGGGTCCGGTTATTGATAAGCGAACCGGTAAAGAAAAAGCTTTTGTTATGCCCACACAATGTCCAGAATGCGGATCAGAGCTTCGTGCCATGACCGAAGGCGATGTAGATATTCGATGTCCAAACACACAAAGTTGCCCTGCGCAGTTACGTGAGCGAATTTATTACATTGGCTCGCGTGCGGCGTTAGATATAGATGTGCTGGGTTATGAAGCTGCGGTCGCACTGCTAAATTCAACAATAATCACTGATGAATCAGAGCTCTTTGATTTAACCGCTGAGAAACTTGTTACATCTGAATTCTTCACCAAGAAGGATGGAACACCTGCGGCAAATGTTGAAAAACTCCTTGCTGCAATAAATGAGGCAAAGACCAGACCGTTATGGCGAACATTGGTTGCTCTTTCAATTCGTCACGTTGGCCCAACCGCTGCGCAGGGCTTGGCATCGGCGCTGGGGTCTATCGATGCAATTTCAAAAGCATCTGCGACAGAACTTGCAGATGTGGATGGAGTCGGTCAGATCATCGCTGATTCGATTGTGGAATGGTTCTCAGTTGATTGGCACCGAGCAATTATTTCTAAGTGGGATGCAGCAGGGGTTCGCATGATTAATGAACCGACAGAAGCATTGCCACAGACTTTGGCGGGGTTAACTTTTGTTGTTACTGGTGGGCTCGAATCCTTTTCTCGTGATGGCATAAGTGAAACCATTGCCGGACATGGTGGGAAAGCAGCATCGGCTGTATCGAAAAAAACTGATTATGTATTGGTTGGCAGTGACCCTGGATCAAAGTTAGCTAAAGCACAAGAATTAGGCGTGCCTGTAATTGATGAGGCGAAATTCAAAGAGCTTCTAGCCGGCAAGTAGTAGTATTACGCCCATGATTAATCTTGCAGAAGAGATGCACCGCGAACTTCCAGCCTCACCACTTGCTTTTGGCATTTTCGCATTTGTAGTTTTTGTCGTACTTCTTTACTTAGTACTTCGCCTAGACCGAGACTAATTTGTCCCGGGTAGGTATTTACGGAGGAACATTTGACCCAATTCATTTGGGTCATTTGCATGTAATTACCCAACTCATTGAAAAGAAGATCGTTGATCAACTGCTAGTTGTTCCAGCAGGACAACCCTTGCTTCGCAGTCAGGCACCACACGCATCGGCCCAACAACGACGAACAATGTGCCAACTAGCACTATCGGATTTGCCGGTAGACGTGGCAAGCAAAGTTCAGGTCAATCCCATTGAAGTTTTAAGAACCGGTCCAAGCTTTGCCATTGATACCGTAGAAGCGGTTGCTCAAAATTATCCTGATGACACAATTGTTGTAATTGTGGGACAAGATGCAGCTGACAAATTAGATCAGTGGCATCGGATCGATGAACTTCGCACAATGGTTGAATTTGTTGTCATTTCACGTCCTGGATATGAAGGAATTGGAATTGATATTGGGTCCTTGCCAGTGGCAGCGACCACAATTCGAGAAGGTTTGAGCGCAGATGTTTCGTCATCAGTAGCTACATTTATACGAGAGAATAACCTCTATGACAATTAGCAAAAGAACCCACGAGATTACTCAGATTGCTGCACATGCTGCCATCGATAAAATTGCAGTAGATGTTGTAGCCCTTGATCTGTCAGATCAATTGGTTCTCAGCGAAGTCTTTTTAATCGTAACCGGTCAAAACGAAGCACAGGTTGATTCGATTGCCGATGAAGTAGAACGTAAACTTGCAGCAGCAGGAGATAAGCCAATTCGCCGAGAACATGGTGCTGAATGGATTCTCCTTGATTATTCAGATTTAGTTGTACATGTACAAAGCGCCGAGCTGCGTAAGTACTACATGCTCGATCGCTTATGGAATGACTGTCCAACAATCGAGTTGGAGGCTGTGAAAGAGGCTGCAGTTAATGGCCGCTAACAGAGTTGTTTTATGGCGACATGGCCAAACAGATTGGAATGTCGTTAACCGTTTCCAAGGACATTCAGATATTGATTTAAATGAAGTCGGAATCTTTCAAGCAAAGCACGCTGCGCAGATACTTGCAGGAATGAATCCAACTGCAATTATTTCAAGTGACTTAGGTCGTGCGCGTAATACCGCGCAAGCGCTAGCCAATCTAACTGGATTGACAGTTGATATTGATGCTGATTTACGTGAAACAGATGGTGGATTGTGGGAAGGAAAAACTGGCGCAGAAAATCGCGCAGAGGATTTTCATAACTTTATTCGTTGGATTGATGGAGAAGATAATCCAGCTGGCACAACAGGTGAACGCCGCAGCGAAGTAGCAGATCGCGCAATACGTGCCATTAAGAAAGCGTTAGGCGATAAAACAGATCAGGTATTAATTGTTACAACACATGGCGGAACCGCTAGATGCATTCTTGGATCTTTGCTTCAGCTACCAATGTCTCACTGGGGCGTAATTGGCGGACTTTCAAATGCATCGTGGTCAATTCTCGAACGCAATCCCCGTCAATGGAGTTTGGTTGAACACAATGCGGGCTCAATTCCAGAACCTGTCTATGGTGAAGAGAGTGGTGCGACTTCGGCTTAAGTCCAACGGGGTGGATGCGGTAAGGTCTGCACTCGCACGAAAATCGGGGCTATAGCGCAGCTGGTAGCGCACCTGCATGGCATGCAGGGGGTCAGGGGTTCAAATCCCCTTAGCTCCACATATGAATAACAAC
>Ga0214162_1000218_pt1 | contig 14451 bp, 14 predicted proteins | sample LakMenepilimnion_3_FD_153000 | JGI IMG/M metagenome (GOLD analysis project Ga0214162, IMG submission 153000) | Freshwater microbial communities from Lake Mendota, WI - Practice 20APR2010 epilimnion v5 | ecosystem: Environmental > Aquatic > Freshwater > Lake > Epilimnion/Euphotic zone | place...
AGTGTTTATAATCATAATTGGTTATCTTCAACTATTAAATTTAGAGCATTGACAACATCAAAGTAATATTAGTTTAAACATAAAGATAATAATAATAATCATATAAGAATGTCTGATTATTATAGTATATTGGGAATATCAAAAGGTACATCGGATGATGAGATAAAAAGGGCTTATAAAAAACTAGCTTTAAAGACTCATCCAGATAAAAATGGAGGTGACGATACAGAATTTAAAAAAATTAATTTAGCTTACGAGACATTATCTGATCCTCTGAAAAAGAATGAATACGATCATCAACATATATATAATATGAATAATATGAATAATATGAATGATCAATTTTTTAATTTTCATCAAAATCACTCTAATATAAAATTAAATGATCATCATTATACTTGTAGAATTTCATTAAAAGACGTTTTCTTTGGAACAACTAAAAAATTAAAAGTTCATAGAAATTATATGTGTAAATCTTGTGTTAAAGATTGTAATGTATGCAATGGTTCTGGTAAAATATCACGACATATACAAATGGGTCCATTTACACAAATTGCCCACATTACATGCAATGCGTGTAGTGGAGAGGGTAAAAAGAAAAATGATGAAAATATTTATTGTACTAAATGTTCATCAAAGGGTATATTAAACGAAGAACGTATTTTTGAAATTATTTTAAATCCCGGTGTTGAAACTGGTAAAACAATCGTTTTTGAAGAATGGGGTGAACAAGCTACAAGAAATAATCAAATATCCGGTTCCTTTATTATTACGATTAAAGTAGAAGATCACCATATTTTTAAAAGAAACAAATTACAATTACGTTACATCGTAGATTTGACATTAAAAGAATCTATTATAGGAAAAATGTTAACTATTCCTCATTTTTTAGGAAATTTTGATATAGATACAAATGGATTTGGTATAATAAATCCAGAAAAGGAATATATCATTTACGATAAAGGGTTGAAAAATGAAAATGACAAGCTAGGAAATTTACATTTAATATTTAAAATAAAATATCCAGAAAAAACTTTAACAAATGAAGAAATCGAAATATTTAAAGGATTAGATTTTTAAATTAATATTAAATGCCTAACAGTAGGAAGCCCAAAAAATTAACTTTAGTTATTTTTTACATACTTTTTTTTTAAAAAGTATAGTATATGGAAACATACGTTATTATAATATTTATAATATCAATAATAATTTCTTTTGTGATTGGTAAAAATAATAAAAGATTTGTAATTTACTGTATTACTGCATTAAAAATGAATTTTGATAAAAAATTGGATATATTTACTGAACGACAATCAATATTAAATACTAATTTAAACATTCTTAAAAAAGAATCTTATGATTACGCAACAAAAAACGATCTGGGAGATTACGCAACAAAGGACGATCTGGGAGATTACGTTTCGAAAAAGGACGATCTGGGAGATTTTGCTTTAAAGGACGATCTGGGAGATTACGCAACAAAGGACGATCTGGGAGATTTTGCTTTAAAGGACGATCTGGGAGATTACGTTTCGAAAAAGGATTTTGTCAATTTTACACTTTCAAATAAAACCAAGGGTGAGGACGAAAATAATAATAATAATAATAATAATAATAATAATAATAATAATAATAGTGAGAAATCTGAAAAATATAAAATTTTATCAAAAATAGTAGATGCTATCACAAACGATTATAAAAATGAAGCAACTAACGAATTATATGATACTTATAAACCAAATTGGTACAAGTAACTTTAACTTTAACTTTAACTTTAACTGTTAAAAAGACTTTGTACGATCCTTACCAACTACAATTGTAAATTTTTTATGAAAGACTTTACCACTTTTGTTACATAAAATAGGATATTTTTCCAATATATTATGCTCACATGCCTCTCTTATACCAACTCTATATTTTCCATTTTTTTTATATGGTAAACAATCAAAAGCATTAAGAGAATGTTTACCCTTTACAATAGAACAAAACTCTCTTGACATTTTTAATTTTAAATTATAAAAATAATCATTAAAACGATATATATGTGGTTCGCACATTTGTACACATTTAATTTCTGATTCATTTTCATTTAACGACGGTGATATAATTAAATGAATAGTATATATATCACCTTCTTCAAATTCAAAACAGATATTCTCTACTTCACGATCATTCCCCCCACCATTTTCGATTTCGTATTCTGATTCTCTTTTGTAATTTAAAATGATATATTTAGATTCATCTGTACGAAATTGCCCATTTAAATGCTGATAACTTGTTGTATTTTCCAATGGAAAACAATTGTTTTCTGTACATTTACTTTCAATATGTATACGTATTTCATCATTTGTTTCCCCAACTTTTATCATATCTACTATGTCATCCTTTAATTCATTTAAAAATGATATCATATCATGATCATTATCATGATCATTATCATGATCATTAAATTTTACAATAGTTTCTCCTAATACAGCAATGCAACCAGAAATAGTAACAGCTAATTCTATTTTAATAACGTCACCTTCTTTTATTATATTGTAATCATCATTCCCTATTTCATATATATAATTACCTGCGCAATTATTTAAAGAAATACTTGTAGGAAATGCTATACCTTTATTAATTTCCTTTTTATATATTTTATCACATTCTTCTACTATTCTTGAGTCACTATATTTTGTCAAATTGTGTACATTTAATTCATCTTCAATTTGTATTTTATAAATCAATTCTGTAATAATCATACGACATATTTTAGAAGATGTATTGTATTTTGTAAGATCTTGTTCTGAAATTTTATCTGTAAGCATAATATATTAAGTGTAATCATGATATATATATTTAAGTTCTAAATTAAACCCACCCCTTTCATTTTTATGCCATACATTTCTGATTTCTAAAGTTATATTATCAAATACGTATTCTAATCTGGGTAATGTAAAATAAGTAACACTATTATCACTACTTTCACATTGTATTAAATATTTGTTTTTATAATTAGGCAAATAACATCTTATAGTAAAATGCGTTTCAGTTTCTGAAAAAAAACTATAAATTTCTTTTGTAAACATTTCACTATGTTTTTTTTTTAATTCATGTAATAAAATATTATTAACTCCTCTTAAAAAAAATAATAAATTAATATTATGATCTTTAGAAAATTGCAATACTAAAAATTTAGGATTTTTAAATACAACTTTTGCTTTATATAACTTTATTCCTATATTTGGAGAAAAATAATAATTAACACCACCTTCCTTTTGATGTTTTTTTGCAATTTTTAACGTATCATCTTCTACAATACCTTTTAATTTATCTAATGTTAATAACATTATTATTAACATGTTATAATAAAAATTTTTTTGTACCGATAATGCATTAAAGCATTTCACGAGTATCCTTTCTACAAATTGGACATGTCACTTTTTGATTACATAACCAATTTTCAATACACTTTTCATGATAATAATGGTTACATTTTAAAATAATAATCTTGTCTTCTTCTTTGTAATCATCCATACATATACTGCATAATGGTTCTTTAAACTCAAATAGTTCTTTTAATTCAGAAACCTTTTTTTTTTCAAATGTATCAAGTTGTTCTTTTGATAAAGTAATTTTTACATCATCCAATTCATTTAAATCAGTAAATGTAGTAAGTGTACTATTTAAAAAATACTCAAATATTGTATTTATAATATCATCATCAAATGTTGTAGCAATTTCACCATTAGTATCATCGTCTAAAAATTCTTCTTGTATTTGAAATGATTGTAAAGATTGTAAAGGTTGTAAAGGTTGTAAATAAGACGGTTGTGTTTCTTGATAAAAATGTCTTCTTATATTAGATATTCTATTAACTATTTGTTGATTTATATTTATCGCATCCTCAAATTCTGATAATCTACTAGTTGTTAAAGGGTACTCGTTTATTATCTGATCGATAAAATTTTCATAAAATTCTTCTAAATCATCCATAGCTATATTATTGTAATGTCTTTAAATTTAATTTTTTTAATTAAATTTAATTAAATTAAATTTAACGAAGATGACGTTAGTATGTAAGGTACTTTTGTAATACAGATGAATATTTAAGACCCACTTCTAATTCACCATTTAAAGCTTTTTTAATTGTATCATTGTCATATTGATGCAAATGCTTTAGAATAATTTCTTTATCTTTTTCTTCTTTTTTCAAAAGTGATTCGTATGTGTTTTTAACAAAATTTTGTTGTTGTTGTTTAAAAGAACCTGAACTTTGACTAATTTTTTCATTTACTTTTTCATTTAATTTTTCATTTTTAATGTCTTTATTTAATTTTTCATTTTTAATGTCTTTATTTATTTTTAATTTTGAATTTGGATTTTTAGCAGAAAATTTAAAAGATAATTTATAATCACTATAACTATTATCCCAATATCCTACACTAGATTCATTATCACCTGTTACCATTAATCCATTATAAGAACTTACTAAGGCGCAATTATTATTTGGTTGTCCATAATTAAATCCATTAAATCCATCTGTTGTAATATGGATTAAACTTTTTTCCTTTAATTCATCTTGGTCAAATTCTTGTATTTTTTTGTTATATTGAAAAATCTGATTGAATTCTTTATTTGTAAATTTTTTTTTAGATAAAGGATTATGGTAAGATGGTTTAAATTCAAAATATTCTTCAGCATTATTTAATCGTTTACAATCACTTTTTTCATTTATTTCTTCTTCTCTTTCTTTATTTTTAGAAACAAATTTTTCCTTTTCTTTTTCTTTAGATTTTTCAACAAAAATTTCTTTTTCTTTAGTCATTTCCACTTGTTTTTTTCTATTAATTTGAAGATCATTTACATTTGTGCGTTTGTTTTTAATATATTCAAATGATTCTGTTAATATGTTAAAATAACATTCGTATTTTTCTTTTTGTTTTTTATCGGTATATTTATCAGGATGATATTTTTTTACTTTTTTACGAAAAGATTTGGATATATCATCATATGTATCATCTTTTGTAACATCAAGTATAAAATAAGGATCGTAATTTTTATTATTTATTGTAATAAAATACATTAAAAGTAAACAGTATTTTTTTTTTATTTAATTAACTTGCAATATTTTTAATTATCCAAATTATCCAAATTATCCAAATTATCTAAATTATCTAAATTGTCTAAATTTATATTATTTTTAGTTTGATATATAAACAATATTCTTAATATTAATTTTAAATATATTTTTATTATTGAAATACATTAAATGTTTATTTATTTTTATTTAATTTTAAAAATTATTATTATTTACCTATAATAATAATGGAAGATATTTGTACATATATATTTAAAAAAGGTAAAAAAAAAGGTAAAAATTGCAAACAACTATGTCATTTCAACAATATTTTTTGCAAAAGTCATATTAACACCAACATTAAAACCGACAAGACAGTATTTCCTATTATACAAGTTTATAAAAAAATAAAAAAAGACGCCGTAGAAAATAAAAATCTTACCGTACCTACATCTGATCAAAACAAGACAATATCTCCTATTATACAAGTTTATAAAAAAATACAAGAAGACGTTATAGAAAATAAAATTCTTACCTTACCTACATCTGATCAAAACAAGACTACTATTTTTAAACATTATAATAATATGAAAAAAAGTGATCAAAATAGTACGGAATATTATAAAAATCAAATATTCGTTGATACTGCATTAAATTATCCATGGGATAAAAGATATAATATTAATGATATTATCAAAAATAAATCAATACCAGAATTCTTAGAATCTTTAAAAAATCGCTTAGATAATGAAATACACGGTATGGAAAGTGTAAAAAATGAAATTATGAATGTTGTATGTAAATTTATAACAAATCCAAATAGTAATAGAAATAATATTGCATTATATGGTCCAGCTGGAGTTGGAAAAAGTAAATTTATAAAAATATTATCTGACATATTAAAGTTACCATTGAAAACTATTTCTTTAGGTGGTGTAAGAGATTCTTCTTTTTTTTTAGGTCATGGGTATGTATATGTTGAAAGTGGACCTGGGAAAATTTTACAAAATGTAATAGATTCTAATATACAAAATCCGGTAATGTATTTTGACGAACTAGATAAAGTAAGTGAAACAGATAATGGAAAAGATATTTTTTCATTTTTATGTTATCTCACAGATCCCACTGAAAATAACCACTTTAGCGATCATTATTTCTATGGTATGAATTTTGATTTATCTAAAATTTTTTATGTTTTTACATTTAATGATATTAATAAAATAGACAAAATTCTATTAGATCGTTTAAATATTATTAAAGTAGATTGTCCTTCAGAAGATGAAATTATTACAATTGTTGAAAAACATTGTGTTCCAGAAATTATTAAAAATATAGGTATTAATAAAAAAATTACATTTGAAAGGGCGAATTTAAAATATATATTAAATTATTGCAAAAATTCCATAGATAAAATTGTTACGAGTGGAGTAAGAGAGTATTATCGTATAATAGAAAAAATTCTTTTAGAACTTAATAAAGATATCTTGTTAGATGTAGACAAATATACTAATGATATTGTTATTAATAATACGTTGTTTTCGAATCTATTTGAAAAAATAAAACATCAGATTAATTGTTATTTGCAAAATGGATTTGCAAGTCATATGTACATCTAATTGTCATCTAGAATCATCAATTGAGTATATAGTTCTTCTTCAGAATCTTGCTTATTAAAAGTTTTTTCAGAAAACTTTAATTGTACAATTTTCCAAATACTTCCAACTTTACCATTATAATACCATACCTTTACACATTCTATAATTGTTTTAAAAGTTTTTCCTTTTGATAAAATGGTGTCAATGTTGTTTTCATCAATTTTTACTTTTTCTTTATTTTCATTAAAAATAAAACTTTCAAAATTTCCATTTTTATCTCGTGCCAACTGAAGCTTCATTAACTTAGGATAAGTACTATTTTCTCTTAGAATAGGTGAATAAACAAAATTTTCATTGGTAGTTTCATTTTTTGAATTGAATAAATTTAAATTCTCCTTAACCAATTTTTCAATAATTTTATCCAACTTTTCGATACCATTTCTAAAAATAACAGACGTTTCACTTGTAGATTGATTTAAAGAACAATCAATATTATATTCTGCATAATTCGACCATTCTTTGGTTAAAGATTTCACACCAAAAGGAGTATACAAAGTAGAACTACAAATTTGAATAGGTTCTTTATTATAAAATAATTTGACAGCTCTTCCAGATTTTCCAAGCTTTAAGCTATTATCACCATCAAATGTAACGTGCTTTAAATTAATAATTGTCATAATTAAATTGATTATCACCTGTTACCAATTTAATTCAATTTTTTATTAAAAAAAATGGTATCCAAATGTGTTTTCTTTACAAATTGTAATGTAAAGCATACCTGTTTCATGATCTTTTTTTTCTTTATATATCATTGATAAAGTTAATGTAACTGGCATTAAAGTATTATTTATTAAAAGATAAATCGCTTCCGTTGATTTTATATTTGTAATCTTTTTACGTAAAATTGATAAAAATTGTGCTAATGTTATATCACCACCTACTAAAAATTTACATTTTGTTAATTTAATACTTTTATTATTATGTACTCTTACAACTATAGGAACATAGTTTAGATATTTCTGTTTTATGACTTCTATTTCATTACGTATTACACACTTCTCTTCTTCTGTAAATTCTTTTTTTGTATAATCTATTATATCCTTTTTAGCGTTTGTATTTGTATTTGTATTTGTATTTGTATTTGTATTTGTATCAGGCGAATTTAACTTAACTTTATTATATATGGATACTTCAAATGTCATATTAGTATCCATATATATTAAAGTTAATTAAAAAAATATAATAGAATTGTTATATTATATTTTTCTTTGTATATTTTGTTGTTAAATTTAAACGACTTGTTTCTTTGGGAAATGAGCAGATAAATATTTTTGTAACTTAAGATAAGTATACACTAATGGTGAATTGGCATCATTAGGATCCTTTGGTTCCATAGCTGGTCCAAATAGATCACTTAACGATGCATCTGGGATAATTTCACGTCTGTGTTCAGGATTTTGCAAATCTTTGTCCTTAATATAAGTAGTAATATATCTAGTTACATCAGTTCTCGCAATAGGTTCTGATTTATTTACTCCAAATTGTTCTAGGAATTTATATAAATGTTCAGATACAACTACTGGTGATGCAAACCCAGATGGCTTTCTTGGCTTTGCATCATCTCTAGGAATCCTTTTTTTTTTACTTCTCTTGGAAGCCTCCTTTACAGCATGTTCATGATCACGTTGCATTTTACGAAGTTCTTGGATTTCTCTCTTAATATCATTCGTAAGATCTTGTCTTGACTTGATTAAAGCTTCAAATCTCATCTTAATTGTATCAACAACTGGAACTTGATCTTCAACTACTGGAACTACTGGAACTTCAACTACTGGAACTTCAACAACTGGAACTTCAACAACTGGAACTTCAACAACTGGAACTTCAACTATTTCAGCAGAAGTCTTTGCTTTAGTAGTTTTTGTTGTTGTCGTTGTCGTTGTCTTTGTCTTTGGTACAGCTGTAGGTTTAATGATCATTTGTTTTTTTAATTTTAGTATAGGAATTAATTTAGTATTTCTTACGCACTATTTTATAATTTGAAAGGGAAATACATGTAAAATCAATTTTTTTTATATCTAAATAAAATATTCTAAAAAATTATTTTGAAAATCTTTTAAAAAAATCTTTGATTGCCACAAATATTCTTTATGAATCATATCTAAACAAATTTTATTTGGGTAATATTCATCTAATTCTTTACTATATGTATTAAATATCCTAATTAATTTTTTATACAAGTCATAATCTTGATTTTTTATTATATTTAACAATGATTCCTTCGGTAATACCATCATTAATTGTTGTAATGGAGTATGGGGATTTGTTTTCCGAATAGTGTTACCAAGGTCGTTATTATTCCATTTTAAAAGATATTGAAATAAATCACTTGAGAATGGTATTCCCTTGAATTTATAAAACCATGTCCAATTATTATGAGAATGATTATTATAATACCCTAAAATCCAATATAACCCATTTATATAATTTTTACAAGAATTATTAACATCATTTATACTATAAAAATCATAATATCTTTTTTTATAACCTTCAGTATTATATTTAATACTATCTTCTTTATAAATATAAATATCATCGTAATTATTATTGATATTAAAGATATCTTTATAAACACTTTTACAGACACTTTTATCCCCTTTATATACACTGTATACTTTGTTATAAAAATATTCTTCTGATCTAGATAATTGATAAAAAATATCTTGTAAAAACTTTAGGTCGATAGATTTTTCTAAATTATCGTTTTTTATTGCATTTATATTGATTAAATAACTTTTTTTTTTACCAAGTAAATTAATATAATATTTCAGTAAAACGGTAATACCATTCTCTTTAATCATTAATGTAGGAATATGTTCTAGAAAATCATTACCTAGTAAAAAACATAAAAATATATAATCACATATAATATTATCATCATTTTTTTCTACAAATGTTTCTCCTAATTCAAAATATAATTCATTACAGATATTTTTTTTTAATTTAAAAATATCTAAAAAAGTATATGTTTTTTCAGATTCTTTTAATTTTATATTAAAAGTGTTATCACGAATGAGTACAATTTTATCAAAGTATTTATTCATTAGACTCAACATTATCAAGTCGGCATCTAAACCATATATGCAAACTTTATTTTCTGGTTTCAATTCTGTTATATATTTCATCATTTTATGTTCTCCTTCACCACATTCGTTTGAATCTGAAATATATATATTACAAAAGTCACTAACTTCATTTTTTAATTTATCTAATGCATTTTTTATAGATTCCATAAAAAGAGTACCAGGTGTTATTTTATTGGAATCCCACTCTAATAATTCCGGTTCTTTTTCTATTTTTTCTATTTTTTCAAGTTTTTTAAAAAAATGTGTCTTGTATCTTCTTTCTCTTTGTTGATTCATTTTTGCACGAGGAGCAACTCCATCTATCATAATATAAACATTTTTTGCACCTACTATATTAATAATATATCTTGTATAAATTATGCAATTTTTTATAATTTCATCTTCTATTTTATTCCTTTCTGTATTTTTTTCCATTGTAATTTCATCTTCTCTTGTAATTTCATCTTCTCTTTTCCTTTCTGTATTTTTTATTACTTCTTGGGCACAAGGATGAATTAAAGAATTGTAATCTAGAAATAAATATCCAATATCTATTTTTGATATAGAACTTTGATCTATTGATAAATCATTGTATTTTTTATAAATATTATAAAAATAGTAAGGAATTCCCATTTTAATAATAAATAATATTATTTATTATTAAATTTTTTTTTATATAATATATTCTTGATATAGTAGTATACACTGTTTATTTTCATCAAACGAAAAACCTTGCAAATTTAATAAATTTTTATAATAATTTATATCATCTTCTTCTATTGTTTCTTCTTCTATTGTTTCTTCTTTAAATTCTCTGTCATTTTCTGTATTTGATACAATATTTTTATTATTATTATTTGTTTCTAATTCTTCTACGTCGTCTTCTACGTCGTCTTCTACGTCGTCTTCTATGTCGTCTTCTACGTCGTCTTCTATGTCGTCTTCTATGTCGTCTTCTACGTCGTCTTCTACGTCGTCTTCTACGTCGTCTTCTACGTCGTCTTCTACGTCGTCTTCTACGTCTAAAATACCATCACCATCACCATCACCATCACCATCACCATCACCATCACCATCACCATCATTACAGTTTTGATTTAAATTAATTTCATCTTCTATATTAACACCACCATTATTATTATCATATATAATTGTTTTAGATTTTTTATGTTGCATTTCTTTTATACAGCAATAAATTCTACTATGAGCAGTATCTTTTTTGAATTTAAACATTTTTTTCAAATATTGCCGACTTAATGCATCTGGTTGCATTGAACTATCTTCAACTTCATAAATTATTTCTCTCTTTTTTATTTTATATATTCTATTGATATTACAATTTATATTATAAAAATTTTTTACAGTAAGTGTATTTGTATAATTTAATTTACGTTTATTTAATGTATTTTGTAATCTTTCTTCTATTATTGTTTTATAATAATAAATTAATTCATTCCTTTTTTTATCGATCTCTTTTATTAAATATCCGTTCTTTTCAATTAACTCTAAACATTTACAAATTTTATCAATGATATTATTATTTATAGTTAAACAATTAAAAAAATACCCGTTTGCATTTTTTGTAAATTTTACATTATTTGATTTTAAAATATTTAAAATATGTATCTTTTCTTTTTTTTGCAATTTGCAAATTCTCAATATAATTTCTTTTATCTCTTTCGCTTCTCTTGTATTCATTTCAACTTCGGGGAGTTGTTGTATAAGTTCTGGGGGTTGTTGTATAAGTTCTTCAAGATTAGTTGGCAATGTATGATCATTTGCGTTTTTCATTTTTATAATAAAAAGAAAATCGTTAATAATACAGTTTTTTTTTTAATATTAATATTAATATTATACAATGTCTGGAAATATACATAACACTGATATTAAAAAGATTAAAAAAGAAGTAACTGATTTAATAAATGATTTAGATAATGGTTGTGGTGTAACAAATAAATATCATTATTTAAAAAATACATCTAAATCATTGTATGATTATATTGTAAAAGAGTATGATACACCAAGATTTAACAAAGAATTTTTTACAAATAATTTAGAAATGATGTTAAAAGGTATTGAAAAAATTCAAAAATCAAATGATATAGAAAAAACACAACACGAAGCTTCTATTTTAATAGGAGAGAAATTAGCATCACAATTTATACCTCAACTTAAAAAATAATTTTTTTAATTATATTAGGTAAAAATATTTTTTTATTATGTTTAGAGACAATAATAAAAAAATATAAATGACTCCTATAAAAATAGTTTTATTTAATTTTCAAAATTTTCAAAACATTACTTATTTAGATGAAATAAAAAATAAAATAATACAAACCGGATATCAAGTATCAAATGAAGATTTAAATGATGTAATGAAATCCGAATTTACAACTAAAGAAATATTAATTGTAACAAACTATTCGCGTTGTTTACAGTTATCTAGAAAATTACAATATAATATTTGTTATATTTTTGAATCATCGGATTTAACATTTGATTATATTAATAGTTTTATAAAATATTACGAAAGTCCTAATCATGGTATTGTACAAAAAACAATTTTTAAAAAAAAGTTAAATATTATTATTGTATTAAATTTAGAAAAATATCTCTTTGGTACACAAAGTACACAAAGAGATAAAAATAATCCACTTGTGACAATTAATAATAAACCTTTAGTGTCATGGATTGTTGAAAATATACGAGTTGATGGTAATTATTATTTTGTGACCCACATGGATCCAGAATATAACGATTACGGTTTAGAAAATTTATTATATTCTCTTGTTCCTGATTGTACAATTGTTAAATCAAAACGTCGTCAAGAAGGATCTGCTTGTTATTTATTAGAAGTAGAAAAATATATTGATAATGATTATCCAATTATTATATCATCTGATAGACAATGGTTAAAATGGGATTGTGAAAATTATCTTTTTGATTTTTTAATTAGAGACCAAGAGTCTCTTGCTCATGCTATTACTTTTTTAAGTAATGGTTCACATAAATACAATTATGTAAAGGTGGACCAAACTGGTAATATTATTAATGTTAGACAAAATGTTCCAATAAGTTGTTTTGCAACAACAGGTATTTATTTTTGGAGAAATAGTAAAAAATTATTTAAATGTATTCATAGAATGGTATCTGCAAATAAAAGAGTCAATGGAGAGTTTTGTATAGCTCCTATTTTAAATGAATTGATAGAAGATATAGGGGGTGATTATAAAAATTTAATAGATTTTTACAATAAAAAACTAATAGATATAGAAGCTAAATACATTGATAAAGATATTGAAAAATTGAATGATCAAATTCTTTCAGAAATAAGTATTGTAGAAAATGAAATGCAACAAAAACTAAAAAATACAAAGAGAATTACTAAAAAAGAATGTTTTGAATTTAAAGAATTAAATAATGCAAATGATATAAGTATATTTAAGAATTATTTAATTGAACAAAAATAAAAAAAGACAATTTAGTCTTCTATTTTAAAATCACTAGGGGATAGTTTTTTACCACCGCATTTAATTAGAGTGTCATTTGTATAATTAATAATATCATCTAATAATTTTTGATTATCTTTTAAAACAACTTTATAAAATCCTAAAATAGGTTTTGCCAATTGTTCTAAATAACAACTTCTATTATATTTTAAATTATGTTTTTTTGCATATTTTGGATCTTCTCCTAATTCTGATTTTTGTTTTTTAAGATCATCTGTTTCTATATAAATATATGGTATTCTTGATCCAACTTGAACCTCTTCTTTACGCTTTTTTAATTTTTCAGCTAATTGAACATGAACTGGTCCTGGTTGTAATTTATAAGAAGCTGCCAACATTGCTGAAACTATTAAATCATCTATTGGTATTTTGTAATTGAAAATGTCGTCGACATATTCCAGATAAACTTTTGTACTTGATATAACAGGATTTTCTGTTAGATTACATTCTTTCTTTTTATTGGTATCTTGTAAAATAGTATCTATTACCTTTTTATAACATTTCTTAACCATTAAACAATAATCTCTTCTTGTTAAAGCAATACCTTTTGCATCTACTCCTTTTAAATCAAATGGATCTTTTACATTTTCAAACTTATTTGCTATATAACGTTTTTTAGTTAATAGAATAAATGGATGAAATACTTTTTCAAATTCTAATTCGATAGGTTTTCTATTAAATATATCTTTAGTTAAGTTGTCACCACACACACTCGCTAATCTGAATGTATCTGATCTATTTTTTTCAAAATCGTCTCGATTATATTTAAATTTCAAGAACACACTATCTGTATTTTTGAGTTGTAATTTACCAACTCCTGCTCCAAAACGTCCAATATTCGTTTCTAAATCATACACGTAATCATATAGATTACCTTTATCAATGATCTTTTTTACTAATGTACTATCTTTTTTTACATTCCTAATTACATTTAAAAAATATATTTCCTGTTTTTTAGCATGATGATATATATACATATTATATCCAATTGATTTCATTAAGTAATACATACATTGAGCACCAATTTTACCTTTAACTGCAATTTTTTCACCTTCTCTGTTGTCACCTTCACAGTTGTCACCTTCACAGTTGTCACCTTCACAGTTGTCACCTTCACAGTTGTCACCTTCACAGTTGTCACCTTCACAGTTGTCACC
>Ga0214162_1000219_pt1 | contig 14448 bp, 12 predicted proteins | sample LakMenepilimnion_3_FD_153000 | JGI IMG/M metagenome (GOLD analysis project Ga0214162, IMG submission 153000) | Freshwater microbial communities from Lake Mendota, WI - Practice 20APR2010 epilimnion v5 | ecosystem: Environmental > Aquatic > Freshwater > Lake > Epilimnion/Euphotic zone | place...
TGAAGCGCGTTCATCAACAAGCCATTGTGCGTAGTCGGCTTGGTACTTTGCTAGGTATTCAGCCTTGTGCGTGAAGATGCGCGTGATGTCTTCGCCCGACATTGGTTGTTCAACAGTGACACCGCCACCAAGAACGGTGAATGTGGTTCCGGGAATTGTGGTCGCGGCGTTTAAGCGGCCTTCGTCTGACAAGCGACGTTGAAACTCTGTCTGATCAGGAAAGATGCTGATCTCATCGCCGGTGATCATGTTGAGGCTAAATAGTTCAGGGTCTAGGAAACATGGCGGGCCAGCAGAGGGGACAACAGTGGTGGCGTGGATTGCTTCGACATAACGAGTGGCACGCGCGAACTGGCTTTCTACTTTTTCTACGCACAGTTGTTTCTTCTTTGCTTCATCCATTTCGTAGACCATGGGGTACCAGATGGCGCCAGAGAACTGCAGCCAATGCAGGTCAACAGGGCCGTGTTCTAGAAGTGCGGTGAGATCATTGGTGCGGCAATCGTTTTGGTTTACAAGGCGTGCTTCACCGTCTGACACCATGAGGGCCGAGTCGCCACCGGGACCATCAGTAATTGAAGTCTCTGCATGAATAGCGATAGTTACATTCGGTGCAATGAGGTGTTCTTTTGCGCCAATGGTGCGAACAAAGTTACGGAAACCAAGTTTGTTGAATTCGCGTTCCATTTCACGCGTGGGGAAATCTGGTAACAACACGGTGGTGTTCTTGTTCATGTGTTTCGTCAGGAACTCTGCATCGAAGTGGTCGCCGTGTAAATGCGAGATGTAAAGAAAATCAGGGTTGCACACGTCGTGCATGATGTCTGGTGCTAATTGATCATTACGGGGAAAGACAAACCACGAACCAAAGAACGCAGGTTCAAACCATGGGTCGCATGCAATGGTGATTCCTTGCGTGCGGATGAGAATGCCGGCGTGACCAATAGAGATGGCCTGCATGACGGACTATCGAGGAGCGTCGGTGGATTGAGTTCCGCCGGTTGCAACGTGCTCGGTCCAGGCCGTGCCGTTCCAGTAGCGCAATTCAAAACGACCAGAAGGGTCTTTGTACCAATCGGCTGGAACGTTTGGTGTTGCACCAGTAGCAGTGGTGGAAGCAACGGGTGTTGCGCCGGTGACTGCGTTTGCTGCAGCAGCAGGTGCCGCATCATTGGCTTTGAGCTGATCAGGTGTCATGCCGGGGTGTGGCGCAACAGATACGTAGCCGCTGTGACGAATGAACGCATGGAACCACGCGGCACCGTCGTATGTGATTTGCACAACTTCCCAGCCTTCTTGGGAACGGCGTGTGAGCTCTGCGGCAAGTTGGTGTGGATTACGGACCGATTCGGAAATGACGTCGTACGTGTACATGGCTACAGACTAGTGCCGTTCCCCGTCGTGTTCGCCTGCAGGGTCTTCCGTGCGTACAAGGCCGTCTACGTTGATGCCGTCTGTTCCGCCGTCGTATACAAGGCGTCCATCGCGTAGGGCAATAATGCGGCTCACGGTGTGAACAAAAGACAATTCGTGTGTGGCAACCACCACAGTGGACCCATGCGCAGTGGCATCAGCAAGAAGCTCGAGTAGGGCTTCCTTGCCGGCAGCGTCGAGACCGACGAATGGCTCGTCGACGAGTAGCAAATCAAACGGACGAATAAAGCCGAGTGCAATTGCTGACTTTTGTTTGAGGCCACGACTGAAACGGTTTGGCATGTCATCTGCGCGGTCATACAAACCGAGATGGCCTAATAAATCTGCTGCAGTTTGTTCCCAGTCTTCAACGCCATGCAAACGCGCGACATATTCCATGTGTTCCCACAATGACAAGTCATCGTAAAACGTTGGTTGGTCGGCAATGAAACTTAATGCTGCACGCGCAGACATTGAACCAGACGGTGCACCACCAATGCTGACACTGCCTGTTGAAGAATCAAGTAGGCCTGCTGCGATGCGAATGAGAGTTGTTTTGCCAGAACCGTTGTGACCAATGAGTGCAACGCGATCACCTGTGTTGATGTCGAATGAGATGGGGTCTAGTGCTGGTGCGGTGCCGTATGACTTTGACACATCGTTGACACTGAGTGCTGAGTGTTCTTTTGGTTGTGGAACATTGCGACGTGAGCGAGCCATGTTAGTTACCTTCGGCTTTCGATGTTTGAGCAGTTTTTTGTGCGTTGCGGAACCAGATGAGAATTGCGTCGCGTTGGCGAACCCAACCAGCGACAAGTCCGAGTACTAGCAAGACGGCAAGTGATGCGCGAAGTGTGTTTGCGAAAATGAGACCATCGGTTTCAATACTGCGTTGCAATGCGATAACAGGCAAGCAGCCAATGATGGAGATTGCCGGAGGAAATGTTGAACGGATGACGTTGCCCATGCCACTCATTTCTGGTGGCAATGCAAGACCTTCGTTTGCACCACCAACGGGATCTGGTGCTCCCTTGACTGCGTTGATGGAAGCGCCAGCAACGCCAGCAAGAACTGCAGGGATTCCCATCATGAAGCCATACGCAATAGTGGAAGTCTGCGGTTCAAGCACAAATGCAGTGAGTACACCAATAAGTAGAAATGGTGTCATTGCGACGGCTGGAACGATGAGATGTTTTGTCATCAACAATCCGCGTTCAATCGGTAATGAATCTGTGCGGTCTGGCTGATCAACTTCTTGTGACAACGGCTCAACAGCATCAAGCCCGATGATGAACAAAAACAAGCCTGCAACAACAATTGCTGGAGATGTTCCGCGAAAGGCCATTACTAAAGCAGCAGCCGCAGTGATGGTGAGAAGTGTCATTCGCATGATGCGACGCAATGGAAAGTGCATCAGGCTGCGAAGACCACGGCCGACAATGATGTCGCGGCGAAAGACGCGCGGCACTTTTACCCACGGCTTCACGCGCATGTGTTCTTGGCTGAGCTGGCGACGCAACAACACAACTGTTCGAATGTCTTGCAACGTGACAGCAAACTTCATTTGCGATACCAGTGCACTGCGACGTGACAATGCTTCGAGCGACAAGTTGCCAGCGAGGTACACAGCAAGTGCAGCGAATGCGAGCACGACAACAATGCCGATGACATCTTGTGGTTGCACACCATCTAGCCACCAACGGCTAATGCTGCCGATGAAGTCAAATGGGCCGGCAATGTTTGTATTGCCAAATGTGACAGCCGCTTGCCAACCAACAAGTGCAGTACCAATTGCAGTGGTGAGCCAACGTGGAATGCCGAGGCCATGAATCAGCAATGCTGCGATGACAAACAACATTCCCATGATGGCGCCAGCGATTGCGCCCCACAGTGCCCACACCACTAATGATGTTCCGGAAGATTCAACACGGCGGCTGAGTAATTGGTTTGCAGATGCACCGGCGATGGCGCCAACGAATGCAAAGGTGCGTAGCCGCTGAATGGCGGGGTGGCGCAAAACTGCAGAATGAGGAACAGGGGCTAACAGCACGTGGCGCACTTCAGGTTCTTCCACGGCAATCGGCCCGCCATTGGCGCCGCTGCGCAACCCGAGGAACACGATGATGGACGCCACGAGGCCAACGGCATGGGGGGTATTGGCGATCACGTTTTGCAGGTCTGAGCCGAGCAGTGGCTTGTCGCCCGATAGCCCGGAGAGGAACAAAATGGCCCCACCGCCGAGAAAAGCAGAGATATAGACCCGATACAGGGCCTCGAACCAGTCCATATCGGCCACTCGGTGCTTGCGCCGCTCTGTGCGCATGGCGTGGAGGGCATCGATGCCAAGGGACTCAGAACTCACGGGTTCAAGCCTGCCACTGTTTACGGGCAATGGCACCATGTCATGCCCGCCGATTAGGGCGAACACACGACAGAATGGTGAGGTGAATACCGAAGCTGTGCAGCTGTTTAGTGCCATTTTGGCCCTAGCCACCTTGGCGGGCGGAATCATCACCCTCGCGGCTCTTGCGTTTGAGAAGTCGATGTCATGGGCTGGCGCCTGGCTAACCCAAGTGCGGGCCAGTGGCTTATGGATTATCTGCATGATCACCACCGGTGCCATGGTGGGCAGTTTGTATTTCAGCGAAAAGGTGGGCTTTGCGCCGTGCAAATTGTGCTGGTACCAACGCATCGCTATGTTCAGCATTGCCATCATCTCGTTTGTTGCAGCCTTGCGTAACGACAAGAACATCGCGCGTTACACCATTGTGTTGGCCCCGCTCGGTCTGATTGTTTCTACGTACCACTACTTGCTTGAGTGGTTCCCAACGCTAGAGGCCAATGTGTGCAGCCTTGATGTTCCGTGTACCGCTGTGTGGTTCCGTGAACTTGGCTTTGTTACTTTTGCTTTCATGGCTGGTGGCACATTTATTACAGTCATTGCAGTGTCGCTCGCGATCATGCGCGAAGAAAAAATCGATTCAACCTCAACTAACCAGGAGAACTAATCATGGCTCAGAATCAGCGTAAGAAGAAGCAAAAGAAAGCTGGCGTATCAAGCGTCCGCGATAATGGCAATCTCAAAGTCATCTTGTACATCGTGTTGGTAGTTGTTGGTATTGCTGGTGCAGTATCACTCGGTACCGCAGGTGGTTCAACTACACCTTCAGCAGATTCTGCTGTCACAGTTCCTGGTGGAGTTGCTGCTGCAGAATTTCAGAAGGTGACCACCACTGGTGATGCACTTCCACAATTGCCAGAGAGCGGCGATGACCCTGCAGTTGGCAAAGCAGCCCCCACACTTACTGGGTACGACTTGGCCGGCCGCCCCGCAACTATTGATCCAGGCTCTGACGGCAAAGCAACAATGCTTGTCTACCTTGCGCACTGGTGCCCTCACTGCAACTATGAGATTCCAGTATTGAACGAATGGAAAGAAAAAGGCCTGATGCCTCCAAACCTTCGCGTTGTTGGTGTCACCACTGGATCACGTGAGGACCAAGCAAACTGGCCACCATCAAAGTGGTTGGTTGCTAAGAAGTGGACATTCGATCAGTTCGCCGACAGTGAAAAGCAAGAAGCAGCAGCCGCGTACGGTGTTGGTGGTTATCCATTCCTTGTGTTCATTGACGCAGCGGGCAATGTCACCAGTCGCACATCTGGTGAAGTTCCGGTTGAAGAAATCACAACTAGAGCTAATGCAGCGGCCGGCGTAAAGAACTAGCAAAATCAGCCTGATCTCTTGAAGGTCACGGCGTAACCTTTCTTCTCGTGACATCAACACCACAACGCATCGGGTTCTTTGGCCCATTCGGTACTTTCACCGAACAAGCTCTGCTGACGCAGGCTGATCTTGCTGCGTCTGAATTGGTGCCGTATCGCAGCGTGCCTGACGTGCTTGATGCTGTTGCGCGTGGTGATGTTGATGCTGGGTTTGTTCCCATTGAGAATTCCATTGAAGGCACAGTTAACTTCACACAAGATGCGCTGATCTTTGACTATGAATTGTTGATTCAACGCGAAGTAGTTCTTGATATCGAACATTGTTTGCTGGCCACTGCTGGAACATCGTTGTCTGATGTTTCAGTTGTGTTGTCTATTCCTGTTGCAACTGCTCAGTGCAGTGCATGGTTGCGCGACACATTGCCGAACGCTGAAGTACATGCAGCAAACTCCACTGCTGATGCTGCGCGCAGTGTGGGCGAGCGAAGTGCTGCTGGCGAAAAAGGTTTAGCAGCGTTAGCGCCTGCCAACGCCGCAGAGTTGTACGGTCTCACTGTTGTTGCACGCGATATTGCAGACCACGCCGGAAACCAAACGCGTTTCGTGTTGGTGTCGCAGAACGGCATTCCACAACCAACGGGTCATGACAAAACAGGCATTGTGGTATTTCAACGTGCCGATGAACCGGGCAGTCTGATTTCGATCTTGCAAGAATTCGCAGCCCGTCGAATCAACTTGTCGCTTCTGTCGTCGCGCCCCACAAAAGCTGGCGGCCTTGGTGATTACTGCTTCATTATTTACGCTGACGGCCACGTGGGCGACGAACTAATGGCGGACGTATTGCGGGACCTGCACACCAAGCAGGGTGGCGTGAAATTCCTTGGCTCGTACCCCGCAGCCGGGGATCAAGCACATACGGCACGGGAACATGCCGATGCTCGTTGGCAGGATGCCGACGACTGGGTGCTCCATTTGCGCACCCAAATTCGTGACTGACTCGGGGTTGTAGCCCGATAGCGTGTCAGGCGGAACGGTGGCAGAGCGGCCTAATGCACTTGTCTTGAAAACAAGAGGGTTAATAGCCCCGAAGGTTCAAATCCTTTCCGTTCCGCCAGAAAAATACGTCAGCGCTCGTCACGCACAAACGGGATTCCCAATGACTTGGGAGCTCCTAGCTTGTTGCGTGTACTTGGCCGACTTAATGCGATCAGTGCAATCAACGTTGCCAAGTAGGGAAGCATTTGCATCAGTGCAGATGGAATGAACGTGATTTGTTCAGCCTGCAGTGTGAACGGCAGTTGCAATGTGAAGCCGAACAAGATTGCGCCGAAGATCAGACGGATCGGACGCCATCCGGCAAACACCACGAGAGCTAACGCGATCCAGCCAATACCGTTTGTTGTTGCTGCCTGATGCCATGCGGCGCTTTGCGCAAGCATGAGCCATGAACCGCCGAGACCGACAAGCAATCCGCCGAACAGTGTGTAGCGAATACGAATTGATGCAACGGACAAACCTTGTGCATCAACTGTTGCTGGGTCATCGCCTGTAGCGCGCAATTCCAAACCTGGACGACTGCGGAACAAATACAACGAAGCCAAAACTGCAATCACAATTGATGCGTATGTAATGGGGTCTTGTCGAAAGATGATTGGTCCGACAAAGGGAATATCCGACAGTGGCCCAAATGACAGCGGCTTGATAAGGGTGGTAACTGTTTTTCCTTCGGCAGGTTTACCGAGGAAGTTGGCAAGACCAGTACCGAAAATTACTAATGCAAGACCAGCAACAATTTGGTTCGCACGTAGAACAACAGACAGCACGGCATGAATGCCTGCAAGTAATGCACCAACGACCGAACCGACAATGAGACCAAGCCAAATGTTTCCTGAAGAATCAGCAACGAGGAATGATGAGATTGCAGACGAGAGCAAGATGCCTTCAATACCTAAGTTCAAAACACCAGCGCGCTCTGTGAAGAGTGCACCCAACGCAGCGAGAATAAGTGTGGTGGCAATAGCCACCGAGTCAGCAGACGCTAAGACCCAAATGTTTCCGTTCATTGTGTGGCCCTCTCCGTGCGTACGGCATGGATGTGATAGCGCCGAAAGGCCTCACCGCCTAGTGCGAAGAGCAAGATTGCGCCTTGCAACATGACTCCAATGTGAATTGGCGTGTCTGTAGAGATTTGTAGTTTGTCTCCGCCGGAACGAAGGCCAGCAAACAAGATGCCGCTAACAATGATTGCCGTGAAGTTGTTGCGGGCAAGTGCTGCAATAACAATGCCGGCGTAGCCGTAGCCGAGCAAGATGATGCCCGGATCAAGTCGACCAAATGGACCGACGATAAGGACTGCACCGCCTAGGCCAGACAGCGCACCAGAGATAAGCATCACTGACATCGTGGTGCGATTGGCGTTGATGCCTGCGTAGTGAGCTGCACGTGGTGAATCTGAGATGACTTGAATGCGGTATCCGTATTCAGTCTTCTTCACTACCCAGAACAGCACAATTGCTATCAGGATGACTAAGAAAAATGAAGGGTACAGAGACGTGTTTCCAATTCCAGACAAGGACGCAGAGTCAGGTACTAAACGTCCTTGAGGGAATGCAGAATTCTTTGTAACAAAGAAACTTCCCGGCGAGTACACGAAGTGCTTTACCAAACTGGCTGCGATGTATGTCAGCAGCAATGTGGTGACAATTTCGCTTGTTCCCAAACGTGAACGTACAAATGCTGGAAGAAGAATCCACAATGCACCAGCAAGGGAACCAACAATGAGCACAACGGGAATCATGACGAATGTTGGTAGACGGTCGCCGATTGCGAGTCCGACCCACGCGCCACCGATCATTCCCAAATACAACTGGCCTTCGCCGCCGATGTTGTACAGGTTCATTTGAAATGCAAACGCAGCAGAGATGCCAGTACAGATCAACACGGTTGATAAACCAAGAGTGTCAGTGATGCCGCGTGATGACGTGAAGCCGTCACTCAACATGTTGGAATATGTCTCGAGGGGCGAATAGCCCGTTGCAAGCAAGAACAACGCACCGACAACGAGTGCCGCAACTACAGAGAGAAGCGGCACAAGAACTGAAAGGTGTTTTGGGGTCTCACTGCGTTGCTCAAACACAATACGAATGGGGGAGCGCATTACGATTTTCCTTCCGGCTTCAGTCCGGCCATTGCAGCACCAACGGTTGCGAGTTCTGCTGATTCGCCTGGTGTCTCATGAACCACACTTCCGCGATACAGAACGAAGATTCGATCAGACAGCGACATGACTTCGTCGAGGTCTTCTGAAATCAACAAGATTGCTTGCCCGGCACTGCGCGCATCATCAAGCAGTGCACGCACAGTTTCGATTGCGCCGACATCAAGTCCGCGAGTGGGTGAACACACCACAAGCAATTTGGTTGCGGTTCGTCCACCAGACAATTCACGAGCAAGAAGAACTTTCTGAGCGTTTCCGCCAGAGAGTTTGCGAGCCATATGGTCTGGTCCGTTTGCCTTGATTTCGAATTGTTCAATCAGGCGTGTTGCTTCTGGGCGCACGGTTGTGCGGTCAACAACGACACGACGGTCGCGAGTAAGCAACAGGTTGTCGAGAATCGACATTGATGGAACAAGGCCCATACCTAAACGATCTTCCGGGACGTATGCCAAACCAAGCTCGCGTGCATGGATTGGTCCGCGATCAGTCGTGAGTGAACCAGAGATTGCAACTGAACCGCTGGTGGGAGACATGAGACCAGCAATAGTGTCAGCAAGTTCGCGTTGGCCGTTTCCGGCCACACCTGCGATGCCCACCATTTCGCCTGCGTGCACATTGAAAGAAATATCCGACAACACACTGACGCCGCCAACGGTCAGAGACAAATCACGTATTTGTAGAACCTCGTGACCGGTTGCGTGTGATGCACGTTGTGTTGTTAGTTCGATGTCTCTGCCCACCATGAGACGAGCCAATTCTTTGGTGTCGGTAGTACCGCGACCAGACACATGTCCGGTAACGCGGCCATTGCGCAACACAGTGACACGATCAGAAATCTCTACCACTTCACCAAGTTTGTGACTGATGAAGACAATTGATTTGCCAGCCTGTGTCATGGCATGAACATTTTCAAAAAGCTTCTCAACTTCGGCGGGGACTAACACCGCAGTTGGTTCGTCGAGCAACAGAATCTCTGCACCCTGGTACAACGCCTTCACGATTTCTACGCGTTGACGTTGACCAACTGAGAGGTCGCCGACAGTCGCGCCCGGCTCAATTGGCAAACCGTACGACTCGGCAACGGCTGCAACTTTGTCTTCAAGTTCTGAACGATTCAGTTTGTATGAAAGATCGCGGCTTCCGAGAATGACGTTTTCTGCAACGGTGAAACGTTCCACCAAGCGAAAGTGTTGATGCACCATGGCAATGCCGTGTTGAAGGCCCGCGCGTGGTGATGACAATGCAATGCGTTCACCATTACGCGTTAAGTAGCCAGCATCTGGCTGATACAAACCGCACAACATGGCAGCAAGCGTGCTCTTTCCTGCGCCGTTTTCACCAAGGAGTGTGTGTACTTCGCCAGGGAGAACGTCGAAGTCAACAGAATCATTAGCAAGAACGCCCGGAAAGCGTTTAACAATGGAGTGTGCCGAGAGTGCGCTAGGGGCCGCACCACTTGCGTGATGCGGCCCCTTCGCTACCTCGTTAGAGGCGTTAGTCATTTGTGAGATCAGCCCTTAGCGGAACCGATGACACCCTTAACGAAGTAGTTCATGCTGAGGAGTGCGCCGAGTTCGGCCTTAACTCCAGCTGCAAGAACTTCTTTTCCGTCTTGGTCACTGATTGGTCCTGTGAATGGAGCAAATGTTCCAGCAATGATTTCTTCACCCTTAGCGGTGATTGATGCTTGTGTCTCTGCATCAACTGAATCGCCGAATGAAGCAAGTGTGACCATGCCGTCTGCCATTGATCCGTAGTACTCATCTGATGGGCATGTGCCATCTGCAACTGCCTTTGAGGTCTTTGAGTAGTAAGGACCCCAGTTCCATGTTGGTGCTGTGAGCCAAGCAGCAGGTGCTGCTTCTTTTACGTCACTGTTGTAACCAACCCACTTGGCACCCTTTGCCTCTGCTGCAACTCCGGCAGCAGTGGTGTCTTGATGCTGTGCAAGAACGTCGACGCCTGCATCAAGAAGTGCCTCTGAAGCCTGCTTCTCAATTGTTGGGTCGAACCATGTCTTTGTCCATGAAACTTGAACAGTTGCATCTGGGTTCACTGACTGTGCACCCAATGTGAATGCGTTGATTCCGCGAATTACTTCTGGAATTGGGAATGCAGCAACATAGCCAAGCTTGTTGTTCTTTGTTGCCTTACCTGCTGCGATACCACTGAGGTAACGAGCTTCTTCAGCTGCACCAAAGTATGTACCGAGGTTTGCTGGCACTGCTGCGAAGTCAGCAAATGCGCCGCCACCGTCTTTAGTAAGAAGGAACTTTGCACCGGTTGCCCACTGGAAGCACACGTCTGGGTACTTCACTGCAACGTTTGCCATTGGTGAGCCGTAACCAAATGAGGTTGCGTAGATGACGTCGTAACCCTCTGATGCGAGTTGTTCGAAAGTCTTTTCAGAATCTGCGTTGTCCGCAATATTCTCAATGCGCTTTACTTCGACACCAAGGTCTTTTTCAAGCTGCAAGATGCCTTGTTCGTGCTGGTATGTCCAGCCCTTATCTTCGGCAGTACCGAGGTAAACAACAGCGACTTTTACGTCGGTTGCTTCCGCTGGTGCACTTGTTGTGTCTGATGATGAATCGCTTCCGCCGCACGCTGCGACGAGAAGTGATGCTGTAGCTGCAACTGCTGCAAGCTTCCACATTTTCTTCATGTATTTGGTCTCCCTGGGTTTGTGGCACTGCGAGCAGTGCCGATTGAAAAACCTTACTCGCCACGAAACTGCCCCAAATCATCCGAAATCGTTAATTAACAAAGGGTTCGGGTGCCCGAACGAACCTGGCCGCGAGGGTTGTAGGGGCTTGCGCGCAGGTACACTTCAAACCTTCCCAGGAGAGGTGCCAGAGTGGCCGAATGGGGCGCCCTGCTAAGGCGTTGTCCGTCTTAAAGCGGACCGTGGGTTCAAATCCCACCCTCTCCGCCATATGAGTTTGCTCCGCAAACCCCTGGCAGCCCTTGTGGTTGCAGGCGCGCTGGTTTTCAGCGGGCCAGCCCCGGCAGGGGCCAAAGTGGCGACGGGTTGCGCCAAGACCTACACCGTGGTGCCGAATGATTCCTGGAATCGCATAGCCAACAAGGTCAACGTAGCCATGAGCCTGTTGCTGAAGGTCAATAAAGCCAACACAAAATCGCTCCTATTAATAGGTGACGTTATTTGCCTTCCGAAATCAGCCACCACCAAGGCCACGTCGACTGCTCTGAAGTTGAAGGCACCTGAGAAGCGGTACTCGGTGAAGCAATCGATTGCCATTATTCGCGAGATCTGGCCAGACAAGCTGGAGGACAGGGCCATTGCCATCGCGAAGCGGGAAAGCAAGCTGAACGCTGCGGCTTACAACGGCAGTTGCTGCTTGGGGCTGTTTCAAATTCACTGGCTTGCGCACCGCAGTTGGCTGAAAGATATCGGTGTCACATCGGCCAGTCAGTTACTGGATGCCAGAGTGAATGCCAAGGCCGGATACGCCATATATAAGCGATCAAATGGCTGGGGTGCCTGGAATTAAATCTCACAGGTAGAGTTATCTTCCTAATAACAAGCGCTCGTAGCTCAATGGATAGAGCATCTGACTACGGATCAGAAGGTTGTAGGTTCAAATCCTGCCGAGCGCGCCAATAGAAAAACCCCCTGCATTTGTAGGGGGTTTTTGCTTTTCTAGCAGGCTGTCGTTCTTCTAAATCTAGGAATCACCATGAATTCACCTAAATGGAGTAGCGAACTACTTGAAATTATGCTCTAATTGTACCTACTACTCAATAGGGCTACCTACGTCAATCGTCAACTCTCGCAGGGTTCGAATCGTCTACAGAAGGAACATTATGAAAATCAATAAGTCATTTATTCGAATTGCATTAGCGGTGGGACTCGTCGGTCTTGCGGCATGCGGTGGTTCAGACTCAAGCAGTCGCAACCGCAACACAACACTAGAAGATGGTTCAATCTGTTTCACCGATGTTGAGCGGGCAGGGTTGATTGAAATCGCAGTGCCACGTGAACAACAAGACGCAGTTGAGTATCGCGCAGCAATTCCTGCGCAACCAGAAGTAATCGGTCAGCCAGCAATTGAGGCACGTGATGCTGTGCCGGCAGAAGTTGTAACTGAAGATATTCCTGCGGTGATAGCGCAGCCGGCAGTGCCTGCACGTGCAGCAATTCCTGATCAACCGGAAGTGCCAGCGCGCGCTGCATATTGGCGCTTCGACAACATCAATGACCGAGTGCCAGATGGGGTCGATATTCCTTGGATGGCCAACAATGGAGGAGGCGAATGGAAATGGGTTGATGATCATCATGTAAAAGGCCAAGCTGGATGGACCTTCACACTTATTGATGCCGCACCGATGCAACCAGCAATCAAGGGGACACCAGCAATAGAGGGGCAACCCGCAGTGGAGGGCAGCCCTGCATATCCAAAGGGTTATGTTCTGAAAGAAGCCATTCCGGCCGTTGTGGGACAGCCAGAAATCAAGGCACAGGCCGCAGTAGCCGCTCAGCCAGAAATTCTCGCTCGCGACGAAATTAAGGGTGCAACGAAAGAAGAAGTCATCGAAGAGATCAATGCAATTCCGAGTTGCCCCACAACAACTGTGGCTTCGACAGTCATTCCATCACCAGCCATTGACCTGAGCTACGAATCAGGTGCCGGCTCAGAAAAAATAGCCAAGCTCACATGGACACCTGACGCCGCTGACAACGAAGTGTATTCAGTAGTGATTAAACAAAACGAGAAAAATGGTGATGCAGTTTCAATTAAGGGTAAGGCTGAATTTACTTCGGCTCCTCTTAATCCAGGTTGTACCGATGTCGGACAATTCATCGTCACACGAAAGAGTGATGATCAATTGGTAGCTGTTGTCAGCTTTAACTATCCTGACCAGGATTTCACTGACTGTGCAATCATTGCCCCAGAACCAACAGTACCAAACGAACCAACTGCAACAGTGCCAGATGTAACGATGACAACTGTCGAAGCATCTGGAGTAGATACAACAGAGGCACCAAAAGCTACTGATGCTCCTGCTGTAACGGTTGCACCAGTGGTGGAAGAAACAGCGAAGACTGCGATTGTTACAGCAACCGCAACTGAAGTTCAGTTACCACCAGCAGCAGTTGAAGTCACTGTCAAAGTTGAAGATGTGTACACCGGCTTCAATGTGTCGGCAAGTGATGTCAAGTCAATTGAGTATCAGATTGATGCTGGATCATGGACTGCTGTAACTCCTGGTGCAGCATTGGAGATTCCGAAAGCTGCGTCAAAGATGGCAATCCGTGTCACGAAGACAAATGGTGAGGAAGTTGTTTCTGAAAAAGCAATCGTTCGTACTGAAGAGTCAACTGACACAACAGTTGCTGATTCAGACACAACAATGGCGCCAGCTGACACAACAGCTCCGGTAACAACCGACGCACCCGAGTCGTCATCAAGTAACAACATCTTGTTGTACATCTTGGGATTTGTGATTCTGGCTATAATTGTAGGATTCTTCTTCAAGAAGAAGTCAGCTTCTACTAAGTAACAAGTACGTTCTTCTCTTCATGGAAGATTGAGATTTGGGGGCTGCAGGATTTTCCTGTGGCTCCCACTTCTATGTACGGGGCCAACGCAAAGTTATTTTGACTTTGTCTTTTTCTTCGGCGCCGCAGCCAAGGTCTGGAATTTCTCTGACCCACCCACCAGGTTGACGATTGTCTGCATAGCAACATCAACCCAGCCTTCTTCAAGGTCGGGCAATTGTGAAAAGTCCAACATGACATGGCCAAATAGCAGACCCTGAAGCATGTACGTCACAGTGTGAAGATCATGCTTCGGGTTGATCCATCCTCGTTTACGAAGAATCTCTAACGATTCGGTGAAGTAGAGGTTGCCTTCGACCTGTGCGATGCGAATAGCTTCCGCAAGTTTCTTGTTGTGTGTTGCCGAGGCAAGTACCTGAATACGCCGCGCACGGAACTCTGCGAATTCTTTCGTAGAAGTGGCATGCATGAGTTCTGCCAACTTGTTAAAGAATTCTTCTTCAGACGAAGTGGTCTCCACTAAGAATCGGAAAAATTGATTGTCGTTATTGAGGCCTTCAGCAAGTTCTTC
>Ga0214162_1000223_pt1 | contig 14097 bp, 13 predicted proteins | sample LakMenepilimnion_3_FD_153000 | JGI IMG/M metagenome (GOLD analysis project Ga0214162, IMG submission 153000) | Freshwater microbial communities from Lake Mendota, WI - Practice 20APR2010 epilimnion v5 | ecosystem: Environmental > Aquatic > Freshwater > Lake > Epilimnion/Euphotic zone | place...
AACTTGAGCCCTAATTGCTTGGATCTCTAGTGGTGAACAAACAATCGCCCCTGCTCCGGCTCTAACAGCAACCTTGGACAGAGCCACAGCCGAATCTAAAGCGTTCGCTTTGTAGCCTATTTCGACAACATCATCTTCAGAAAGAGAAGTAAGGATGGTTACTCCCGTTACATCAGTTAAAGGAAGTGCATCTACTGCTGCCTTAATCATTGCAAAACCACCCGAGGCATGGACCGTTAGAAATCGAGGTGACAAATGAGCCACTGCTTTTGCTGCACCACTAACTGTGTGGGGAATGTCGTGCAACTTTAAATCGAGAAATATCTCAGAATCGGTAACCTCTTTCACCGCTTTCACGCCATCGCTTCCAAAAGTCAAAAAGAATTCCAAGCCAAGTTTGTAAACAGAAACATGATCCTTGGTTGACTTCACCCATTCAATTGCAGTGGCCAGGTCAGGTGTGTCAACGGCTAAAATGATTGGGGCTTTAGGCATTTGATTCCTCAGTCTCTGGGCGATGTGCGAAACCGACCGCTTGCTTAAGGGAAGTAAAGCCGCGATCAATGAGAAGTTGTTTTAATTCACTTTGAATCTTCATGATCGCCGTTGGATTTCCAAAACTTGCAGTGCCGATGGACACTCCACTTGCTCCAGCTAAAATCATCTCAAGTGCATCTTTTCCTGAGGAAACACCTCCCATTCCCAAGATTGGAACCTTAGGAAGTGCTGCATGAACTTGATAAACCGCTCTTACTGCAATTGGTCTAATCGCAGGTCCAGATAATCCACCGGTCTTACCGCCCAAATGAGGACGCATCGTGTCAACGTTAATTACCATTCCCAGTACTGTGTTTATTAGTGCTAAACCATCTGCGCCTGCGTCAACAACGCCACGAGCAATCGAAACAAGATCTGTAACATCTGGGGAAAGTTTTGCAATTATTGGTAACTCTCCCCCGATAATTCTGCGAACTCCGTCAATCACTCTTCTAGATGCTTCAGGATCACACGCGAAAACTAAACCTCTATTTTCAACATTAGGACAAGAAATATTGACCTCTAATGCACTGATGCCTGAAACTGAGCGGAGCTTTCTAGCAAGGGTTGAATACTCCTCTACAGTCTCCCCTGCTATAGAAACGATAATGCGCGCTTTCTGCTCGACTAAGTAAGGAATGTCCTTTGCTATGAAGGCATCGATTCCGGGACCTTGTAAACCTATTGAATTCAACATCCCACTGGGGGTTTCAGCCATCCGTGGGGTTGGACGACCGTTGCGAGCCTTGGACATAACCGACTTAGTTACAACTCCACCCATTTCGCGAAGCGGGAAAAATTGAGCCAATTCACGACCAGAGCTAGCGCATCCACTGGCAGTAAAAGTTGGAGCGGGAAACCAGGTATTACCTATCGTGGTTGAAAAATCTAATGAACTCATAACTGTTTACCAACCTGACTCCACTGAACTTTTGATCCATCCATTACTGGACCATCTATACATGAGCGCAACATCGAAACAGTGCCATCCTCGTTTTCAACAGGCAGGACACAGGTCATGCAAACTCCAATACCACATGCCATAGCTTCTTCAACTGCGCATTGATGAACCACAGAGAACTCATCTGTGATCTTCGTAATCGCAGACAACATAGGCATTGGTCCACAGGAGTAAACAACAGCAATATTTAAATCTTTTATAATCTCCGGAATCGGATCTGTGACTCTGCCTGCTTGTCCCATTGAGCCATCTTCCGTGTAGATTCGCATCGAGTTAACGGCTCTCTTACCTTCCATCGGTGCATAGATCTTTGATGCAGTACTTGCACCAAGCAACATATCTACTCGGCAGCCTCTCGCATTAAGAACCTCAGCTAAGCCAAAAAGTGGTGCCGAACCATAACCACCACCAACTAATAGAACCGGAACAGCTTCTGTAGGAATTCCGAAAGAATTTCCAAGAGGTGCAACGATGTCCAAAACAACACCTTCACCTTGCGCGCATAACCATTTACTTCCCTGACCGTGTGGAGCGACTATAAGCTCCATAGTCCCGCCAAAGGTCGAACTGATCGAGACGCGCGAGATTGCGAACGCACGACGCAGGACCATGCTAGAGGAGCTACCTCCAACATTAATCGCTACGAAATTTCCTGGCTTGCAAACATTAGCTAGATCGCCGATGTTTATAATAATTTGTTGATACTGACCAACTTTCTTGTTGCTTACAATCGGTGCAAGTAGTTGCTGGGCGCCTCTATTGATCTGCATCATCTATGCCAACCACTCTTGTAAAGACTTGATACTTAATGGGTTGTTCTGCAAAAAGGCAATTGCATCAACAGCAGCACTGAATCCGGCTGTAGTGGTTATACAAGGAATCGAACGCTGAACAGCGGCAGTACGTATTGCCCAACCGTCAGCCCGCGTGCCACGTCCAACAGGTGTATTAATGACAAGATCAATCTCACCGGCATTGATGATGTCAACAATTGTCTTCTCGCCCATAGAACCAGTTCCCTCTGAGTTTTTGCGAACTGTGGTGCACTCTATCCCGTGCTCTTGAAGAAAGATGGCTGTTCCCTGTGTCGCCAAGATTCTAAAGCCGAGATCTGAAAAACCTTTCGCAGGTTCTATACCTGCACTTTTATCCTTATCGGCAAGAGAAATGAACACAGTGCCTTCTTTTGGTAAAGGTCCGAAGGCAGCTATCTGACTCTTTGCATAACTTTCCCCAAAGGAAGAGGAGATACCCATGACCTCACCGGTGGAACGCATCTCCGGTCCAAGAACAGCATCAACACCACGTCCATCAGTTCTACGGAATCTATTCCAAGGAAGGACTGCCTCTTTTACAGAAATGCCCTTAGCAATGCCATCTCCCGACAGAGGCAATAATCCCTCTTCTCGCAATTGCTGAATGGTCGAACCCAGAGAAATTCGAGCCGCTGCTTTTGCTAACGCAACACCTGTTGCTTTGCTAACAAATGGCACGGTTCTTGAGGCACGAGGATTTGCCTCCAAAACATAAAGTGAATCATCTTCAATTGCGAACTGGATATTTATGAGGCCCCGAACATCTACACCGCGAGCTATTTTCTCCGTGGCTACTCTAATCTCATTCCTTTGCTCATTTGTGACAGTCATAGATGGCAGAACACAAGCGCTGTCTCCACTATGGATGCCAGCTTCTTCGATGTGCTCCATAACGCCGCCGAGAAAGAGCTCATTGCCATCAAATAGTGCATCAACATCAATCTCAATTGCATTATCCAAAAATCTATCAACTAACACAGGATGATCAGGAGTTAGATCCGTAGCTCTGGTAATGAATCCTCCGAGTGCCTCATCATCATAAACAATCTCCATACCTCGACCTCCCAGAACAAACGAAGGTCTTACCAGAACTGGATAACCTATTTCACGAGCAATCGTTGTCGCTTCAAGCTGTGAAGAGGCCATCCCAAACTTTGGCGCAGATAATCCCTGTTGCTCAAGAACTTTTCCGAATGCACCTCGTTCTTCGGCAAGATTAATCGCCTCTGGGGAAGTTCCTAAGATTGTTACTCCATTGGCCTTGAGCCCTGCAGCCAGGCCAAGTGGAGTTTGACCTCCAAGTTGAGTAATCACGCCAAGTACTGGTCCAGCCTGACTTTCAGCATGCACGACTTCTAAAACATCTTCAAGTGTTAATGGTTCAAAATACAAGCGATTGCTGGTGTCATAATCTGTGGAAACAGTTTCAGGGTTGCAATTGATCATAATTGTCTCAAAACCGGCCTCTCTCAGAGTGAAAGAGGCATGAACGCAAGAATAATCAAACTCGATACCTTGCCCAATTCTGTTAGGTCCACTACCTAAAATGATTACAGCCGGTGTAGTGCGGGGAAGAACTTCAGTTTCTTCTTCGTAACTTGAGTAGTAATACGGCGTAAAAGCTTCAAATTCGGCTGCGCATGTATCAACCGTTTTGTAGACCGGTCGAATACCAAGGTGATGACGTGCCTTACGAACTTCGCTTTCTTCTACTCCACGTAACACGCCAATCTGGGCGTCAGAGAAACCCTGCGTTTTGGCTGTCCTTAGAATCTCTTTCGAAAGCTCGCCGGGTTGGGCAATTACAGAGGCTTGTTCATTTATAAGCTGAATTTGTCGTAGATACCAGCGGTCTATCTTGGTTGATTCATAAACTTGCTCAATACTCGCTCCAGCCCACATCGCTTTCTGAACTTGTTGAAGCCTGTACTCAGTCGGGATTTTCATTGACTGCAACAAAGAGGATAACTCAGTAGGGGAAATAGTTGGCCATGAAAAAATCGCTTCTTTGCGTTCTAAGGATCTGAGAGCTTTCATCAATGCTTCGGAAAATGAGCGACCTATAGCCATTGCCTCACCGACACTCTTCATTGTTGTCGTCAGGCGAGGATCTGCATCAGAAAACTTTTCAAATGCAAATCGAGGTACTTTCACGACAACATAATCCAGAGTCGGCTCAAAAGAGGCAGGAGTAACCCTAGTAATATCATTTTGAATTTCATCCAAGGTATAACCAATAGCCAACTTTGTTGCAATCTTTGCGATTGGGAAACCAGTTGCCTTAGAAGCCAGCGCACTGGACCTGGAAACTCTTGGATTCATTTCAATAACAATGATTCTTCCATTGGCCGGATTTACTGCGAATTGAATATTGCAGCCACCAGTGTCCACACCCACTTCTCTGATGATACCGATCGATAAATCACGCAATTTCTGATACTCGACATCCGTTAAAGTCATCGCCGGAGCCACGGTGATTGAATCTCCCGTGTGCACGCCCATGGGATCTAGATTTTCAATGGTGCAAACGATCACTACATTGTCTTTCCGATCGCGCATCACCTCTAACTCATACTCTTTCCAACCGATAATCGACTCTTCTAATAGAACTTCAGAGGTTGGACTATGTCGAAGTCCTGCACCTGCAATTTGGCGCAGCTCTGCTTCGTTGAATGCAATCCCAGAACCAAGGCCCCCCATAGTAAAAGATGGACGGACAACGACTGGATAATTGAGTTCAACTACTGCGGCCATGATCTCATCCATTGTGTGACAAATTCTAGATTTGGCGGACTCTCCTCCAACTTTTTCAACTATCCCGCGGAATAACTCACGATTTTCGCCACGTTGGATTGCAGCAACATCGGCACCAATAAGGCGCACGCCATACTTTTGCAGAGTGCCCCGTTCATATAAACCTATTGCGGCATTCAATGCAGTTTGGCCACCTAATGTTGCCAATACCGCATCCGGTTTTTCATGAGCAATGATGCGTTCGATGATTTCAGGAGTAATCGGTTCTATATAAGTTGCATCAGCAAACTCTGGATCTGTCATGATTGTTGCAGGATTTGAGTTGACTAGAATTACTCGAATTCCCTCTGCTCGTAGAACTCGACAAGCTTGCGTTCCAGAATAATCGAACTCGCACGCCTGGCCAATAACAATAGGTCCGCTGCCAATGACCAGAACACTCTTTATCGAGGAATCAAGTGCCATTAGGCATTCACCTTCTTTGCCATGAGTTCGACAAAACGATCGAATAGATAGGACGCATCATGCGGGCCAGCGGCAGCTTCTGGGTGATACTGCACAGAGAATGCAGGCCGATCAAGTAGTTGCAATCCTTCAACAACGCCATCGTTTAGACAAACATGAGTAACTTCTCCTCGACCGTAGACGGTCGAAAACTCAGAATCAGTAGGTGCTTTAACAGCAAAACCATGATTATGGGCAGTGATCTCAACACGTCCAGTGTTCTTATCCATTACGGGTTGGTTGATGCCGCGATGCCCAAATTGCAATTTGTAAGTTTCAAAGCCCAATGCTCTACCGAGAATTTGGTGTCCAAAACAAATTCCAAAAAGAGGAATTTCTGCAAGCAACAACTCGCGAACGACCTCAATAACAGCGGTCATTGTTGCTGGATCTCCAGGCCCATTAGAAAGGAAAACACCATCGGGCTTTATAGCCAAGATTTCTTCAACAGATGAATCAAAAGGCATGACATGTACTTCCACGCCACGTTCAGCTAGGGCACGAGGTGTAGCAGCCTTGATGCCAAGATCAAGGGCAGCAATCGTAAACAACTTCTTATCTCTAGCAGGAACAACGTAGGTCTTGGGCGTGGAAACATCCCGAACCAGATACGCACCTGTCATGGCCTCAGCTTTACGAACTTCGACAACCATCTCTTCACGTGAAAGTTCTAATCCAGAGAAAATACCAACTCGCATTGCTCCTCTATCACGTAAGTGTCTCGTTATGGCGCGAGTATCTACACCTTGAATTCCTACCACTCCTTGATCCAACAGTTCTTCTTCCAAATCCTTTTGTGCACGCCAATTAGAAGTCATCGAAGAAGGATTGCGTACTACAAATCCTGCGACCCAAATTCTGGAGGATTCATTATCGTCATCATTGACTCCGGTATTTCCAATGTGTGGAGCTGTCATGATTACAATTTGCTTGTGATACGAAGGGTCGGTCAAAGTTTCCTGATATCCGGTCATGCCGGTTTGAAAAACCGCTTCTCCGAAAGTTTTTCCAGTAGCAGCCCATGAGGAACCTTCGAAAATACGACCATCATCTAGAACCAGATATGCCAGAGCCATTACAAACCACCAACCTGCATGATGTTTCCATCCAATAATGAAGCACGGCCCTTGAAGAAGGTGTGAGTAACTACCCCTGGTAATTCATACCCATGATAAGGAGTATTTGAAGATCTTGAGAGAACTAAGTCTCGATCAACTGTCCATCTTTGTTTTGGATTGACTATAACCAGGTTAGCAATTGCACCAACAGCCAAAGGTTGCCCATGTTCGGCATAGCCTCCGATACGTGCTGGGGCGATCGACATACGATCTGCGACCTGGCTCCAATTCATCAAGCCAGAATCAACCATGGTTTTTTGAACTATAGACAGTGCTGTCTCTAATCCCAACATTCCAAATGCGGCTTCTTGCCATTCACACTCTTTCGCCTCCGTTGGGTGCGGTGCATGATCTGTTGCAACGATGTCAATTGTTCCATCGGCCAAAGCTTCACGTAGGGCATGGACATCGGTTTCAGTTCTGAGCGGAGGATTCACTTTGAAAACGGGATCATAGGATGTAGCAAGATCATCGGTGAGAAGTAAGTGATGCGGAGTAACTTCAGCGGTAACATCGATTCCACGTGCTTTCGCCCAGCGGATGATTTCAACCCCGCCAGCCGTAGTTAAATGACAAATATGCAATCTTGATTTCACATGATCAGCCAGTAAAACATCACGCGCGATAATTGATTCCTCTGCAACCGCAGGCCAACCTTTAAGGCCTAACCGTGCAGATATTTCTCCTTCATTCATCTGAGAACCCATAGTCATTCTTGGATCCTGCGCATGTTGAGCGATCACTCCCCCAAATTTCTTGATGTACTCAAGAGCTCTTCTCATGACAAGTGGATCTGAAACGCAATTTCCGTCATCGCTAAAAATGCGAACTCGAGCAACCGAATCAGCCATAGCGCCCATCTCAGATAAAGCTTCACCTTTGAGACCTTGCGTTACCGCACCGATTGGAAAAACATCAAGCAATCCTGCTTCTTGACCTAGTCTATAAACCTGTTCCACTACACCAGCTGTGTCTGCAACTGGGGAAGTGTTAGCCATAGCCGACACGGCGGTGAATCCCCCCTTTGCACCTGCTCGACTTCCACTCAGAACAGTTTCGGCATCCTCACGTCCCGGCTCGCGCAAATGTGTGTGGAGATCAACTAGACCAGGCAATACAACACAATCTTGAGCGTCGATGAGTGTCTGCGCTTCATCTATATATGACTCTGCAAGAGATGTGATGACACCATTAGAGATCGCGAGATCAGTCTTTTTGCCATCAGGCAGGGAAACATTCTTAATCAAATAGTCAGCAGTGCTCATTTAATTTCCCCCAACTTCTAGTGCTCCGCCAGCGAGTAGAACATACAAAATTGCCATTCGAACGCTTACTCCATTGGCAACTTGTTCTGTGATGACAGAGCGCGCACTATCAGCAACTTCAGCCGAGATTTCCAAACCACGGTTCATAGGTCCTGGGTGCATAACGATGGCACCAGATTTCATGCATGCCATTCGATCAGCATTCAGGCCAAAGTACCTGGAGTACTCACGAGCATTAGGAAAAAACAAATCTGACATTCGTTCCTGTTGAACACGCAACATCATCACTACATCAACATGGGGAATAACCGAATCTAGATCATAAGAAATGGTCACTGGCCAATTACCAATTCCAACGGGAAGTAAGGTGGGCGGTGCCACTAGAGTCACCTTTGCGCCAAGCATTGAAAGCAACAAGACATTTGATCTCGCAACGCGAGAGTGCAGAATATCCCCAACGATCGCAACATTAATTCCTGAAAGATCACTCCGGCCCATGCCAAGATGTTTGCGTATTGTGAAGGCATCTAAAAGAGCCTGGCTTGGATGTTCGTGAGTACCATCCCCCGCATTAACAACACTTCCAGACATCCATTGAGAGTCAGCTAAACGCTGTGCAGCTCCAGATGCCGAATGGCGAATGACTACCGCATCCGCACCCATCGCTTGAAGAGTCATGGCGGTGTCTTTGAGTGATTCTCCTTTACTAAGGCTTGAGCCCTTCGCAGAGAAATTAATCACGTCAGCCGATAGTCGCTTTGCTGCGGCTTCAAATGAGATACGAGTTCTCGTGCTGTCTTCTGCGAAGAGATTAACTATCGTTCGACCACGCAGCGTTGGAAGCTTTTTCACAGCACCATCGCTCACACGGGATAGTTCAGTTGCTGTGTCCAAAATCGATATAGCCTCTACCTTTGTAAGGTCAGAAATTGAAAGTAGGTGACGCATTATTCGCCTCCCTCTTCAATTGTTACTTCATCTCGACCATCTATTTCACTGAGAAAGACTTTTACAGATTGATTCTTCGATGTGGGTAAGTTTTTCCCAACAAAATCGGCCTTGATAGGGAGCTCTCGATGTCCTCGATCAACTAAGGATGCCAGCTGGACAGTTCGTGGACGTCCTATCTCTCCAAGTGCATCTAGGGCTGCGCGTATTGTTCGGCCAGAGAACAAAACATCGTCCACCAAAATCACATCCTTACCTTCAATTCCGCTCGTAGGAATTTTGGTCGGCATGATCGCCCTTGGAGGACGCATCCTCAAGTCATCTCTAAACAAAGTGATATCCAATGTTCCGGTTGGAACTTCGGCACCCTCTATAGTGGCAATGATTGAATTAATGCGGGTGGCTAGGTGCGCCCCACGCGTAGGGATGCCTAGTAAGACAATGTTTGAAGAACCTTGATTCTTCTCAAGGATCTCATGGGAAATTCGAGTTAACGCACGTGTGATCTCTTGTGCGGACAGGGCTACGCTCATGTAAATCTCCTTTCCCACCTCTCTGGATGGGTTGTTAAAGGATGCAGGAGCGATACTAGCATCGACTCCATTCTTCTGTGGATATCCAAAACTCCAGGTGTCGAAGGCCAATAGTGTGCCCAGCATGGAAACTAATCACGCTCAAACCCAGATAGAGTATCTTCAAACCAGGATGCGATTCATACGAGAATCACAACACCTAACCCTCCTGCAGGCTGCACGGCTTTCCAACGGTGAAATATCAGCGATTGCATTGGGATCCTATGAAAGAGGAGATCGCTCCGTTAGCGCCCGAAAGCTTATACAGATAGCAAACCTTTATAACGTACCGGTCTCAGAACTCTTTGAACGTACAAAAACTCAGCTAGTTCAACGCTCTGTAAGTATCGACCTACGCAAATTGATCAGTACCACTGACCCGAACGGAAGAAAATTGATGGGATACATACGAAACATCGTTCGGATGAGAGGCGACTGGAACGGAGAGATTATTTCCCTACGTTCACAGGACTTGATCAACCTCGAGATATTCAGTGAGATCGCCCCTGAAATAATTCAGGAAATGTTGATTACTTACGGTTTTCCTAGAACGAAATAGTGTCTTTGATACTTGCGATGCGACCGAGAACTCCATGAATATATTTGGATGACTCATCACTAGATAACTCCCGCGCTAGATCTAGAGCCTCATCAATCGCAACGCTGGTCGGCACATTTGTCGACCAAAGAATTTCATATATCCCAAGGCGCAAAATGTTCCGATCCACTGCCGGCAACCGATCCATATCCCAACCCTGCGCGTAGGTCGTTATCAATTCATCAATCTTTCGACGATTATCAGAGACTCCACCAACAAGTTCGCGGGTGTATTCACGGATCGGACGTGCATCCGGTCCTTCCGCGGGAATGTCTCTAGCGTTTAATGTATCGACAAGGTTGGTGCCCCTGATATCTGTCTCATATAACAAATCCAAGGCTTGCTTGCGTGCCTTACTGCGAGCTGACACTAGTTAGCGCGACCCTGGTAAGACCCGTCACGTGTATCAACAAGAACAACTTCATCTTGCTTAATAAACAACGGAACCTGAATTTCGATTCCTGTTTCAACAGTTGCTGGCTTAGTGCCACCTGAAGATCGATCGCCTTGGATTCCAGGTTCTGTGTAAGTAATCTTCAATGGAACAGATGCTGCTAGTTCGATGTATAAAGGATTACCCTCGTTCACAGCCACAATAGCCTCAGTGTTTTCGAGCATGTAGTTGGCTGCATCTCCAACGGTTGCTGCACTAATTGTCATCTGGTCGTAAGTTTTTGTATCCATAAAAACAAAGTCATCGCCCTCTTTATAAAGGTACTGCATTTCACGCTTCTCAAGAATGGCAACATCAACTTTAACACCTGCGTTGTAGGTGCGATCAACAACTTTTCCGCTCAGTACAGACTTGAGCTTGGTGCGAACAAATGCTGGACCTTTTCCTGGCTTAACATGCTGAAATTCAACTACTGTCCAGAGTTGACCTTCGATGTCTAGTGTCATTCCATTTTTTAGATCATTTGTTGTTGCCACAGCTGTTCCACCCGCTCTTTATCTACTTAGTCCGATACAAAGGTAATTGAAGTGATAAGGATACCCGTTGTGACAGGGTGCTTTGTTACTTTGGTACGAGATTTTGCATAGCAATGATGGCCAAAACATAAGAATTAGGTCCAAATCCGCCAATAGTTCCGTTGGCAACACCCGAGATCACAGAGGTGTGTCTGAACTCTTCACGCGAAAGTGGATTTGAAAGATGCACCTCAATTAGTGGTGACTTCACCAATTCGGCTGCATCGCGTATGGCATAGGAATAATGAGTAAACGCTGCCGGATTAATGATCACAGGAATTTTCTGATCAGCCGCCTCATGCAACCAACCAATGATTGTCGCTTCATCGTCGCTTTGGCGAACATCAGCCTCGAAATCATGCTTCTGCGCTGCGATTTCAATCATTGACTTCAATTCAGCGTAATTCAAGTCGCCATAAATCGATGAATCACGGATATCAAGTCTTGAAAGATTCGGTCCGTTTATCACAAGTAACTTCATGAACTAATTCTCTCATAGGCTTGATCAAGTTCGGAGGAGGTTATGTCTTCAATACGCACTGTTGTGCCAATTCCATCTAGTGCTACGAACCTGATGGTGTTGCCTCGAGCTTTTTTGTCCAAGGCAAGTAATGGTGCCAATTTTTGCCATGATTGGCGGTCATAAGAAATTGGTAGTGCATACCTCAACAAGATTGAACGGTGCCTTTCAACCTCAGATTCAGTCAACAAATTGCGCATGTGAGCCAACTCTGCTGCAAAAACAAGACCAATCGAAACGGCCTCTCCATGGCGCAACGAATACTTTGCGTGCTTTTCGATCGCGTGACCTAATGTGTGACCATAATTAAGTGCTTCGCGAGAAAAGTTTTCCTTAAAGTCTAAAGACACAACCTTCGCTTTGACTGAGGCAGCCCTTTGAATCAACTCGGTAACAACTTCTGGGTTCTCGCGAAGTGATGAAACGGTATGAGCTTCTGCAATTGTCAGGATTTGTGGATCAGCTATGAATCCACACTTAATGACCTCTGCCATACCTGCTGAAAAATCTCGATCAGATAAAGTCGTGAGGAAGCCTGAATCGATAATCACTGCCGACGGTGAGTGGAAAGCTCCAATCAAATTCTTGCCATAATCAGAATTAACTCCGGTCTTACCTCCTATTGAGGCATCAACCATTCCCGCTAGAGAAGTTGGAACTGCAATCCAGTCCACACCCCGCAACCATGACGCTGCTGCGAAACCAGCTAGATCAGTGACTGCTCCCCCGCCTATTCCAACTATCAAATCCGTGCGGGTAAACCCAGCAGCGCCTAACCAGTTCCAAAGATTTGTGAGCGTTGAAATGCTCTTTCCATCTTCTCCGTCCGGCACTTCAAACACATGCAAATCACAATCGAGATTCTGTAAACCAGTCATACTTGGAGAGAAACTCTTTGAAACTATGACCGCCACTCGTGTGCGAACGGAAACCTGAGGTGCTAGCTCACCAACCCAAGATTTCGTAAGAGTGATTTCATAAGAGCGTTCAGCCTGGACCACAATCTTGCTCAATTGAGACTCGATTCAATCACTCGAACAACCTCATCAACGCTCATATCGTCAACTTTAATCGAGACTGACGCTAATTTCTCATAAACGGGCCTTCTCTTATCGCTGAGAGACTGCCATTGCGCTCGAGGATTGCCAAGAAGTAAGGGCCGATCACGATTGAAGCCCACACGAGGTGCTGCTGTTGACAGTGACACATCTAAAAAAACAACCTTTGACTGCGAGGAAATCAAGGCATCTTGTGACCGAGTTGCAATGGGTGCACCGCCACCCAAACTAATCACAGCTACTTCTTGCTGCAACACATTTTGTAACACTTCGAACTCAACTTCACGAAACACTTCTTCACCATCTTCAACAAAGATATCGGTTATCTTCTTTGCGCGCTTATTTTCAATCAAATCATCTGTATCAAAAAATGGCATCTGTCGATGCTTTGCAAGAGCAAAACCAACCGTACTCTTGCCGCTTCCGGGCGGACCAATCAGGACGATGCGAGACATACCGACCGCCTACTTGAAGTTCAAATGTTGAATATATGCTTGAAAATTACGACGAGTTTCAGACACTGAATCTCCACCGAATTTCTCAAGGACAACCTCCGCCAAAACTAAGGCGACCATCGCTTCGGCAACAACGCCGGCTGCAGGAACTGCACAGACATCGGAACGTTGGTTTATCGCCTTGGCTGCCTCTCCTGTTGCTACATCGATAGTATCTAGAGCTTTTGGAACCGTTGAAATTGGTTTCATTGCAGCTCGCACTCGCAAGATCTCACCATTAGACATTCCGCCTTCGGTGCCACCGGCACGATCGGTGCGACGTACTATCTTTCCATTTGAATCTTTTTCAATTTCATCATGAGCGACAGAGCCACGACGAGTTGCAGTACGGAAACCATCGCCAATTTCAACGCCCTTAATCGCCTGAATCCCCATGACAGCACCAGCTAATTTAGAATCCAGTCGTCGATCCCAATGAACATGTGAACCTAATCCTGCTGGCATGTTGAAAGCGAGCACTTCCACAACTCCACCCAAGGTGTCTCCATCTCGATGAGCGTTTTCAATCTCAGTGATCATCAAAGAACTCGTATCTGGGTCTGCACAACGCACTGGATCTGCATCAATGACACTCATGTCACCGGCTTTTGGTAATGCCGCATCATCTGACACCCTGACTGAGCCAATAGATAAAACGTGGCTAAGAATAGTTATCCCAACGGTCTGTTCAAGAAAATTTCGAGCTACTGCGCCAAGTGCGACGCGAGCCGCAGTTTCACGAGCACTAGCCCGCTCTAAAATGGCTCGTGCATCATCCAAGTCATACTTTTGCATACCAACCAAGTCAGCATGACCTGGTCGAGGACGAGTCAACGGTGCGTTTCGGGCAAGATCTTTAATCTCTTCAACTGGCACAGGATCTGCCGACATAACTTTTTCCCATTTAGGCCACTCTGAATTTCCTACTTGAATTGCAATAGGACCACCTTGAGTTAAACCAAGACGCACACCTCCAAGGATGGT
>Ga0214162_1000226_pt1 | contig 14041 bp, 12 predicted proteins | sample LakMenepilimnion_3_FD_153000 | JGI IMG/M metagenome (GOLD analysis project Ga0214162, IMG submission 153000) | Freshwater microbial communities from Lake Mendota, WI - Practice 20APR2010 epilimnion v5 | ecosystem: Environmental > Aquatic > Freshwater > Lake > Epilimnion/Euphotic zone | place...
AGTAGTAAGACATATATAAATAAAAATCGTCCAAAACAATTGAAAGAATTCAAATCATTTTGGACGATTTTTATTTTGAAAAAAGAGAAAATTATTCGATGGAAAAAAAACGTTTTATTTCCTTTGTTAACGCACTTTGAGTGTTTTCATTATAAGCCTTACCTGAAATGGCTGTATTTATTTCAACGTAAAGAGGTTTGAAAACTTTGTTCCTTGTTTTTGGATTAACACCTTCATTAACAATTAGAGTGTCATTTATTATTTTTTTAAAGGTTCTCAAAATTTCTTTATCACTATGGCTTTTTACAACTTCTATTTTAACTGAAATAATCTTATAATTCTCAGTGTTAAAGGAGTTCATAAATGAAGAAACATAATGTTTTTTATGGTCATAGTTTTTTATAATAAAAGGTCTTCTATTTTGTATTTCATTTTGGTAATCTTCAAACTTTTTATAGTCCAAACTGAAATTAATAAAAAGTTCTACACTTTCATTGTCTGAATAGTTTATTATTTTACCTAATTTTAAAACAAAACTTCTGTATAGAAGTTTATATAATTCAGAGTAAAATAAAGGCTTATCAAGTAATCCGATTTTTTCAATTTCTTTTAAAGTTGAATCGATTTTAATAAAATCAATTTTGAATTGTCTAATTAGCATTATAAATTCTGTAATCTTGATAAATTTTGATGTTATAATTTTATTATCAAAGACTAAATTTGTTTGAATCAAATAATCGAAATTATTTAATAGAAAGGGAAATATTTCATACCCTTTACTTTGATTAATAAACTCTATAATAGCGTTAAATGTATTATCTTCTGTGTCAACTATGAAATTATTTTTTCTAAATATAATGTCTTTTAAATCGTTGATTATTACATCATCATTTAAAAAAAAATAAAAGATAGGAAAATGTAAACCGTTTTTATACATTGCAGTAAGTTATGATTATGGTCACAAAGTAGCCACACAAATATAATAAAAAATCCCGAAACCTTGTATATCAAGTGTTTCGGGATGTTAAGTGTGACCTTGACTGGATTCAAACCAGTAACCTCTTGAGCCGTAATCAAGTGCGCTATTCAGTTGCGCCACAAGGCCTGTTTTGTGGCTGCAAATATAGGTAATTTTGGCAATCTTACAAACTGAAAATCAAAATTAAATCAATTTTTTTCAAAATCTGAAATCTTCAATCTTAAACCGGTATTTATTAATCTAATGCTCTTGTAGTTACATAGTATCGGTAACCAATAATCGCCATTTGCCATTTATTGGCTTTGGCTAAATCCAGTCTTTTTTTGGTGAAACTGGGAAGGAGAAGTTTGTTTATTTTGGCCAGGATTTTGAACATAACTATTTTTTTTTAAAGATATAAAAAAAGACGGGGTTGAATAATGCCGTCTTTTTTGGTTATAATGGTTGTACTATTTTTTATCTATATTGGCTTGAATCGCATCTTTTTTAGCCTGCTCTGCATCTTTTGCAGCTTGTTTAGCATCTATTTTGGCTTGAATAGCATCATTTTTAGCCTGAATATTGTCTTTTCTAGATTGAATTTCATCTTTTCGAGCCTGAATTTCAAACTTTCTTAATTGGATATCTTCTTTTCTATCTTGTTCTTTTTTGGATGATGATTTTAATAGAGTAACATTTCCTTTTGTAACAATTTCAATTACACCATATTCGGCCTCTTTACCATATTTTTCTATAGCCTTTTGACCTTTCAGCACCTTTATAGTTTCTATTTGGTTTACGTCAATAATTGAGATGTCAAAATTTGCCTCTGTCTTTTTTCCATTAAGAATTATGATTGGTTTTAATTTCGATATTTTTTTATTGTCAAAATTATCTGCTGATTGATTGATTGTAGTGTTCGGATTTGTTATTTTAAATGAATTTTCACCATTGATAGTATATTCTTCTTCAGAGGTATTTTCAGAATTTTTTTTAGTTGTAATTCGAATTTCATTTTTACCCGAATTTTTGTTTACATCTATACTTTCAATTTCTGCAGGATTTAATTCCTCCATTTGTACTTTGTCAGCTTTTTTATCATTGATAAAAATGTCTTTATCGGTTATTTTAATTGATTTTACATCATTTGGAGTTACTGATATATTTGATGCTATCGGGTATTTTGAAACGGTTACATTTCCATTATTTTTAGACTTTTTTAGTCTTTCAAATCCCATTTCATCAAATCCCATTTCATCACCTTTTATGATAAAATAAAAAGTTTTAATTGGTTTCGTTCCGCTTATTTCGGTAGCACCAGAACGTCCATCTTTTTGTGTAAATTCAACTTTAATTGCTATTATTTCTCCATTTGAATTTCTTTTTATTTTAGAAAATTTTAAATTCCCATCATAATTTGATTTTACAATAGTTGAATATTCTTTAAAATCTTTTTCAGAGGTACTTTTGTCAATTACAATAAAAAAGGGTGTCTCTTCATTCGTAATTTCTTGTTTTGTTGTTTTTCTCTCTTGTGCCACCACTTTTACTTGAAATAAAAATACAAAGGCCACTAATGCAGGAATAATAACTGCGTACTTCCAAGAACTTCTTTTGTTTGATTGATTTTTGTTTAACATAACGATTCGTTTTTTGATTAATGATTGATAAAAATGATTGGTAATGGCAACACAATTTTCCTGTGTTGTTATTTTTAAAAGCGTCAATTGATAGGCTTTTTTGTCGGAGATATTCTTCAAAGCTTCACTATCGGCGATGAATTCCAGATTTTGAACAATGGCGTTTTTGTACAACCAAACCAACGGATTGAACCAAAAAACGACACAAAACAATCTCGAAATCAAAACGTCAATTGTATGATTTTGTGTGCTGTGTACTTTTTCGTGTTCCAAAATGTTTTCCAATTCTGCGGCGCTGTATAGAGATGAGTTATACACAATAGAATTGAAATAGGAAAAAGGAGAAACATTTTCTTTTACATCGATAAACTTGAAATCGGCTTGATGTTGGATATTTTTTCCTTTAAGAACTTTGGAAAGACTATAAAAATCAAAGGCGATTTTTATCAAGAATACCAGAATTCCAATGGAGTAAACAATAGCGAAAACAAGATACCAATTGATTTCGGAAGCCTCATTTTCAGCAGGAGTTGTCATTGGAATTTTCGACCAGTCAAAATTGGTTGGAGTAGGGTCAACCCAAACTATTTTTGTAAAAACAACCAATGGCATTACTACCGAGCTGATTAATCCCGCCAATAAAAACCAACGATTGCTGTTAAAAAAAGTTTCTTTTCGCAACAAAATATGATAGGATAAAAAGAACACTCCTATTAGTCCACTAGATTTGACGAGGAAAATAAATAGCGTTTCCATACGATTATTTATTTTCTATCATGGCTAAAATCTCGCGTAATTCTTCCGCTGATATTTTTTCTTCTTTGGCAAAAAAAGACACCATATTTTTATAAGAACTATCAAAATAAGTATCAATTGCCGTGTTCATAAACCGCTTTCTGTAGTCTTCCATCTTAACGATAGGGAAATATTGGTGGGTGTTGCCAAAGGCATTGTGCGACACAAAACCTTTTTCTTCCAGGTTTCTGATGATGGTCGAAAGGGTATTGTAATGAGGCTGTTCTTCAGTGATTTCGGCTAGAACTTCTTTTACGAAAGCTTTTTTTAGCTTCCATAAAATTTGCATAATTTCCTCTTCTTTGTTGGTTAGTTTTTGCATAGTTGTATGGTTTTTGTTTTCTTGAGGACAAACGTACAACTATATTTTTAGTTATTAAACTATTTTTATAGTTATTTAACTAAATTTTAAGTTTATCTTTCGTCTGCGCTCAGGATGATGGCAAAAATTATGCAGCAACTCTGTTTTCTGCCTTTAACATTCGCTGTAACCAAATACAACAAAAAACGGCTAACATTCCTAAAGTTCCCATAACAATCCAATTGGTTTGATACCCAAAATGGGCTATTACATCAAGACCGGTTTTAGAACAAACAATGTGTGCTAGGCTAAAACTCATCGTAAACAAACCCATATATTGTCCTTCTTGTCCCTTTGGTGCTCGGTCCAGAGCTACAGCATTCGAAAAAGGGAAAGCAAAAATTTCTCCAAACGTGAGTAAAACTATACTAACTACTAAAATAATGACCCAAGAGTCAAAAAGTAAGATGAAATACCCTAATGCGCAACATAATGCGCCGTATAGAATAATTTTAATTTTATTAATTTTTTCTCTTTCAATTCGGCTTACAATTGGCATTTCTAATAAGAAAACCAAAAAGCCATTCAAGGAAAGAAGCAATCCTGTTTGTACTTCTGTAAGGCCAAATTTTTCGTGATGATATAAAGGTAGTGTGGTAAAAATTTGGAAAAATACCATTGCAATGATAAAAAGGGTAAACAAGAGTAACCAAAAAGGTCGGTCTTTTAAGATGGATTTTTTGTTAATTTTCGCTTCTAATTCGCTTATGGTAAGCGGGATTCTTTTTTTCTCTTTAACAGTAAAGGCAAAAATCAAAATAGCCAAGATGCAAGTACTGCCATCGACCCAAAACAAACCTTGATACCCCAATCCTAAAATAATTAACCCTCCTAAAGTAGGTCCAGCGGCAAAGCCAAGATTGACTGCTAGACGTACTAATGTCAGGGCACGAACTCTGTTTTCGGGTTTTGCATATACACTAAGAGAAACAAACATCGCCGGACGAAACATATCAGCGACGGACATAATGGTAAACATTCCAAGACATAAACCCCAAAAACTGGTAATATATTGAATAATAAAAAACAGGATTCCGCTCGTAAAGAGACTGAAAACCATAATTTTATAAAACCCTATTTTATCTGATAATTTACCTCCAAGCCAAGAGCCCAGCATAGAACCCAACCCAAACGCCACCATAATCCATCCCACTTCTCCATACGTAAAATGTAAATTTTCCTTTAAATATTTGGACAAAAAGGGCAAAACCATCGTCCCAGCTCTGTTGATAAAAGTAATAAGCGTAAGAATCCAAATCTCACGGCTGAAACCTTTAAAATTATTGATGTAACTACGAAGTCCTGTTCTAAGCATAGAGAAATTTCTTGTTTGCAAAGCTACAAAGATTTTGTCTTCAGTCATTGCGAGGAACGAAGCAATCTCAACAAAATATAAACATTGCAACGTTCTTACTTTTAAACTATTTTTGCTAAAATTTTTAAGATGAGAACAATTATAGCTTTAGTATTTTTAACACTATTCAATTTTGGCTTTGGCCAAGAAAAATTTGATTTCGTTTCAGTCGAAAAATTTCAAAAAGAGTTGAATACCGAATATGCCGATGCCAAAACAAGTCCATTGAAGGCTGAAGATTTAGCAACATTTAAATCCTTAGATTTTTATCCCATAAACGAAACGTTTTTTGTTATAGCAAAATTCGTTAGAACTCAAGACGAGAAACCATTCGAAATGAAAACATCGACTGATAGAAAACCAATGTATGTAAAATATGGCGAAGCCCACTTTGAAATTGACGGAAAACTATTGCGATTGAACATTTACAAAAACATAGAATTGTCAAAAAAAGAGGAATATGAAGACTATTTGTTTTTACCTTTTTCAGATTTAACCTCTGGCAAGGAAAGCTACATTGGCGGAAAATATATAGATATGAAAGCCCCAAAAGGAGAAACAATCGTTATCGATTTCAATACCTCTTACAATCCGTATTGCGCCTATAATTTCAAATATTCTTGTCCAAAAGTACCACAGGAAAATGATTTGAACATCGAAATAAAAGCTGGAGTCAAGAAATTTCACGACTAATGAAATACTTCAATCTACATACGCATCAATTTAGCAATCAACTAGATGTTGTGGAGTTGGTTAATCAATATCCACAAGAATTTGATGCGGCGATTCCGTATTATTCCATCGGAATTCATCCGTTATACATTGACGAAAACCGATTGGAAAGTGATTTTCAAATTCTGGAACAAAAATTAGAGTTACCCGAATGTTTGGCTCTCGGCGAATGTGGTTTGGACAAACGCGCCGTAACATCTTTCGAAGTGCAACAATCCGTTTTTGAAAGACAATTGGCTTTCGCCGAAAAACACCGAAAACCAGTTGTGATTCATTGTGTTGCCGCTTTTCAGGAGCTCATCGAAATCAAGAAAAGATTGAAGATTTCGGTTCCCATGATTGTTCACGGATTTTCAAAAAAAGTGGAACTCGCCAAGCAATTAATCGACAATGGATTCTATGTTTCGTTTGGAAAAAACTTGTTGCGAAATCCAGAATTGGAAGCGGTTTTTAAAAGCATTCCAAATGATAGATTTTTTTTGGAAACCGATACTATTGAAGAAGGAATTGAGGATGTTTACGCTTTGGCAGCGAAATATAAAGAATTGGAATTAATTGAATTAGAAGAGATTGTAAATAATAATTACAATACAGTTTTTAAAAATCAGCAATAATCCGTGTTTTTGCTTTAGCAAATCCGTTTTATCCGCGTTCCAAAAAAATTATTAAACTTAAAAAAAGAGGATGAGATTGCTTCGTGCCTCGCAATGACAAAATGGGAGAATGGACAGAAAGAGCAGAGCTCTTATTTAAAGCAGAAGGTTTAAATAAATTAAGAAACGCCAATGTTTTGGTGGTGGGTTTGGGAGGCGTGGGCTCCTTTGCCGCCGAATTTTTGGCTAGAGCCGGAGTCGGGAAAATGACGATTGTCGATGGCGATATTGTTGATATTACCAACATTAACCGACAATTACCCGCCTTGCATTCGACCGTTGGAGAACCCAAAGTAACCATCGTTGGCGACCGATTAATGGACATCAATCCGAAATTGCAACTCACCAGAATTAAAGAATTTTTATCGCCTGAAAGCGCTTTCGAAATTGTTTCCGAGGAATATGATTATGTTTTGGATTGCATTGACAGCATTACACCAAAACTGAATTTGATTGTAGCAGCCAAGCGCAAAAGAGTCAAAATTATTTCGTCGATGGGAGCAGGAGGAAAGATGGAAGCTTCTAAAGTAAAGGTCGCAGATATTAATAACACAATGAATTGTTTCTTGGCAAAAACCGTTCGTCGTCGATTGAAAGAATTTAAAATTGACAAATTAAAAGTCGTTTTTTCATCTGAAATTCAAGATGATTCCAGTTTAAAAATGACTGATGGATCTAATTTCAAGAAATCTTTTTACGGAACAAACAGTTATATGCCGGGATTGTTTGGCTTGTATGCCGCTGAAACAGTGATTCGCTATTTACTTAAGAAGTAGTGTTCAGTGATCAGTAATCAGTAATCAATGAGCGAATTTTTGAAACAGTATTTAGTAAAAATTTATGTAAAAAAAAGTTTATGAGATTCCAAGACTTATTAGCGTATCAGAAATCATTTTCATTAGCAATGAGGATTTTCGAAATGACAAAATCTTTTCACAAAGAAGAAATGTATTCTTTGACTGACCAAATCAGGCGTTCTTCAAGAAGTGTTCCTGCCAACATTGCAGAAGCATATAGAAAAAGAGTTTATCCGAAAAGTTTCCATAGTAAATTAACGGATTCTGATGCTGAAAATTCTGAAACTCAAGTATGGCTTGAGTTTGCATTCAAATGCAACTACATAAATGAAGCTGTTTACAACGAATTATTGAATGAAAGCAACGAAGTTGGAAAATTAATTAATTAAATATGATTCTAAATCCTCAAAAATTTGGAGTAACTAACTAAATAGTTTTCAGTACTCAGTAATCAGTGTTCAATATACTTGACCACTGATTACTGACCACTGACCACTGACCACTAAACAAATGAAGTACTTAAAACTCATCCGCTACCAAAACCTGTTAATGCTGGCATTGATGCAGTTCATTTTCAGGTATGGTTTTCTCGAATTGCAAAATATACCTTTGGCTTTGGCCCATTGGCAATATGTTTTGTTGGTTTTGGCAACACTATCGATTGCCGCAGGCGGCTACATTATCAACAATATTTTTGACGTGGAAACCGACACCGAAAACAAGCCCGAAAACGTCGTTGTCGGCAAGTTCATTTCCGAAACCAAGGCGTATAATTTTTACATTGGTTTTACCGTAATTGGGGTTGCAATAGGTTTTTATTTATCGAATGTCATCGACAAACCCAGTTTTGCATCCCTCTTTATCATTATTGCGGCAACGCTTTACTTTTATGCAACGAACTTGAAACAAAGCCTGCTTATGGGTAATTTTATCGTGGCTTTGTTGCTTTCATTTAGCGTAATCATTATCGGGATTTTCGATTTATTTCCAATCACCAATGAGGAAAATAGACCCGTTATGGGATTGCTTTTCGGTATTCTTTTGGACTATGCCATTTTTGCTTTTATCATCAATTTTATTCGGGAAATTGTCAAAGATTTACAGGATATGGATGGCGATTCCAATCAGGGAATGAATACGTTGCCCATTTTTTTTGGAACAAAAAATACGATTAAACTGGTTTTTGGACTGAGTTTTATTCCCGTAATTTTAATCCTGAATTACATCAATGCCAACTTGTTTTCGTCGGGATTGTTATATGGAACGGTGTTTGGATTGGTTTTTATATTGGCGCCATTATTATATTTTACAAGCAACATTTGGTTCGCAACAAAAACAAAAGATTTTCATCATTTGAGTACCGTTCTAAAATGGATTTTGTTTTTTGGAATCCTTTCGATTGTGGTCATCAACCTAAACATCAAATACAATGCTTGCAACTAAATTACAAAAATACAAGCTGATTTTGGCTTCGGGTTCGCCAAGACGTCAACAATTTTTCAAGGATTTAGACTTGGATTTTGAAATTCGTTTGAAAGAAATCGAAGAAATTTTCCCACCGGAATTAAAAGCCGAAGAAATCACCAACTATTTGGCAGAATTGAAAGCCAGTGCTTTTGAAGGAGAATTAAAGTTAAATGAAATTCTGATAACTAGCGACACCATCGTTTGGCACAACAACAAAGCTTTGGGCAAACCAAAAGACGCGCAAGATGCTTTTGAAATCTTAAAATCATTGTCTAATGCGACTCACGAAGTAATCACTTCGGTTTGTTTTAAAACCAACGAAGAATCAACTGTAATGTTTGAAGTGACCAAAGTAACTTTTAGTGAATTGAGTGATGAAGCCATCAAGTATTACATAGAAAATTATAAACCATTTGATAAAGCGGGATCTTACGGAATCCAAGAATGGATTGGTTTTGTGGGCGTTTCAAAAATTGAAGGTTCTTATGCCAATGTGATGGGAATGCCCACAGATAAAGTTTACGAATATTTGAGTAATTTAGCATAAAAAAGAAAGAACATGGTTTACATAAACGATTTTACAAAAGAATTTGTTGCCACAGGTATTTTGTTTTTCATCTTGATTTTATTTCGACTAATCATTTCGAGACTGGTTAGAAGTTTTGCCAAAAGAAGCCAAACCATCGAAAAGAGAACACGATTGGTAATAAAATACATTCATTTGCTGATGAATATCCTTGCTGCATTTGCCTTAATCATCATTTGGGGGGTTCAAACAAAAGATATTTTTATAGTTTTTTCTTCAATAACTACCGTGGTTGGAGTGGCTATGTTTGCACAATGGTCTATTTTAAGCAATATAACTTCAGGGATAATTTTGTTCTTTTCTTTTCCGTATAAAATTGGCGACTACATTTTTATTCACGATAAAGATTTTCCAATCGAAGCCGAAATTGAAGATATTGGCGCTTTTCACGTGTATTTGAAAACCAAGGAAGGAGAAATTATAGTCTATCCTAATAATTTGATGCTGCAAATAGGAATAACAATTCTAAAACATCCTGATCAAGAAAAGGAGTTTACGGATTAATTACTACATTTGGGCTTATTGCCAATTAAATCCAAAAATAATGCAGAAAGTTTTGATTCAATCTCTTGTTATTTTCCTTCTTTCTTTCCAAATAACAAACGCGCAACAACCTCAAAAATCGAACTCGGTTGAAATATACAATCAAATCCTAAAACTAAATTTTTTAGGTTCCGTACTTTATATTGCGGCACATCCAGATGACGAAAACACCCGTTTGATTTCTTATTTTTCGAATGAAACAAAGGCAAGAACATCCTATTTATCCTTGACAAGAGGCGATGGCGGACAAAACCTAATTGGGCCACAACTGCGAGAATTATTGGGAGTAATAAGAACCCAAGAATTAATCGAAGCCCGAAAAATTGACGGTGGAGAACAATTTTTTACACGTGCCAATGATTTTGGTTTTTCCAAAAATCCGGGAGAAACATTAGAAATTTGGGACAAAGAAAAAGTGCTCGCCGACATTATCTGGACCATCAGAAAATTCCAACCCGATGTAATCATCAATCGCTTTGACCATCGAACGGCCGGAAATACGCACGGTCATCATTCGGCATCGGCAATTTTGAGCGTCGAGAGTTTTGATAAAGCCAATAATCCTGCAATTTTTCCTGAACAATTAAAGTGGGTAAAACCTTGGCAAACCAAACGTCAGTTTTTCAATCCTTCGTGGTGGTTTTACGGAAGTCAGGCAAAATTTGATGCCGCCGACAAATCCAATTTTATTTCGATGCAAACGGGCGTTTATTATGCCTCCACGGGAAAATCCAATCAGGAAATCGCCGCTTTGAGCCGCAGTTGCCATCAATCGCAAGGTTTCGGAAGTACGGGAAGTCGGGGAGAAGAAACCGAATATTTGGAGTTGATAAATGGGGAATTACCAAAAGATAAAGCCAACGTTTTTCATGGAATTGACACCACTTGGAATCGGGTAAAAGGTGGAAAACCCATTGGCGAATTGATTTCAAAAATAGTCGCTGAATTCGATTTTGTCAATCCTTCTGCCAGTATTCCAGATTTGGCTAAAGCCTATTCGATGATTCAATCTTTGGATGAAAATCATTGGAAACAAATCAAATCCGAAGAGATAAAAAAAACCATCGCTGCTTGCGCCGGTTTGTATCTGGAAGCTGTTGCACAAAATCAAGAGGCAACACCAGAAAGTCTTTTGAAATTGAAAATCGAAGCCATAAACAGAAGTCCAATCGAAATGAAATTGATAAACGTGACCACCTTGCCAGAGCAAAAAAATACGCCACAAAATATAGTGCTTAAAAATAATCTTTTGCATAAAATAAATTTTGATTTGGAATTGCCGTCAACAATGGAATACACCCAAGCTTATTGGCTGAAAAACAAAGGAACCGAGGGAATTTATACCGTTGCCGACCAAAAAAATATTGGAATTCCGGATATTATTCGGGAAGTGAAAGTGGTTTTCAATGTTTTAATCAACGGAGTTGAAATTCCGTTTGAGCGAAATGTCATTTACAAATACAATGACGATGTGAAAGGCGAAGTGTATAATTATTTAGACGTTGTTCCAGAAGTTACCACCAGTATTTTGGACAAAGTGTCTCTTTTTACAACTGCGAAAAAGAAATACATTGCCGTTAAAATCAAGGCCGGAAAAGATGGAGTCAAAGGTGATTTACAACTCGAATTGCCTAAAAGTTGGATTGTCCTGCCCAAATCCATTCCTTTTAATTTGGATATAAAGGGGCTAGAACAAACGGTATATTTTGAAGTTACGCCACCTAATTCGCCTGAAGAAGCTGTCGCCAAAAGTATTGCCTTTGTTGACGGCAAACGCTTTGACAAAGAGCAAATCATCATCGATTTTGACCATATTACCAAACAACAGGTATTAAAATCATCGGAATCCAAGTTTATCCGACTGGATTTGCAAACCAACAACGAAAGAATCGCCTACATTATGGGAGCCGGTGATGATGTTCCCAATAGTTTGATGCAAATGGGCTATAAAGTAACCTTGCTTAATCCTGAAGAAATAACTCCCGAAAAACTTGATAATTTTGATGTGGTAATGACTGGAGTTCGTGCTTATAATACGGTGCAAGCATTGGCAAACAAACAAAACATCCTTTTTGATTTTGTCAAAGGGGGCAAAACGATGCTTGTGCAATACAATACACCCAATGATTTGGTAACCGAAAATTTGGCGCCTTTTCCCTTGAAAATCTCCCGGGATAGAGTTACAGAAGAAAATGCCGAAGTTCGATTTTTAGCACCCAATAATGCCGTCCTAAACGCCCCAAATCCCATCACTGCCAAAGATTTTCAAGGCTGGAAACAGGAACAAGGACTGTATTATCCCAACGAGTATGACAAAGCGTTTACCCCTATATTATCCTCCAATGACAAAGGGGAAACTCCAAAGAATGGGGCCTTGTTAATTGCTCCGTATGGAAAAGGACATTATATTTATACTGGATTGAGTTTTTTTAGGGAATTGCCGGAAGGCGTTTCAGGAGCCTATAAATTATTGGCCAACATGTTATCCGTGAAATCGACAGTGACAATTCCTGCTGAAAAAGGGAAACTTTAAATAAAATTGTCGAAAAAAACACACCAATGTTTTTAAAAAATAAAGACAAAATATAGAATACGATTTTTAAAATTTGCGCCTTTGTGGCAAAAATTAATATAGTGTGTGGCTAAATAAAAAAACTATGGAAACAAAAAAAGGTAAAACTTGGAAAAAAAGCTACACTTGGGTACTCGTGGCCAATGTTGTTTACATCTTGATTTTTTATTTTTTAATGAAATTATATTCTTAAAATATGCAGTTATTCGATTGGATTGTTCTTATTGTAACCTTACTATTTATAGTAATTTATGGCGTTTGGAAAACGAAGGGAAGCAAGAATGTGGAGGATTATATTTTGGGCAGCAATGAAACACCTTGGTATACCGTAGGTCTTTCGGTTATGGCGACACAAGCCAGTGCAATAACTTTTCTTTCGACTCCGGGACAAGCCTATCATGATGGAATGGGGTTTTTGCAATTCTATTTTGGATTACCCATTGCCATGGTAGTTATTTGCGTTACTTTCATACCCATATACCACAAATACAAGGTTTTTACGGCTTATGAATACCTCGAAAAACGATTCGATTTAAAGACGCGTTCGCTTGCCGCCATTTTGTTTTTGGTGCAAAGAGGAATGGGAACTGGTTTGACTATTTACGCGCCAGCAATCATTTTGTCGGCTTTGTTGGGTTGGAATCTTACCGCAATGAATATAATGATTGGAGTATTGGTGATTATTTATACATTTTCGGGTGGTACAAAAGCAGTAAACGTGACCCAAAAACAGCAAATGTTTGTTATAATGTCGGGAATGCTAATCACTTTCTTTCTGATATTGCATTATTTGCCCAACGACATGACTTTTACCAGTGCCTTGCATATAGCTGGAGCCAATGACAAAATGAATATAGTCGATTTTTCTTTTAATCCAGAAGAAAAATATACGGTTTGGAGCGGAATAACGGGTGGTTTTTTCTTGGCCTTGGCTTATTTTGGTACTGATCAATCGCAGGTGGGGCGTTATTTATCGGGTAAATCAGTCAAGGAAAGCCAAATGGGATTAATCATGAACGGCCTTCTTAAGGTGCCGATGCAATTCTTAATATTGCTTACGGGCGTTATGGTTTTCGTGTTTTTTCAATTCAATCCGGTTCCTTTGAATTTCAATCCAAACAACAAAGCATTAATTGAAAAATCGGCTTATAAAAACGAATACCATTCCCTTGAAAAACAACTCGAAGCACTTTCCGAAGATAAGAAAGTGATTAACTTGTTGTATATAGACCAACTCAATCAAGATTATGACAACCCAATTCTTCGAAAAGAATTGGTTGGATTATCTAGTAAAGAAAAGGATTTGAGGGATCGTGCCAAAGAAATCATCCTCAAAGCAGACAGCAATAGCGAAACCAACGACAAGGATTACGTGTTTTTCCATTTCATATTGCACTATTTGCCCAAAGGCTTGATTGGTTTGTTGTTGGCAGTAATTATTTCCGCCGCTATGTCTTCTACAGCTTCGGGACTCAACGCATTGGCATCGACATCGGCCATTGATATTTACAAGCGTAATATAAAAGAAGAGAAATCAGAAAGGCATTATGTGAACGTTACAAAATTTTTTACTTTGTTTTGGG
>Ga0214162_1000227_pt1 | contig 14007 bp, 8 predicted proteins | sample LakMenepilimnion_3_FD_153000 | JGI IMG/M metagenome (GOLD analysis project Ga0214162, IMG submission 153000) | Freshwater microbial communities from Lake Mendota, WI - Practice 20APR2010 epilimnion v5 | ecosystem: Environmental > Aquatic > Freshwater > Lake > Epilimnion/Euphotic zone | place...
ATTTCCCCCGAAATGGCGCTGTATAACTACGCACGGTTCTACGATATCCCCAATGCGGGGGTTGACACCCTGATGGGGTTCGAACCGGGCACTGCCGATGAATGGGTAGCGCAGAATATTCCCGCACCTCAAGGGGATACATATGTAGCGCCAATTGGTAATGGGGAGGTTGCCTCCGTGTTCAAGCCCGGTGATACAGTGGCCCCCAACGCGGTACCATTCAACGGGCCGGGGTCCCGGGCTGCATGGGAAGCTGCACGGGACGCTGCAATGGCTAAAGCAGGTTTAACGCCACCGCCAAAAACGAACGCTGCAATGGGTATAGCAAGTTTAACGCCAACGCCAACGCCAACGCCAACGCCAACGGCTACGCAACAATACGCCCCTCTGGGGTCTACCGAGCGGGCTACCGTCGAGCGAATGGCTAGGGAACAAGCCACGGCCCAAGGGATCAGTCCTGAAATGGCGTTGTACCGATATGCACAACAGCAAGGTATCCCCAATGCAGGGGTTGATGCAATGATGGGGTTTACCCCGGGCTCGACTACTAGCTGGCTAGCTACGCAGCCTGCACCTCAAGGCCACTCGTACACGGGCGCTACCCCCGTAAAACTTGCACAGGGCGGCATTGCATCTCTGGCTAAAGGCAGGCTGCTTAATGGTCCGGGGGATGGCGTTTCGGACTCTATCCCTGCGTCTATTGATGGGCACCAACCCGCAGCGCTTGCAGACGGCGAATACGTCATACCGGCCCGAATCGTGTCTGAGCTTGGGAATGGGTCTACTAAAGCAGGTGCGCAACAGCTAGACGCTATGATGAAACGCATTCAAACTACTAGGCGTAAAGCAACCAATATTGCCGCAAATACGCGAGCCACTAAACACCTCCCCGCATAAGGACTTAACATGGCAACCGCACCTACCACTACACCCGGAAGCAGCTCTTCCTCCCTGTCTACTTGGGCAGGGCCCTATGTAACGGATATGCTAGGTCAGGCTCAAGGCATTGCGGCTACGCCTTACCAGACCTACCAAGGCCCCATGACGGCAGGAGAGTCGGGGCTGCAGTCCAAAGTCTTTCAAGGGTTAGGAAACCTAACCATGCCGCAAAACTTAGGGGGCACCTTCGCGCAACAGGGCGGGTCTTTCTTCCCTAAAGACGGGGCTGGCGGGGCGCAGCAATACACCTTCTTAGGAGCCGATCAATCCGCAAAGGTTATGGCTGAAGCTAAAAGGCAGGCTGCTGCGCAGGGTATTTCTCCCGAAATGGCGTTATATCAATACGCAAAAATAAACAACATCCCCAATGCGGGGGTGGATACGTTAATGGGGTTTGAACCGGGCGCTACCGATAAATGGGTAGGTGGGCAGCCTTCCCTACAGTCAGGTCTTCCTCAGGGGGCCGGTACGGGCCAGCCCTCAAGCGTAGCGCAGTCTTACATGAACCCGTACTTGCAGTCTGTGCTGCAGCCGCAGATGGAAGAGCTTCGTCGCCAATCTCAAATTACTCAAATGGGTAACGCTGCCAAGATGACAGGCGCTGGGGCTTTTGGAGGCGCTCGCCAAGGTATTATGGACGCTGAGACCCAGCGGAACCTCATGCAAGAGATGAATAAGACCGTAGGCCAAGGCTATGCAACGGCTTTTGATAAAGGTACAAACCAGTTCAACATCGAGCAGGGTCAAGGTATGGGGGTTGCAAACCTGCTAGCCCAACAGGGTGCGGTACAGCGTGGAATCGAGCAAGAAGGTGTAACAGCCGACTACAATGAATTCCTTACGCAGCGGGACTATCCTATGAAACAAACCCAGTATCTGCAGTCAATGCTTCAAGGGCTACCAATCTCTACCGTAACTAGCTCCGCGGCACCCATGACTAAATTAGGAGACCTTAACGCCACAGTGGGCGGCCTAGGCTCCTTGTTCGAGAAGATTAAAAAACTCATCCCTACGGAGTAACCCATGAACCAGATGCAATCTCAACCTATGCCTATGGGCCAGCCGCAAGGGGGTCCTCAAGGATTCAGCGCTCCCGCTGCCGGGGTAAATCTGTTCAAAGTTCAAGAGCAGTTGAAGGATATGCCGCAGCAGCAGATCATGGCGTACGCCAACGGGTCCAATCCTGACATGGTGCCCCCATATATTGCCTTAGGCGAGATGGAACGTCGTACCCGCATGGCTAAGAATGCGCAGACCGGCCAGCCCCCACAAGGTACTGTCAAAGACAATCTGGAGAACCAGATTAAGCAGACTGCGGGTATCGCATCCCTCGGTAATATGCGTCAGCAGCAGATGGGGCAGGCCCAAGCACAACAAGCTATGAGTACCCCCGGTGCCGTACCGGGCGGGGTGCCCCAACCCCAGCCCCAAGGGGAGCCCCCTGTAAGGATGGCCCAAGGCGGATTGGCTTCGGTGCCTATCAACCCCCGCATGACTGCCTATAAAGATGGCGGTATTGTTGGGTATGCGGATGGTGGGGATGTAGAGGACGAAGAGGACGAAGAGGACGAAGAAGATGACATGGGAGCCCCTAGTCCGGTAATGCTTGCTAGCGCTCAACTTCCGGGGGCGGGTATGGGAAACCCAATGGGGGACTATGCGGCTGCTAGAGACGCAATTACCGCGCAGATAGGCAAAAGAGGCCCCGCACCTAAATCCCGCGAAGAAATAATAGCTGCATTGACCCAATCAAATCCTGAACAAGCCGCCATGCTGAAGCGGGATGTTGAGGGTGAATACCTCAAACGTTTGGAAGAATTGCAAGGCAGACAAGGGGAGAACGATACCCGGGCTCGAGAAGACCTGCAATCTCGTAGGCGTATGGACTTGTGGCAGTCCCTTATTGCCGGTGGCGAAGGCTCTCGGGGCCGGGGTATTGGCGGACTCATGGCAGGTATGGGGCAGTCGCTTGGACGTTCGTACGCAGAAAGGGCCGCAGAGGAAGCTGCGCTGCGCGATCTCCCGCTTAAACGCCAAGAGATTATGGCTAAGGCGCAGTATGAGATGCAAGGACTGCAACGCGCTCGCGCGGAGGGGGATATTAAAGCCGCCACCATGCACCAGCAAAACTTGGCTAAGCTAGAAAATGAAGCGAAGAAGGCTGAGTTGGGCGCATTGGGTCGATCTGTCGGCGCAGCAGGTAATGTAGCCGGTCGATATACGTCCGGGGAAGCAACTAAAGAAGCGGCTCGAACGTATGCCGCACAACGCCTTGAGTCTTCAAAAATTGCTGCGAAATCCAAAGAGGTGCGTGCAGGTTTACGGGGTAGTGGAAAACCTCCTCCAACGCCCATAGACATAGAAATGCTGCTAGCCGAATACAAGGAACTTGTAAAAGCAAATGCCGAATCTCCTAAGCTAAGCGAACCTGAGGGCTTACGTGCAGAGCGAGCCACCCGCATTACAGAGATTAGGCGGCAGCTAGAAGCATTTGGTAGGACTGGCGTACGACAAGCCAATAAAATACCCGATACTCCCGATACCCCCGGCGCAGGCTTTAAAGTATTAGGTAGTCGCCCCGCACCCCAATAGGATTTACCCATGCACATCTATAGCGTACAAGGCCCCGATAATCGTATTTATGACATAGAAGGCCCAGAGGGCGCGTCAGATGAGCAAGTTATTGGGGCATTGCAAAGTCATCTAGCAGCTACGCCCACAACGGCCCCCGTCGAAGCAGCGCCAACCTCGCTATCTGATGTAGCCCTTACGGGATTACAAAGTTTAGTGGGGTCGGGTAAATCAATGCTGCAAGGCTTTGGTGCAGAGGTTGCTCCCGCCGAATCGTTAGATGAACTGCAGAAGTGGCTGGGGTCGAAGATGACCCCGGAGCGCCAAGCGGAGCTTAAACGTCAAGCGGAAGCGACCAAAGCCGCGGCCAAGTCGGGCAGCATAGGGCAGGAGATAGCTACTGCGGGTAAGAACATTGCAGCGGCGCCGATACTCACGGCTACGCAAGGTATTGGTTCGTCCGTGCTTCCTGTTGTAGCGGGTCTGGGGGCTATGGCTCTTGGGGCTTCGCTAGGCGCTCCGGTAGCGCTGGCTGCTGCGGTAGGTATTGGCGCTAAGTATGCGCTCGGTGCGCTGCAAGGCGCTGGTGAAGTTAAGGGTAGTATCTACGAGGAAGTTCAGAAAGAACTCGTAGCTAAAGGCGTACCCAAAGAAGCTGCTAAACAGCAAGCTCTAGCGTCCCAAGAATACTTGGGTAAAAACTGGGGCGGTATTTTGGCTGCGGGGGGTATAGGTGCCGTTGCCGGAGGTACGGGCCTTGAGAAAAACCTAACGGGCTTGTTCGGCAAGAAGACTGCCGAAGAAATTGCCAAAGATACTGCGCGTAAGGCTGCTGCAGGTTATGGGACTCGCGTTGGGGCCGCTGCCCTTAAAGAAGCAGTGCCGGAGGCCATCCAAAGCGGGCAAGCCCGGGGCGCTACCAACATCGCATTAACGGAAGCGGGAGTACCTACGCCCACAATGCAAGGTATTGCCGGAGAAGCAACTACCGGAGCCCTCTCGGGGGCTTTGGCTGCGGGGCCTGTTAGTGCTTATACAGAACGCGGAGGCCCTGCGGGTCCTGCAGCGCCAACTACACCCACTGCAGGGCGTGCGCCAACTGCCCCTAGGTATTCCGCGTCGGCTCCCGTAGTAAAACTCCCCCCCGTAACTCCGGCTCCTGCGGCCCCTGATCTGACTACGCAGAAACCTGAGGAGTTAATCCTTGCTGCAGAACGTCTAAAGCAGCAGCCTGCCACCCCGGAACAAGCCGCTCAACTCGATGCGATTCGGGAAGAGTTGCGTGCGCGAGACCTCGCGGAGGTCGCCACCCGCCAAAAAGTTATTGAGGATGAGGCCTTCGCAGCTAAAGAAGCCGCTGCCGCAGAAGCGCTCCGCGCCCAGCCTACGACTGAAATGCAGCAGGTCGAGATGCGGGCCGCTATGCCTGAAGGAGAGCTTGCACCTCAACTTGACTTGTTTGGTAGGCCTCTTGCCCCTGCGCCCGATCAAGCGGAGCCTACAGTTGGAGACTTGCTTGGTGGCGTAGAACTAACCACAGAGAACATGCAGGATGCCGGTCTTGCACGTACACCTCAAGAACTTGAAGCACTAGGCCAACAGCGGCTACCTTTGCGCCGCACTCCTGAAGGAAAGCCGACTACTACCGCCCCTGTTGTGGAGGCGGCAAAACCTGTTGCTCCTGTAGCCCCCGCTCCTGTAGCCCCTCCAATTCCCGAGCCCATCCTGCGCCCTGCGCCTACGGTATATACGCCTGAGACGGCCCCAACGGTACTAGGCCCAGATACATTCAAAGCACTAGGTATTGGCCCCACTGCAGTTATTCGTAAGGCCCCCATTGTGGGGTTGGATATCACTGATCCGGCTAATGCTGCGCAGATTAAACGCGATCTGGAGATGTACCGGGAAGGTCGAAGCGAAGGAATTCAGGCTAAGATTGACCGCTATCTAGCCCGTCCTGAATTTAAAGCTGTACCTTCGGAGCCCGTCAATGTACAACCCTCTCTCCCTGCGTCACCTCCAACTGTCCAAGCCACTGAGCCCGGAGGAAGTCAGCCTAGCGTGGAAGTACCTGTTCAACCTACCGAGCCAGCACCCGTTCAGCCCGCCGCAGCCGCGGCCCCCGCGAAGCCTGCGGAAACTGTCGGACTCGGATTGGCACCTGCTGGACCTCCTACTAGCACAGGAACTGCGGCTAAAGGAACGCCTCCCGTTGCACTGACTAAGGACACGGCTATTGCAGGATTACAAGCCCGGGTCGACAACGCCGGTACAAAACCTGCGGCCCGCAAGGAAGCTGCCGATACGATTGCGCTGCTTAATGATCCTACGGAGAACGAGACCCAAGAAGATAAAGCCGGTAACTTACGGTTAGCAGCCAAAGTATTAGGGCGCACGGCAGTTGAAACTCCGACTAAACCTGCAGAACCTGCGACAAAGCCAAAAGTTCCTGTGGGCGGGATGTTTGGCGCTTTGGTTAAACCCGGAACGCCCGATATTGCTCAAGAGGAAGCTCCTACAAAAGCTCCCAAGAAAGCCCCTAAGCAGGGCCGGGCGGTTGACTTTACTACTGAGGAAGCCAAGGCAGAGGCTAAGGCCGAAGCTGCTGCGGTAAAAGCCGCGCGGATTAGAGCCGATCAGGCTAAACGACAAGCGGCGGCACTAGCTAAGAAGTCAAAGAAACAGCAAGGGAAGGTACTGTTCGGAGCGCCAAAAGCCCCTCCTGCTAAACCCCAAGCTGCGCAAGACGCGGCGGATACGCTGGCTGCAATGGGCCGCACGCTGCCTACCGAAGATACCCGTAGCTTACCGGAGCGCGTCAAAGATGCCGTGGCGGACTTTATGCCAAAGCGTAAGGGAACGGAAAGCTGGACTACTGCGTTTGTCAATATGGCGTCGGACGCCCTTGACGCTAGTGAGCCGCTGATCCGGGCAGTTCGTGAGGAAGCCCGAGCTACCATGCCTGAAGGCGAAGCTACAGACCTGCTGATGCAGTTGAGCCAGTCTCAAGCATCCCATGCAAGCTCCTTGGCGGACTCCGCACTGCAGACAGGGGGACTTAAATACAACCCTGAAACGTATAAATTTCAAACTACCAAGTCTGAGGCCAATACAAACGCTATAAATGCTGAGTATGGCGCGATGATGCGGGAGTACGGGCTCACGTTGCCAGAAGCCCGGTACTACGCAAGCACTGCACTAGAGTCTAAGCGTATGGATGCCCTGTATAAGGTACGCGACAAGATGCTGGCAGATGCCACTACGCTAGAAGCTACGGGTAAGAAAGATGGGGCCAAGAAACTCCGGGATAAAGCAGAGGCGCTTGTATTCCACATGGAGCCTGACCAAGTTAAAGAGGGCTTGAAGTTATTCCAGACAATGCCAGAGATTCAAAAGATTGATGACATTAAGCAGGAGATGCGTAGCTGGATTCGGGACCTCCTGCAGAAGACGGGGGTCTGGTCCGAGGAGCACGGACAGTGGATGCTGGACAACGCGGAATGGGTTCCATTCAATCGTGAGTTTACGGATAAAGAAACCATTGCATCTGGCTTTAACAAGTACGTAAAAGGCTTACAGGTAAAAGCTAAAGAGAAGGCCTTCAAAGGTTCCATGCGGGAAGTGCATGACGTGGTGGACAACTTCAGTAATTGGGCTGCGTACAGTGTGCGTAGCGCAATCGCTAACCAGAAAGCGCAGGAGCTTGCACAAGCATCCCTAGAGTTCCTGCCTGATACGGAAGTCCGCCGTGTAGATACACCTGCAAAGGGTGCCTCAGATCGGACCATCTCGTATCTGGAGAACGGTACTACCAAGTATTTAGAGTTTGAGAGCGCGGCCAAAGCAGGTGTCTTTCGGGGCATGGAGTCTTTTGGGCGATCCACCCTGCCGTTTATTGGCGGTATGCTGGATTGGACGAACAATGTGTTCCGGGCTTCCATTACAAACTTTCCCCTGTTCCCGCTGTACCAGCTTCCGATGGATGCCATTAGCGCGGTGTTTATATCTGGACTAAAGCCAAAGTACGCCTTCAAAATTCCGTTAACTGCAGTCGCAGAAGCAGTACGTACTATGACGGGCGCGAGCCAAGCACGGGAGACGCTAAAAGAATACGGGGCGGTAGGCGTGAGCGACTATAACGCTATGCTTAATCGTACTAATGCGGAGGCTAATGCAGGGCTACAGAAGTTGTCTACATGGGCCAAGTATCAGAACCTCATGCAGAACATCAATATGGGGGCTGATAATGCCGTGCGTCAGGCGGTATACCTTGCTGCTAGGGATGCGGGGCTTACCGAAGCTGAAGCAGTTGAAAAAGCCTTTGAGATTATTAACTTCCGCACGCGGTTAGGTAACGCAGGGCTAACGCAAGTAGCACGAAACGTTGTGTTCTTCAACTCCTTGTTAGCGGCAACTCGGGCTGCATTGAAAGTAGTTAGCGGAGAAGGTATCTCCCCTGCCGATAGAGCGCAGGCTAAAAAATCACTGCTTAGTAATATGGCATGGCTGGCGGGGATATCGTTCCTAATGGCTGCGGCTAATGTAGGCGATGAAGATTACGAAAAAATGTCCCGTGTTGAGCAAGCTTCCAAGCTGACCCTCCCCGGTATGCACGGGTGGGGCATCCCCATGCGGCCCGATATCTTTACGTTGCCTAAGTTCTTTGCGGAAACATTGTTTCGCCAGTTTGCTAGCAAATACTCAGACGACCCTGCAAAACTTACGGCGACCGTTAAGGACGTAGTGCTTAACGCACTAATCTCTGGCCCCCTGCCGGCTCCGCAAGCACTTAAAGTTGGGGTTGAACTTGCTACAAACTACAGTTTCTTTACCCAACGTCCTATTGTCGGACAGGGTTTGGCGAAACAAGAAAGCTACCTGCAGTCTTCTGCATCTACTAGTGAGGCTTCCAAGTTTATCGGAGAGACCTCTAAGCGGTTACTAGAGTCCGCAGGTATCGAGTCGCAAGGTATCTCCCCAATTAAGCTTGACTACTTCTTACGCGGAATGCTGGGTATGTACGGCGGAGCCGTAATGTTAATGTCCAATAGCCTTGTAGGTAATAAGCCTTCGGAGTCCCTGCCAGATACGCTAGCCTCAGTACCCGGTATGAGCCGGATCGCGGTTAAAGAGTTTGACTCGCAGATCAAAAACGATTTTTACGATCTGGCTAAACGAGTAGATACCGCGGTTACTACACTGCGTAGACTGGAGTCCACCGGTAAAATTCCGGAAGCCCGTGCGTACCAAGAGAAGAACCTCAAACTCTTAAAATATCAAGCGTCCGTAAGCGGCATACAAGATGCACTTGGCGAGGTTAGAGCCGCGATATCTCAAATTAGCGCATTGCCGGACGATAAAAAAGGCGGGCGTGAGAAAGAAATCCGTAGGCTGCGAATAGTGGAGCGTCAGTTTCTTCAGCGATATGAATCGCTTATCAAAGAGATGCGGACCAAAGCCTTAGGCTAGTCGCCAGATACGCACACCGTAGTAGCCAAACTCTACGCGGTTGTGCGCTTTTAAAAGAATTCGGAAGTGGCGTTCCGCAGGCTTCAACAACTTGCGGACTTCACTCGCGGTTGCGGTAGTCTTAAGGAACACCGAATACCCGGGAAGTAGACCCTCCCACGGTATGTAGTACGGCACTCCGTAGACATGGATGAACCGAACCGAATCAGGGATTAGATAGGGCCGCGCCATTGTCTACTGCAAAAGTCGTATCGGTTAAGCCCACTGCTATACCGTCAATGCAATAGCAGCGAATACCCATAGCGTCGAAACTTCCGATAGCCCCAGCGCCGATCCGCTTTGTCATCGCAGCCCCCCCATTCTTGAGCACCTTGCGATCTGCAAGCTCTTTGATAGCCTGCTGGAAGTCCACCTGCCGGGACACAAAATAGTCCTTAAGCGCCGCCGCAGGTATCCACAACTCACGAGTATCCGGCTCATACCGAATGCGCAGTGGGCCGCGTGGGGATTGCGTAGGGGCGCTTAGGTTGCCCAAGGTACGAGCGCCGTTGATGACCAGTGCATTGTTCAGGTTCTCGTTAACGTAAGTAGTCAGCGTTTCCTGTGCAGCCAAGGTGTTGTCTGCTGCGGGGGCAATGATGTCAGCCCGGATGTCGGTAATAACGTGCAACGCATAGGTGTATACCCGAGAGATACTGATAGCACACAAGCCTAGCTTCACCGCAATGCTGAGCCCGGTAAAGGCGCAGGCCAACACGATAGAGTAGAACCGATCCGCCTGCGTAAGGCTCAAGTCATTGTCTATGCGGGACTGAATCTTCTTAAGCTGCGCAATAACCTTCTCCCGGTTCTGCATAACGTACTGAATGAATACGGGTCCCGCAACCCCGTAGTTATCTGCCAACGCTCCAAATATAAGGTCTGACTCCTGTTTGCTTATATCGGCAGGGCGGTTAACCCGAAGCTCAATAAGCCTACGCAGTTCGCCGTCAGAGGTATTCTTGAGGCGGGTCAACTTGTCGTACAGCGACGAGTTACTGGACATAATCACGAAGGTCATCCATGATGTGTTGTTTACGCGCAACTTGTTTGTCTGCGACTCCATACGATTCTTGCCCCGCCCCTGCGGGATATCGTAGATCAACTCGGACAGTTCCTCGTCCCCGTAGTTGGTGACCTCATCCATAGTCGCCGCCATGCTGTTCAGCGTACCAAGCCATTGCATCTTGGACACCCCCGTGTCAGTCTTCTTCATCAACAATTCGCTGGGGTGCCCGAATATGGAGTTGATGACCATCTGCGCGGTAGTCTTGCCGGTACCGGACTTATTAGACATCAAGTTAATGGCCGCACCTCGCACCTCCATACCGCCAATGAGCCGCAGGAGCGGAGCCCCAAACCCAAAGGCAAGGGAGAGTGCATGGGCTTCCATGCCCGGACGGTCGTAGAAGTTGGCAATCGTAGACCACTTAGCCAGCGTACCCTTTGCCATCAACTTGGGGGCCATTGCTTTAGTCGCGCTAGCTGCGGGGGCAAGACGTATCCCGTGCGCTGTGTACTCCAACTCGCCAACAACGAAGCCACTGTCGTCCGGGGTCCAACCCATCTGGTTGCGGGTACGGTCAGATGCAAACGACTTCTGCAAATTGCGAATCGACGCTGCGAGATAGGCCATGATGTTATCCAGTTCTTTGTTGATCGCTACTACCCCGTGCTTGAGTAGCAGGTCACGCATTTTTTCTTTGGTTAGTAAGTGAGCTACGGGGGCAATGAAACGGCGAATACCATCGTGCGGAGTATGTAGGTTCACACCTACAAGTTCCCCCTCGCCGTCCCCTTGCTCTGAGGAGTCGTAAAACCGTGAGGATAGATATAGGTCGTACTTGTAGATTTCTACTTCTATCGGGTCGCCCGATTCCTTGTCTTTGCTCTTGAGGTAGACCCCACCATGTAACCCCCGAAAGTACGGGAATGGGTATGCGGGGATTTCTACTTGGACCTTTGTATCGGCCCCGATCTCTGCGTTGTCTGGGTTCAACTGCTGCTCAACGATGTACACATCATTGATGGCTTCCGCAGCTTCTACCTTGCGGCCCAACGCAATAGGGCTTGTGATGCGTTGCGTACACCCTGCGCACCCTGCGCTGTAGTTAGAGCGGTACCACTCACAAGTCATAGGCCCCTGCGTGCCCTCGGCTTTCTGCAACGTGCCTTCCGCGGTATACCCGGGGTGCCCGCGAGACAAGGTATGGATAGAAGTCTCAGCGTCTGTACAGCGCCATGCGATAGACAGTGCGGCCCTCCACAGAGGCTCTTCCAAGGTAGCGCTGTTCTGCACTGCGTTGGATATCTGAGCGCAACCTGTGCCCCGCAAGCTGCGGCGTACGATCCGGGAGAATTCTGACGCAGGGTAGTCACCCCCTGCAAGAGCGCGGGTCATGGCGTCGACGCCCTCACCCTTAGCAGCGGACCAGTCAATCTCTTCCACTATCGGGGGCATCACGGCTTTAAGCGTAGCCAGATCGCTGACTACCCCCTCTACCATGAGCAAGACTGGCACTGCCGGGGTAACCTTGTGGTTAGCCGTATCCACCATGCGCAGAACCCGGGCAGGGTCCGCGGTCACGCTCAGGTCAATCGCCAGCTTGTGCTCTACACAAAGTTGTTTGAAAGCGCGGGCTAAGGGTTTCCACGTAGCCGTAGTAAGGACTTCATGGAACGGCCAGTAGACATGCAGCCCACGGCCTGAGTTAACTATATAGGGGGTAGGTAGCCCTGTGGTGGCGATGAACGCCCGAAGTGCGGAAGCGCCTTCAGCCTGATCTTCGTAGGGCTTACCCTCGCCACAATCTATATCTACAAAAAGGCAGCGTAGTGCCTTCGCGTTTGCTGCCTTGCGGCCCTCTGCGGCATCGGTGTATGCAGCCAGAGCAAAGAATACGTTGGTGTCCTGTGCGTGTAGCACATTGCCCCGGTCAACGAGGTCTTGGATGGTTGGGTGAAAACTAGGGACTACGGTCCCGTTTTTGATGCTTAAAGCACAGTACAAGCCTTCAGGAGGCAATACAGCATGATAGAAGGAAATATTCACACATCCTCACGGTCGGGATAAATTGGGTAAAAGGTGGGGCAGCGGCCCGTGTTCCGCTTTGTCGAGAAGGGATCAGCTTCTCCTAGCCCCGGGACGGGATTATGCCTGTGCTTTAGGCGGACCCGTCATAAAACTATTTATTTTCTCAATGAACTCTCCCCGGGGCCGAAAGGTTCCTGTGAACCATGAGTACACAGTCTGCCTAGTTACCCCTAGGGTACGTGCCACTGCGGCAACAGGAATCTCATGATGCAGGCAGTAGTCGGCAAGCTGAACCCCCAAGAGGGCGGGGTCAGCCGCTTGGATCGCTTTCACAAGCGAATACGAATAACCCCGGGCATCACTCATCGTCAGAGCCCCACTCGTCCAACATAGCGCTCACATCCTTGGCAGGAGTCGCAACTACTTCAGGCTTTTTGGAAACCTTCTTAGGGGCGGCAGGCTCTGCTGCGGGTGCTTCAGCGGGCTTGTTGAAAGCTGCGGGGAGTGCGGCCAGTGCCGGGGCCTCCTTGATAACCATCTTGCTCTCGATAGCCTGTGCCGCATCCTCGGAGCCGCCTTGAGCGCGTGCAACTGTGAGTTCTTCCCGCGTCAACGGACGGATAGCGCGAAACTTCAGGACCGGAACTGCTTCAGATGTATCGAACCGGGCTTCCGTAACCACGCCCGACATAGGAACACCGTGGCCTGACAGAAACTTAGCGTATGCCTGCAGGGGCATCTTGTCGCCTTCAGCGCGGCCAAACAAAGACTTGGCAGGGAGTTGCAAGCGATAGACGTTACCGCTCAAGTCACCCTCAAGGGCCACTGCAAAACGCTGGCTAAAGCGGCACGCACGAGATTCGCCTTGCCCGGAACCTGCGATGTTCTGTTTGCAGGTAGCGCAGGAAGAACCTTGCGGGGCCTTAACCGTGGCGTCTGGCAGCTTGCCGTCAGCGGAGAAACAGGCAGGGCTGGTAGCTGCGCCTTCTTCATAAACACCTTCGTAGTAAGTACGGGCCACAGAAGGGGCTGCATTGACCACTACCAAATTCATGGCGCGGTCCTCATTCTTGGCAATCTCTTCGCCGCCAACGATCATGCGCCACACACCGCCTTTGATGGAGATGGTCTTGCCTGTCGAGCCACCAGCAAGACGCTTGGTGAATTCATCGGGGTCAGCGCGAAGGTAGTCAGGAAGAGAAGCGCCGGATTTGAATAATGTGAGTTCAGACATGATATGTAACTAATATTAGTTGAGTTGGATTGACACGGGTAACACAGGAATGCACGGGTAGATTTATTTGGTTGCTCTCCTTACGGTAACAGAATATTTGGCATCAACGTTGAGCCCTTCAGGCATCAAGCCGGGGTTATCTTGCAAGAACTGCTTCATGTTAGTTTGCGCTACGCGGCGCTCCAAGAGGTCTACGGCATCGTGGGCACGAATGAAGGCGTGCATAGCACTCCAGTCGCTAGTCCAATAGCGGGTCTTCACCGTGCGGGTAAAAGAGCCGTGGGCAGTCTTGCCGCCATCTTGGCCGGTAGTCTTGCAGATGGTAAGAAGCTCAGCTTCTATAGCGTCCATCTGGGTCTCTAGGCCCGCTAAACGAGCCTCATGCTCCGCGACCATAGCAGTCTTGGCATCACGCATTTTGATATACACACGCACTAACTTATCAGCATCATACTTAGTTTCGTCGGTCATTTTGTTTCCTTGGTTGGGAGTCTTTATTATACACAGTCTAGCCTGAGTGTCAAGCAATCTCTTGTCTATATAAATCAACTAGGCCTTGGTGGAGGTCAACCTTACCGTCTAACATAGCGTACACCCGACGCTCCACGGGACTGCCCTGCAGGCGAACTACCGTTACCTTGTTAACTTGCCCCGCCCTGTGCGCCCGGGCATTGCCCTGCAGATACAACTCAGCGGAGGGCACTGGCCCCCACCACACTAC
>Ga0214162_1000228_pt1 | contig 13981 bp, 10 predicted proteins | sample LakMenepilimnion_3_FD_153000 | JGI IMG/M metagenome (GOLD analysis project Ga0214162, IMG submission 153000) | Freshwater microbial communities from Lake Mendota, WI - Practice 20APR2010 epilimnion v5 | ecosystem: Environmental > Aquatic > Freshwater > Lake > Epilimnion/Euphotic zone | place...
GAATATGGAATCGATTTAAAACTGAACATTCCCAGAATTTGGTTCCCATTTGCCACCGAAAAAATTATCCCAAAAAGCATGATTCCTACGACAATACTCTCTTCTGGTATGTCTTCGCAAAAAAACATTGGATTAGACAAACAAAATTTCACCAGCGCTTTAACATACAATTGGACTCCAAAAAGAAACAATACTGCCCGTTTTGATTTATTCAACATGCAATATGTCCGAAATCTAAACCCTAAAAATTATTTCAATGTGTATGAGTCTTCCTATACAGCCTTGAATGAAATAGGAAGAGTTTACAATACAAATCCCGACTGGGTAGACGACAATGGCGATTTGAAAATAGAAGAAGGAACAGCGGGTTTTACTAATGCCGTTTTGTCCGGAACAACGGCTTTGACGCCATCAGATCAATCTTTTACGGACGTGAACAGCATTGAAGAACGAAGGCTTAGATTGACTGAAAACGACTTTATCCTGGCCACTAGCTATACTTTTTCTAAAACAACCCGAAACGACTTAAAAGACAATAACTTCTACCTTTTTAGAACCAAAATAGAATCTGCGGGCTCTTTATTGTCATTATTTTCAAATGCCACTAGCTTGCCTAAAAACGCAAATGGGAATTATGAAATTTTTAATTTAGAATATTCAGAATACATAAAAACAGAATTTGATTATATTAAATATTGGGATTTATCCAAAGAAAAAGTGTTGGCAGTTAGAACCTTTTTCGGAATCGCCATTCCTTACGGAAATTCAAACAACATTCCTTTTTCCAGAAGTTATTTTGCCGGAGGTTCAAATGACAATAGAGCCTGGCAACCCTATCGTTTAGGGCCGGGAAACAGCGGAGCCGTAAATGATTTTAATGAAGCAAATATGAAAATTGCTTTGAGCACCGAATTCAGATTTAAAATATTGGGTAGTTTGAAAGGGGCATTATTTGCTGATGCAGGCAATATTTGGAATGTTCTTGATGATGTAACAGCTGAAAAAGCCCGATTTAATGGTTTAAGTGATTTAAAAGAATTGGCTCTCGGCACAGGAGTTGGTTTGCGATATGACTTGAGCTTTTTTGTCGTTCGATTAGATATGGGCTTTAAAACCTACAATCCCGCCAACGAAATTGGCCAACGATGGTTTAAAGATTTCGATTTTGCCAACTCCGTATTTAATTTTGGAATAAATTATCCTTTCTAATACTAATTAATTCTTATTTTTGCAGTCTTAAAACAACAAAATAAATAAACAACTAAATAAATTACAATGGCACACAATATCAAACCGGGCGTAGCTACAGGAGATCAAGTTCAAGAAATTTTCAATTATGCAAAGGAAAAAGGGTTTGCGCTTCCGGCGGTTAACGTTATTGGCTCAAATACCATAAACGGAGTTCTTGAAACTGCAGCAAAACTTAATGCTCCCGTTATTATCCAATTTTCGAATGGTGGAGCGCAATTTAATGCTGGAAAAGGACTTTCTAATGCAGGCGAAAAAGCGGCTATCGCCGGTGGAATTGCCGGAGCAAAACATATTCATACTTTGGCCGAAGCTTATGGTGCAACCGTAATATTACATACTGACCATTGTGCCAAAAAATTATTGCCTTGGATTGACGGCCTATTGGATGCTTCCGAAAAACATTTTGCAGAAACAGGCAAACCATTATACTCTTCTCACATGATTGATTTGTCTGAAGAGCCTATCGAAGAAAACATCGAAATTTGTAAAGAATATTTGGCTAGAATGAGCAAAATGGGAATGACATTGGAAATCGAACTAGGAATCACAGGTGGCGAAGAAGATGGCGTTGACAACTCTGACGTTGACAGTTCAAAATTATACACACAACCTTCTGAAGTATCTTATGCTTACGAAGAATTATTAAAAGTGAGTCCTCGTTTTACAATTGCGGCTTCTTTTGGTAACGTTCATGGAGTTTACAAACCAGGAAACGTAAAATTAACTCCTAAAATCTTGAAAAATTCCCAAGACTATGTTCAACAAAAATTCAATACGGGCCACAATCCTGTTGATTTTGTTTTTCATGGTGGTTCTGGTTCTACATTAGAAGAAATAAGAGAAGGTATTAGCTACGGTGTCGTGAAAATGAACATCGATACCGACTTGCAATTCGCCTTTACTGAAGGTATTCGTGACTTTATGGTAAACAACATTGATTACCTAAAAACTCAAATTGGGAATCCAACTGGTGATGATGCTCCAAACAAAAAATATTACGATCCAAGAAAATGGTTACGTGAAGGCGAAATGACATTCAATGCAAGACTGGAACAAGCCTTTGCAGATTTGAATAACGTAAACACACTGTAAAAAGAGTGTTCAGTATTCAGTTTTTAGTGTTCAGTTCAAAAATTGAATAGTAAAAACTGAATACAACAACACTGAATACTGAACACTGAAAACTATAAAAATGGCTTGGTTTAAAAGAACAGCAAAAGGAATAACGACGGCTACCGAAGACAAAATGGACGTCCCAAAAGGACTTTGGTACAAATCACCAACCGGAAAAATTATTGATGCCGACGAACTAGCGCGAAATCTTTGGGTTAGCCCAGAGGATGGTTTTCACGTTAGAATTGGCAGCGCCGAATATTTTGAAATATTGTTTGACAACAATGAATTCATAGAATTAGACGCAACAATGACTTCGAAAGATCCTTTGCATTTTGTGGACACCAAAAAATATTCCGATCGTTTGAAAGACGTTATGGCTAAAACCAAGTTGAAAGACGCGGTTCGCACTGGCGTTGGAAAATCAAAAGGGAAAGACTTGGTGGTTTGTTGTATGGATTTTGCCTTTATTGGAGGTTCCATTGGTGCGGTTGTTGGAGAAAAAATTTCCCGTGCCATTGATTATTCCATCAAAAACAAGGTTCCTTTTGTGATGATTTCGAAATCAGGTGGCGCCAGAATGATGGAGGCCGCTTATTCGTTGATGCAATTAGCCAAAACTTCTGCGAAATTAGCCCAATTAGCCGATGCAAAAATTCCCTATATTTCCTTGTGTACCGATCCCACAACCGGAGGCACTACCGCTTCTTATGCCATGCTTGGCGACATCAATATTTCTGAGCCAGGCGCATTGATAGGTTTTGCAGGCCCTAGAGTTGTAAAAGACACTACAGGAAAAGATTTGCCCGAAGGTTTTCAAACTGCCGAATTTGTACTTGAACACGGCTTCCTGGATTTCATCGCCTCCCGAAAAAAATTGAAAGACTCCATCAATTTGTATATCGATTTGATACAAAACAATACTATTAGATAAATGAAATCCCGAGCTAATCGGGATTTTTTTTGATTTGTCCTGAAAAAAGCCTCAAATTAAGGAATGTCGATTATGTATCGCTTCGCCTATTCGCTATCGCTCGGGTCAAATAGTCCAATGAAATTGTACTATTTTCATACTATATCAGCATTATACAGTAAAAAAAGTAGACTATTTTATAAATGGTAATGGTGTAATAATCGCAAATTTGCTTCATAGATTATAAGTAATAAAAGCTGAAAATGCCTCACAAATAGAATTTTGAGGTGTTTGCAGCTTTTTTATTTCCAACATATTACTTTTTTCAGGGAACTTTGGTCAATATATCTTAACATTTAACACTCAAAAAGTGAAATAATTGCAAAATTTTCACTAAAATTGGCAAATATTATATTTAATCAAAATTCATGAATAAGCATAAAATCACCTTCGTTTTTTTAATGTTGTGTTTCACTTTTTTCGGCCAACAAAAAATCACTATTGAAGCCATTTTTAATGGCGAATTTAGAGCCAAGGGAATGGACGAACTTCAGTCTCTGCAAAATACAAACCAGTATACGGTATTGAATTATGATGGGGCTTCAAGAAGTATGCGAATTGATTTATTCGATTTTGCAACCTTAAAAAAAGTGACTACGTTAATAGACAGCAAAAATCAAAATAAATTACTGGACGGAATCGAAAGCTATTCTTTCAGTTCAGACGAAAAAATGATTTTGATTGCCAATAATACCACCCCAATTTACAGACATTCCTTTACAGCCGATTATTTTCTATATAATATCGGAACCAAGGAACTCAACAAGGTTTTGGAACAGGTGCAAGAACCCACCTTTTCACCTGATGCAAAAAAGATAGCTTACGCCAAAGGAAACAATCTTTTCATTTATGACATCGACTCTCAATCCAATACTCAAGTCACCAACGACGGGAGCAAAAACACCATCATTAACGGCATCACGGATTGGGTTTATGAAGAAGAATTTGCTTTTGTAAGAGCTTTCGATTGGAGCAAAGACAGCAAAAAAATAGCCTTCATTCGATTTGACGAAAGCCAAGTTCCGGAGTTTTCAATGTCAATTTTCAAAAAAGATTTGTATCCTAAAACAGAAACGTTCAAATATCCGAAAGCAGGTGAAAAGAACTCAATGGTTACTTTACACTTATACGACGTGGAGGCAAAATCCACTAAAAAAGTTGATTTAAGCCAATACAACGATTTTTATATTCCAAGGATAAAATGGACAAATGATGCCAATGTCTTATCCGCACAAGTGTTGAACCGTCATCAAAACAATTTGAATTTATTGTTCATTGATGGAAATACCGGCGCAGAAAAAGTGGTTTTGAATGAAAAAGACAAAGCTTACGTTGACATCACTGACAATTTGACTTTTCTGAAAGACAACAGCTTTATTTGGACTTCCGAAAAAGATGGCTTCAACCACATCTATTTCTATGACAAAACCGGAAAACTTAAAAACCAAGTTACAAGAGGCAATTGGGAAGTAACCAATTATTACGGTTTTGAGGAGAAAACTAAGACTATTTTTTATCAATCCGTAGAAGGCGGTTCTATCAACAGAGCTGTTTACAAGATTAATCTCAACGGAAAAAACAAAATCAAGTTGACTCAAAATACGGGAGCCAACTCTGCTACTTTCAGTCCCAATTTCCAATATTTCATCAATACATTTTCGACTACTTCCCAACCAACGACTTACACTTTGAACGAGTCCAAAACCGGAAAACAAATTCAAGTTATAGAAAATAATGAAGCCCTTGCTTCGAAATTAAAATCCTACGAATTGCCGCAAAAAGAATTTTTCGTCCTAAAAACAGAAAAAGGGAATGAGCTAAATGCTTGGATTATGAAACCGGCAAATTTTGATTCCTCCAAAAAATATCCTGTCTTTATGATTCAATATTCAGGACCTGGATCTCAGGAAGTTGTAAATGAATGGGGAAGTTCTAATGAATATTGGTTTATGATGCTAACCCAACAAGGGTATATCGTGGCTTGCGTTGACGGCAGAGGAACCGGATTCAAAGGCGCCGATTTCAAAAAAGTAACCCAAAACCAACTCGGGAAATACGAAGTTGAAGACCAGATTGATGCCGCAAAAGTTATTGGAAATTATCCTTTTGTGGATAAATCCAGAATAGGAATTTGGGGTTGGTCTTATGGCGGATTTATGTCCAGCAATTGTATTTTGAAAGGGAATGACGTTTTCAAAATGGCTATTGCCGTTGCTCCGGTAACCAATTGGCGTTTTTACGACACCGTTTATACCGAAAGATACATGCAAACGCCACAAGAAAACCCAAGTGGGTATGACACTAATTCCCCAATAAATTTTGTGGACAAGCTCAAAGGGAAATATTTGTTGATACACGGATCGGCTGACGACAATGTTCATGTACAAAATTCGATGCAAATGATGGAAGCCTTAATTCAGGCCAACAAGCAGTTTGATTCCCAAATTTATCCCGACAAAAATCATGGAATTAGCGGCGGTAAAACCAGAATTCAATTGTACCATAAAATGACTACTTTTATAAACGATAATTTGTAAACGCAGAACATGCATTTAATCACTATTCAAAATAAAATATACGAAGTTAATGGAATCAAAATCATGTTAGATTTTGATTTAGCTGAACTTTATGAAGTAGAAACTAGAGTTTTGAATCAGGCGATTAAAAGAAACATCGATAGTTTTCCCGAAGATTTTATGTTTAGATTGACAGCAGAAGAATGGGAGATGATGAGGTCATCACAATTTGTGACGACCTCATCATCACAAACTGTGATGATGGATTTGCCAAAAAACAGAACAGGAAAATATTTACCTTATGCATTCACAGAGCACGGAGTGACTATGTTAGCAAGTGTCTTAAAAAGCCCGAAGGCAAGAAAAATGAACATTACAATAGTTAGAGCATTTGTAGCTTTAAGAAAAACACTTTTAAACATAGAGAACCTAAAAAGCCAAATTCTAGAATTGGAAACGAAATATGACAAACAATTTGAAGATATTTTTGAAGCGATTCAGTTTTTAATTACGGACAATGAGATTTCTGTTAAGAAAACAGAAAGATCTAAAATAGGGTACAAAAAGTAATAAGCAAACCAGAAATTTATCTAAACGACTACTTTTATAAACGATAATTTATAATATAAACCTTAACCAAAATAAAAAAAATGAGTGAAGCAGCAGTAAAAACGGCACATCCAAATGGACTTTGGGTGTTATTTGGAACAGAAATGTGGGAACGTTTCAACTTCTACGGAATGCGGGCAATCCTGACATTATTCCTAGTCAATTCATTAATGATGAAAGAGGAAGATGCTTCTTTGATTTATGGGGGTTTTCTAGGGCTTTGTTATTTAACCCCGATGTTGGGGGGCTTTGTTGCAGACCGTTTTTTTGGAAATAGAAATTGTATTCTAATTGGTGGAGTAATGATGGCTATCGGACAATTTTTATTGTTTACAAGCGCCAGTGTTTTTGGAACAAATTTAAGTCTTGCCAATACATTAATGTGGTCTGCTTTGGGAATCATCATTTTTGGGAACGGATTTTTCAAACCCAATATCTCCAGTATGGTGGGAAGTTTGTATCCAAAACAAGAAAAAAGCAAACTCGATACCGCTTTTACCATTTTCTATATGGGAATTAATTTAGGAGCTTTCTTGGGGCAAACAATATGTCCTTTTTTAGGGGATGAAGTCGTAAATGGCGTTCAAAATGTTCACGCTTTTAGATGGGGATTCTTGGCGGCATCAATTGCGATGTTGATTGGAACCGCTGTTTTTTATATTTTGAAAGATAAATATGTAGTAACTCCAGAAGGAAAACCATTGGGTGGATTGCCAAAACACAATGATACATCAGATTACGAAGAAGGTGAATCACAAAGCGCCATATTTTCTACTAAATCTTTAATTGGCGCAGTAATCGCTTTTGTGGGATTATTTTTTGCGTTCCGTTTTCTTTTAGATGGGGACAATTTTATCAAAACCATCATTTACCCAATTATATATTCCAGTGGCTTAACATTGGCAGGACTAATTGTTTCTGATAGTTCCTTGACAAAAGTAGAGAGAGACCGAATATTTGTAATTTACATCGTTGGATTTTTCATCATATTTTTCTGGGCTGCTTTCGAACAAGCCGGTTCTTCATTGACATTTATTGCAGCAAATCAAACGGATCGAACATTTATGTTTGGATGGCAAATGCCGGCCTCAATGGTTCAAGTGTTCAACGGTATTTTTGTTTTCGGTTTCGCCTTGCCATTTAGTATTTTATGGGATAAATTGAGATCCAATGGAAAAGAGCCTTTATCCACCGTGAAACAAGCTATTGGACTTGGATTAATTGCGTTGAGTTATTTCATTATCGCATACAATGTGAAAGATTTGGGCAATAGCGGATTGTTGGCCATTAAATGGTTAATTCTTTTGTATTTAATTCAAACTTTTGCTGAATTGTGTTTGTCGCCAATTGGCTTGTCATTGGTAGGTAAACTTTCGCCAAAACGTTTTGCTTCCTTGTTATTTGGGGTTTTCTTTTTGTCTAATGCCGCAGGATATGCTTTGTCAGGAACTTTAGGGTCGATTATGCCGGCAACTGGAGATAAATTCATAAAAGCGAAGAATCTTGGTATTGATTTGCAAGGTGTTTTAGACAAAACCGTTACGCCTACTGCTGAACAATTGACACTTTTAGAAACAAACCAAATTAGCCCGACAAATCCTGTTTTTGCCGGTTTCGAAATCCACAATTTATTTGAATTCTTTATGGTATTTGTGGTCCTAACCGGAATTGCGGCACTAATTTTATTCGCATTGACCCCCGTAATCAAGAAAATGATGCACGGTATTCGATAATTCATGTAAACCTATTTCTATACCTTTCAAACCTACAAGAATAATTCGCTGTAGGTTTGTTTTTTAATACAATTCATTATGTGGAAAAATCACCCTAAAGCACTGCCTTATTTGTTTTTGTCCGAAATGTGGGAACGTTTTGGGTACTATTTAATGATTGGTATTTTCACGCTATACCTGAAAGATGTTGAGGCTGGTTTTGCAATGACCGAAAAGGAAGCCTCTGATTTATATGGAACTTTTATCGCCTTGGTCTTCTTGACGCCTTTTATAGGTGGTTTGGTTGCAGACAGGTATTTAGGCTATCGAAAATCAATCGTGATTGGAGGGTTGATGATGAGTATGGGGTATCTCATGATGGGAATTCATAGTTTGCCCATGCTCTACACTGCCATGACTTTTGTGATTGTGGGGAATGGTTTTTTCAAACCAAACATTTCGACCTTACTGGGTAATTTTTATAACGACGAACAATATAAAGACAAGAAAGACGAAGGCTACAATATTTTCTATATGGGAATTAATGTTGGTGCTTTCATTTGTAACTTTTTTGGAGCTGCTCTAAAAATTCTTTTCGGTTGGCAAGAAGCGTTTATGGCTGCCGGCGTTGGAATGTTTATAGGTGTAATTGTGTTCTTGATGGGAACCAAACATTATGGCAATAAAACAGACAAGAAAGGAACACAAGAAGGCGATATGTCGTTTCTCAGAATTGTCCTTTTTATCCTGTTGCCATCGGTTATTTTTGGAGTAATTGGTTGGTTTTTAAAAGGAATCACTTCCGACACTAATCCTGACAGCTATATTTTTGGTTCCGACAGCACAGATGCTTTCGTTTTTGCCTGCATTCCAATCATTTTCTTCTACGGAAGCCTTTATGTCAAGGCCAAAGTGGAAGACAAACGGCCAATAGGCGCTTTATTGTCCATTTTTGCTGTCGTGATTTTATTCTGGGCCGTGTTTAAACTTAATGGCTCTGCACTAAATAATTGGGGTGATAAATATACCGACAGAGAATTAACAGGCACGGCACAACAGATTGGTTCAAAACTTGTTCTTACAGATACATTAACCTATAAAAAGGACTCTGTAGCGCTATACGATTCGGCCTTTCGCATTCAGAAAAAAGACGGAAAAGTAATAAAGGTGGTAGATTATCCTTTGTATTTCAGAAATGTAGCTAAAGATAAATTACCCAAAGAAGAAAATAAAATATTTACTTGGTCTGCCAATCTTAGCCAATCCATAAATCCGGGTTGGGTGATTCTATTGACGCCTTTGGTCGTGGCCTTCTTTACCTTTTTAAGAAGCCGAAAAAAAGAACCTTCAACGCCCACAAAAATTGCTTTCGGATTATTAATTTCTGCCCTGTCCGTATTAGTAATGATTGCCGCAGTCCATATTGGAAACAACGGCACCGAAAAAGTTTCCGTTTGGTGGTTAGTGGCCAATTATGGCGTGATCACCATTGGAGAACTATTCCTAAGTCCCATGGGATTGTCGGTGGTTTCCAAATTAAGTCCAAAAAACATCACGGCTTTGATGATGGGTGGCTGGTTTTTGTCCACATCAATAGGCAACAAATTAAGTGGTGTTCTCGCCAGTTTGTGGGATACTTATGACGACAAAGCTAACTTTTTTTGGGTAAATTTTGCTTTATTGATGTTTGCCACAGTAATCATGTTTGCCTTGGTAAAAAACCTGAATAAAGTAATGAAAGAAAAAGGAATCAATTAAAAATAGAATTAAAATGTTCCAATTCTTGGTTTCACAAACCCATGATTCGCCATCAAAAAAGGAAACGTTCTGATATAAACACATAAAATGCATTTTTCTATGTGTTTAAAAAAATGGAATTACATCTATCGGGTTTAAGAAGAAAAATTACACTGCAACACTTCCTTTTATCGATTCGTGAGGTTCATAACCTTCTAGCTTGAAATCGTCATAAGTAAATTCGAAAATATCTCTTATGGCAGGATTCAAAATCATTTTTGGCAAGGCTTTTGGTTTGCGCGACAATTGCAATTCGAGTTGTTCCAAATGGTTGTTGTAAATATGGGCATCGCCAAAAGTGTGAATGAATTCGCCTACTTCCAAATCGCAAACTTGTGCAATCATCATGGTAAACAAAGCATAAGAAGCGATGTTAAAAGGTACGCCAAGGAAAATATCGGCGCTTCTTTGATACAATTGACAAGACAATTTTCCTTTCTCCTCTCCTTTCGAGAGGTCGGGTGAACTTACATAAAATTGAAAAAAGGCATGACAAGGAGGCAAAGCCGCTTTGTTGTTGGCTACATTTTCAGAAAATGATTTTGACGTATCGGGTAAAACACTTGGATTCCAGGCCGAAACCAGCATTCGTCGGCTGTTTGGGTTGGTTTTTAGTTCTTGGATAAGGTCTGCGATTTGGTCTATTTCTTCGCTGTTCCAGTTGCGCCATTGGTGTCCGTAAACAGGCCCTAAATTGCCGTTTTCATCCGCCCAGGCATCCCAGATTCGTACTCCGTTTTCTTGGAGATATTTTATATTGGTGTCTCCTTTCAAGAACCAAAGCAATTCGTGTATGATTGATTTGAGGTGTAATTTTTTGGTGGTAACCATTGGAAAACCTTCTGCTAAATCAAATCGCATTTGGTAACCAAAGACACTTTTTGTTCCTGTTCCTGTTCGATCTCCTTTTTGATTTCCGTTTTCTAAAACGTGTTGTACTAAATCCAGGTATTGTTTCATGCTTGGTTTTTTCGGTTAATCAGTTAATCAGTTAACCGATTAAACAATTGGTTATTGTCTTCTTGAAATTTCATCTCTAATTTTAGCCGCCTTTTCGTAGTCTTCATGGCCTACGGCCTGATCCAATAATTCATTTAATTCTTGCAAGCTGTGTTTGGTATAGGTTTCGCCAGATTTGTTACTTTCTTCTGCCATCCCAAAAGTTTCGGGGTTCGAAAGCGCATCATCTAAATCCTGTGCACCTTTGTCGGGGTCCATCGAATTTGTTTTCAAGTAGATTCCAGCCTTGTCCAAAATGTTTTTATAAGTGAAAATAGGGGCTTTAAATCGCAAAGCTAATGCAATGGCATCGGATGTTCTGGCGTCAATTATTTCTTCGATTTTATCTCTTTCGCAAATGATGCTGGAGTAAAATACACCATCCACTAATTTGTGAATAATGACTTGTTTTACGACAATATCAAAACGTTCGGCAAAATTTTTGAATAAATCATGCGTCAAAGGGCGCGGAGGTTTTATTTCTTTTTCTAATGCAATGGCGATGGATTGAGCTTCGAAAGCGCCAATTACAATGGGCAACTTTCTTTCGCCGTCAACCTCATTTAAAATTAAGGCATAAGCCCCATTTTGGGTTTGACTGTAAGAAATTCCTTTTATGGATAATTTAACTAAGCTCATAGTTGAAGAGTTGGAAAGTACATTCTACCTTAAATTTACGGATTTTTGATTGGAATGAGAAATAAAAATGCAATTTTAATCAAAAAACACGAAACAAAAAAGCTGCACAAGCAAAGATACGATTATCTTGTTTGTAGGCAGCTATTTTTTTGGCAGGGTATTCACTTTTTATTTTTTTAGCCTAGCTACTTTTTTTCTTTTTTAAAAGCGAATGCCCTGTATTTTTGGGACGAATGATATAATTAAGAATGCGACGCTTTAAAGGCTTTCAGTTTTTCGGTTAATCTAGGCACAACGTCAAATGCATCTCCGACAATTCCATAGTCGGCAACTTTAAAGAAAGGAGCTTCCGGATCGGTGTTGATGACTACTTTTATTTTCGAAGAGTTGATTCCGGCAATATGCTGAATTGCTCCCGAAATACCGATGGCGATATATAAATTAGAAGCTACGGGCTTCCCTGTTTGGCCTACGTGTTCTGAATGAGGTCTCCAATCCAAATCGGATACCGGTTTTGAGCAGGCGGTTGCAGCGCCAAGAACTTGGGCTAATTCTTCAATCATTCCCCAGTTTTCAGGTCCTTTTAACCCACGACCTGCAGAAACCACAATATCGGCATCAGCAATAGACACTTTTCCGGAAACTTGTTCCACTGATGCTATTTTTATACCAAAATCATGGTCTCCAATAGTTGGATTAAAATCTTCTTCGGTCAAATTTGAAGCAATTTCGAAAATGCCATAAGAGTTTTTGGCAAGCCCCAGGATTTTTATTTCAGTGCCAATCTCGGTAATGTTGAAAGCCTTGTTCGAAAAGGCAGTTCTTTTTACTTGAAATGGAGCAATACTCACGGGCAATCCCACCACATTTGAGGCGAAACCAGCTTCAAGCGAAACGGCAACAAGCGGGGCAAGATAAATACTGTCAGTAGTTGAAGAAAGTAAAACCAGTTTGGCGCCTTCTTTTTGGGCAACTTGTTTGATGACATCGGAGTATGCTTTTGCTGAAAAACCAGCTAATTTATCGTTAGTCACTTTCAAAACTTTATCGACTCCGTATTTTGATAATTCCGAAATATCCCCAATATTTATGGTTACTGCTGTAACGGTAGTTCCCAATGATTCGGCTACTTTTTTTGCATAGGAAGCCAATTCGAAAGCTACTTTACTGAATTTTCCTTCTGCGGATTCTGCGTATATTAATATTGACATAATGATTTTAGATTTTAGATTTCTGAAACTGAACACTAAAGACCGAACACTGATTACTATATAACTTTGGCTTCGTTGTGTAATAAATTAATTAATTCGTCCAAGTTATCGGCAGCGACTAATTTCACGGCAGATTTTGGAGCGGGTTTTTCGAACTTTACGGCTTTTGTATTTATGGAGGCGTCAACAGGTTCTACCACAGTCAATGTTTTTGAACGGGCTGTCATGATTCCTCTCATATTCGGGATGCGTAAATCCTTTTCTTCTACCAATCCTTTTTGTCCACCAATAATTAGGGGCAAAGTTGTTGAAACGGTTTCTCTTCCGCCATCAATTTCGCGAATTGCTTTTACGTTTGTTCCATCAACGGTAATGTCAATACAGGAATTCAGAAAATTATAGCCCAAAATTCCGGCAATCATTCCAGGAACCATTCCGCCATTATAGTCTAAGGATTCTTTCCCAGCAATTATAAGATCATAAGCACCATTTTTAATCACTTCGGCCAGTTGTTTGGCCACAAAGAAACTGTCTGTTGGATTCGCATTCACACGAACTGCGTCGTTAGCGCCTATAGCCAACGCTTTTCTTAATGTTGGTTCTGTTTCTGGCCCTCCAACATTGACAACAGTAACCGTTGCGCCTTGTTGTTCTTGAAACCAAATGGCACGTGTCAATCCAAATTCATCATTTGGATTGATGACATATTGTACTCCATTGGAATCAAATTCAGAGTCATTGTTGGTAAAATTAATTTTTGAAGTAGTATCAGGAACGTGACTGATGCAAACTAATATTTTCATGATTAGGATTTTTCTAAATTGGTTTTACAAAATTAGAATAAATATTTTTAATAATATACTATGCGTGCATAATATTTTTTATAATTATATCGATTTCGCTGCAGCCTATTCACAAATAAATTTATTTAAAGTAAAATGGATGTGTATTTTTTGATAAAGGCATTTTTATTTCAAATAGGTCATTAAAAATTAGCAAAAATAGGGCCTAAATAGAATCAATATTTGAAAACGTATTGAGGATTGCTCTTTTTACACAAAAAGGATTAATAACGCTAATTAGGGTCTGCTGAAAAACTCAGAGACACGTTTATTTTTAATTTTCATAAAAGACATAGTTCATAGGCGTGATTTTCATTTA
>Ga0214162_1000229_pt1 | contig 13953 bp, 13 predicted proteins | sample LakMenepilimnion_3_FD_153000 | JGI IMG/M metagenome (GOLD analysis project Ga0214162, IMG submission 153000) | Freshwater microbial communities from Lake Mendota, WI - Practice 20APR2010 epilimnion v5 | ecosystem: Environmental > Aquatic > Freshwater > Lake > Epilimnion/Euphotic zone | place...
GTTGGCACATTTGCATGAAATGAACCACAGCCCCGCGTTTTGGAAAGTGGTGGCCGATATCTTGCCCGATCACCTAGAGCGGCGCAAAGCTTTGCAGAAAGAGAATTTGGCGAATTGGGCTTGAGCCATTTGCACGGGACTTCAAGCCATGCGGTTGAGGTTTCAATTTAGACAGTCTTGAATCGCCAGATGCCCTGGGCATCTTTGGTGCGACGCATTTTTCCTGATAACCACAATGCATGCAAATGGGCCACCGATTCACCAATGGCAAAAGTGGTTTGGTGAAAATCCAAAGGCCTTTTGAAAATCACTTTCAACATATCGTGTGCACTGCCAGGTGTTTCTTTGCAAGCAGCCAGAACTTCTTGCATTCGTTCTTCGTGATGCTGCAGCAATTGCGCTGTGCGTGTGTGCAAACCTTTGAAAGGGCGACCATGAGAGGGCAGCACCAAAGTATCTGAGGGCAGCACATCAAATTTTTTCAATGAGCGCATGAACAATGCCAAAGCATTGGCTTCAGGCTCTTGTGCATAGACGCTCACGTTGGTCGAGATTTTGGGCAAGACCATGTCGCCGCTGATGAGCACATTGGCACTGCGCGAGTAAAGCGCCATGTGCTCGGGTGAATGCCCCCAGCCGCTGATGCACTCCCAAGTGTTGCCACCGATTTGAATTTGGCTGCCTTCCATAAGGCGGTGATACGACTCGGGCACCTTGGGCACCATGTTGGCGTAGTAAGACACGCGAGACTGAATTTGTTTTTGGTCGGCGGGATCGTTCCAACCATGGTCTGCAAAAAATTTCTGAGTGCTCAAGCCGCCAAAATTGGAGGCACCGGTACTTGCCAATAAGGCAGCTTGGTATTCGGTGGCGTTCATGTGCAAAGGCGCATTGAACTGCTCGCACAGCCAATGCGCCAATCCCATGTGGTCGGGGTGCATGTGGGTGACTACCACTTTCAAGATAGGCAAGCCCTTCATGGGGCCTGCAAACACTTGGCGCCAGGCCTCTTGCGTGCCTGGGTTGGTCACGCCGCAGTCCACAGCGGTCCAGCCATGGCGCGTGCCCTGTTCGGTTTCTTCGGAGTCTTCAAGCAGCCAGAGGTTGATGTGATCCAAAGCAAAAGGCAATGCCATTCGAATCCAGAAAATACCGGGTCCCACCTGCAGTGCCTGCCCCAGGGCTGGCAGGGTGTCGTTCAGGGGAAAAGCCAAGGCTTTCTCGCCGGTGAGAGGCTGTGGCGAGGCGGTTGGCGGAAGCACTTGAGCGGTCATGGGTGTGGTGGAGGGTGGGCTTGAAGTGGCAATTGACGTTTACGTTAACGTCAATTACAGTTGGGGCATTGTAAGTCGCATAGGAAGACGGTGTCTGTCGCCTGTGTGTAAACAAGAGCGCAAGCCAAAGCTTCACTTGGCGCGCAACCTAAAGCGGAATGAACATGGGATCTCAATTTTCAATCAGCGATCTGGCCAAAGAGTTCGATCTCACCACCCGAGCCATTCGCTTTTATGAGGACATGGGGCTTCTTGAGCCCGAGCGATCTGGCCCTGGCGGCCGAAACAGGGTGTACTCATCGCGCGACCGCACCAGACTCAAACTGACATTGCGGGCAAAGCGGCTGGGGCTTTCCTTGGTGGAAGCCAAAGAGCTTATTGACATGTACGACTCGCCGCGAGATACAGGCCCACAGTTGAAAAAATTCATGGTGGTACTTGCAGAACATCGGCAGCAGCTTGAGTCGCAATTGGCAGATTTGCATGCCACCTTAGAAGAGGTGAAGACCCATGAGAAGGATGCGCGCAATTTGTTGGCGCGATCTGAAAAGGGTGCCAGCAAAAAGGTGAGCGCATGAGCGCCGCTGATTTAAGTACACCCATCGCCCTAAGAATTGCGGCCAGTTTGGCTCGTCAAGGCATGATGACGCATCTGGATGCCCAACTTTTGCGCGTTGAAAAAGGCGAAGTCGAAGTGTCCTTGCCCTTTGGCGACAAAGTCACCCAACAGCAAGGCGGATTTCATGGCGGTGCCATTGGTGCATTGGCTGACATTGCGGGCGGCTATGCAGGTTTGACAGTGTTGCCTGAGGGCATGGAAATTGTCACAGCAGAATACAAAATTAATTTTTTAAGTGGCCACCAAGAGGGTGAATTGCGCGCGGTGGGCAAAGTAGTCAAGGGCGGCAAGCGCATCGTGGTGACCACTGTGGAAGTTTTTCACATTGATGCGCAAGGTAAAAAATCGATGTGCGCCGTGATGCAGCAAACACTGGTGCCAGTGCCTCAAACTTATTGATTGAATTGGGAGAGATACAACATGAACATGCCTGGCCTTAATTTTCAACTCGGTGAAGACATCGACGCATTACGCGATGCAGTGCGCGATTTTGCGCAAGCAGAAATTGCACCTCGCGCTGCAGAAATTGACCGCACCGACCAATTCCCCATGGACTTGTGGCGCAAGATGGGCGAAATCGGCGTGTTGGGCATCACGGTGCCTGAGGCGTATGGCGGCGCCAACATGGGCTACTTGGCGCACATGATTGCCATGGAAGAAATTTCTCGTGCATCGGCCAGCGTGGGCTTGTCGTATGGCGCGCACAGCAATTTGTGTGTCAACCAACTCAAGCGCAATGGCACTGAGGCGCAAAAGCAAAAGTACCTGCCCAAGCTGATCAGCGGCGAACATGTAGGCGCCTTGGCCATGAGTGAGCCAGGTGCAGGCTCAGATGTGATTAGCATGAAACTGAAGGCCGAAGACAAAGGTGGCTACTACGTTTTGAACGGCAGCAAAATGTGGATCACCAACGGGCCCGATGCCGACACCTTGGTGGTGTACGCCAAAACAGAGCCCGAGTTGGGCGCACGCGGCGTCACTGCATTCTTGATAGAAAAAAACATGAAGGGCTTCTCGGTGGCGCAAAAGCTCGACAAGCTGGGCATGCGCGGCAGCCACACGGGCGAGTTGGTGTTTCACAATGTTGAAGTGCCCGCAGAAAATATTTTGGGCGGCCTGAACATGGGCGCCAAAGTGCTCATGAGCGGTTTGGACTACGAGCGTGCTGTGTTGGCAGCAGGTCCGTTGGGCATCATGCAATCGGTCATGGACAACGTCATTCCATACATTCACGACCGCAAGCAGTTTGGCCAAAGCATTGGTGAGTTTCAACTCATTCAAGGCAAAGTGGCCGACATGTACACCGTGCTTCAAGCCGGCCGTGCATTTTGCTACACCGTTGGAAAAAACCTAGACATGCTGGGCACCGACCACGTGCGTCAAGTTCGCAAAGACTGCGCCAGTGTCATTTTGTGGTGTGCTGAAAAAGCCACCTGGATGGCGGGCGAGGGTGTGCAGATTTTTGGTGGCAATGGCTACATCAACGACTATCCCTTGGGCCGTTTGTGGCGCGATGCCAAGTTGTATGAAATTGGCGCCGGTACCAGCGAGATCAGGCGCATGCTGATTGGTCGCGAATTGTTCGCAGAAACTTGTTAAGGTGACTCATTCATTCATTGAAAAAATTCTGCCATGACTTCTACCAACCTCTCCCATCTTTTTGAAAACAACCGTGCTTGGGCTGCGCGCATGGAGCTCGAACAGCCTGGCTTCTTCAACCACCTGGCGCTTCAGCAGTCGCCCAAATACCTTTGGATTGGCTGCTCAGACAGCCGCGTGCCTGCCAACCAAATTACAGGCCTAGAGCCTGGCGAAGTGTTTGTGCATCGCAATGTGGCCAATGTGGTGGCGCATACCGATCTCAACGCCTTGTCAGTCATTCAGTACGCTGTCGATGCCCTCAAAGTAGAGCACATCATGGTGGTGGGTCACTATGGATGTGGTGGCGTTATTGCAGCCACACGCGGCACCCGCATTGGCTTGGCCGACAACTGGTTGCGCCATGTTCAAGATGTACGCTTGCGCCATCGCCAGCGCTTGAACCACTTGCCACAACAGCAATTAGAAGACGTCATGTGCGAAATGAACGTCATTGAGCAAGTGGGCAATGTGGCTTTGTCCAACGTCATGCAAGACGCCTGGAGCCGTGGTCAAAAAGTGGCGGTGCATGGTTGGGTGTACGGCCTGAAAGATGGCATTGTCAAAGACTTGGACGTCACCATGACCGGATCGCAAGAGGTGGTCGATGTGTTCCGACGCGCCTTCAAGCGTTATCCACGTGGTGAATAAATCTTCAAAATTTTTTAAACATTCAGGAGCATCCTATGTCCACATCACACGACCCCGTTGTCATTGTCAGCGCAGCCCGCACACCCATGGGCAGTTTTCAGGGTGACTTTGCTTCCTTGTCAGCGCATGACCTTGGCGGTGCAGCTATCAAAGCTGCCGTTGAGCGTGCAGCGGCTGGCTCCAAATTCAGCGCAGAGCTGGTCACAGAAGTTTTGTTTGGCAATTGCCTCATGGCGGGCCAAGGCCAAGCGCCTGCGCGCCAAGCGGGTTTCAAAGGTGGCCTGCCCAAGAGTGCTGGCGCTGTAACCATGTCTAAGATGTGTGGCTCTGGCATGCGCGCGGCCATGTTTGCACACGACATGTTGTTGGCGGGATCGCACGATGTATTGGTAGCCGGCGGCATGGAAAGCATGACCAACGCACCTTACCTCATGCTCAAAGGCCGCGGTGGTTATCGCATGGGCCACGACAAAATTTACGATCACATGATGCTCGATGGTTTGGAAGATGCCTACGAACCAGGCCGCTCTATGGGCACCTTTGGTGAAGACTGCGCTGCCAAGTACAGCTTCACACGCGCAGAGCAAGATGCTTTTGCCATTGCTAGCGTAGAGCGCGCTAAAGCGGCTACGGCATCGGGGGCATTCCAAGCAGAAATTACACCCGTCACAGTTAAAACACGCGCAGGTGAAACAGTGGTGTCTGTGGACGAAGGCCCAGGCAAAGTGAAGCTAGACAAAGTGACATCACTGAAGCCAGCCTTTAAAAAAGACGGCACCATCACAGCGGCATCAAGCTCATCCATCAACGACGGCGCTGCCGCCTTGGTCATGATGCGTCAAAGCACTGCCGACAAGTTGGGCTGCAAACCTTTGGCCCGCATTGTGAGCCATGCCACCCATGCGCAAGAACCTGAATGGTTTGCCACTGCACCCGTGGGTGCCACGCAAAAAGCATTGGCCAAAGCCGGATGGCAGGTAAGCGATGTGGACTTGTGGGAAGTGAACGAAGCCTTTGCGGTGGTGCCCATGGCGCTCATGAAAGAACTCAATGTGTCGCATGACAAAGTCAATGTGAATGGCGGTGCTTGCGCCTTGGGTCATCCCATTGGCGCATCTGGCGCGCGCATCATGGTCACGCTCATTCACGCACTCAAAGCGCGCGGTTTGAAAAAAGGCTTGGCCACTTTGTGCATTGGGGGCGGTGAGGGCACCGCTGTAGCCCTCGAAATTGTTTAACTGAATGACGAAGAGAACAGCATGATTCTGTCGCCCGATCAAGAAATGGTGCGCGATGCGGTTCGCGCTTTTGCCAAAGAAGAACTCTGGCCCAATGCAGCTGCATGGGACAAGTCGCACGAGTTTCCAAAGGCTGCTCACAAAGGCTTGGCCGCGTTGGGCGCCTATGGCATTTGTGTGCCAGAGTCTTTGGGCGGTGCCAACTTAGACTACCTCACCTTGGGCTTGGTGCTGGAAGAAATTGCAGCAGGCGATGGCGGTGTGAGCACCACCATCAGCGTCACCAATTGTCCAGTGAACGCCATCCTCATGCGATATGGCAACGACGCACAGCAAAAGAAATGGTTGACGCCTTTAGCTCAAGGCGAATTGTTGGGCTTGTTTTGTTTGACTGAACCCCATGTGGGCTCGGATGCATCGGCCATCAGAACAACGGCCACGCGCAAAGGTGATGCCTACGTGCTCAATGGTGTGAAGCAGTTTATTACCAGTGGCAAATATGGCGATGTGGCCATCGTGTTGGCTATCACCGACAAAGGCGCAGGTAAAAAAGGCATGAGTGCATTCATCGTGCCCACGACCACACCTGGCTATGTGGTGGCGCGCTTGGAAGACAAGATTGGGCAGCACTCTAGCGACACTGCGCAAATCAATTTTGAAAACTGCGAAGTGCCTGTTGAAAACTTGATCGGCCAAGAAGGCGAAGGCTACAAGATTGCTTTGTCGGCCCTAGAAGGTGGCCGCATTGGCATTGCTGCACAAAGCATTGGCATGGCGCGCAGTGCTTTGGAAGTGGCCATTGACTACGCCAAGCAACGCGAGAGTTTTGGCACAGCCATCATCAACCACCAAGCCGTAGGCTTTCGCTTGGCCGAGTGCGCTACTCAGTTAGAAGCTGCGCGTCAATTGATGTGGCATGCGGCCACTTTGCGAGATGCCGGCTTGCCTTGTTTAAAAGAGGCTGCCATGGCTAAGTTGTTTGCCAGCGAAACGGCAGAAAAAATTTGCAGTGCTGCCATTCAAACCTTGGGTGGCTATGGTGTGGTCAGTGATTTTCCGGTGGAAAGAATTTACCGCGATGTGCGTGTGTGCCAAATTTACGAAGGCACCAGCGACGTCCAAAAAATCATCATTCAAAGGGCCTTGGCTTGAACTTGCCTTTGCCCATGACTTCGGCTTCGGCCTTGCATGCTGCATTGCCTAAGCTGTGCCCTTGTGGTGGTGCACCCACAGCCATGAAGCGCAAAGGTGCTGAAGCGGCCTTCGCAGATTGCTGCGGTAGGTACATTGTGCAAGAGCAATTGCCACCAGATGCTTTGCATCTGATGCGCTCGCGCTACACCGCTTTCGTTTTAGAAAATGAAGCCTACCTGCTCCGCACTTGGCAAGCAGCTTTCAGACCCGGCAGCATTGAGTTTGAGTCAAGTTCCAAATGGCTTGGCCTCGAGATCAAAGACTTTGTGCAAACTGGTTTGCTAGCAGGTCACGAGACTGCAGAAGTGGAATTTGTAGCACGCGTGCGAGTGGCTGGCAAAGCCAATCGATTGCACGAACGCAGTCGTTTTGTGTGTGAAGAAGGGCAGTGGCTGTATGCGACTGCTGTCTTGTCCCCTAGTTTCAAGAACGCTAGGCAGTCCCTAATTCCGTCCTAGCGTATCAGGAGATTTTATTCATGTCGGTGCTTCAAACTCAGCTCAATAGCCGCTCAGCGGATTTCTTGGCCAATGCAGCCGCATTGCAGACTGTCGTCGATGACCTTCGCGTGCAATTGAAAAAGTCTGCGGCAGGCGGCGGCGAAAAAGCCAAAGCCAAACACGTGGCGCGTGGCAAGTTGCCTCCGCGTGAACGCGTGCAAATGTTGCTCGACCCTGGCACGCCTTTTTTAGAACTCGCACCCTTGGCCGCACACGCCATGTACCTCAACAAAGAAGGCATTGAAGATGCCCCTTGTGCAGGCATGATTGCCGGTATTGGCCGCGTCAACGGTGTGGACTGCATGATTGTGTGCAACGACGCCACCGTGAAGGGCGGCACCTATTACCCCATGACCGTCAAGAAGCATTTGCGCGCGCAAGAAGTGGCGCAGCAAAACAACTTGCCCTGCATTTACTTGGTTGACTCGGGCGGAGCCAATTTGCCCAACCAAGACGAAGTGTTTCCAGACCGCGATCACTTTGGCCGCATCTTTTACAACCAAGCCAACATGAGCGCCTTGGGTATTCCGCAAATTGCGGTGGTCATGGGCAGTTGCACTGCGGGCGGTGCTTACGTACCCGCCATGAGCGATGAAACCATCATTGTTAAAAACCAAGGCACCATCTTTTTGGGTGGCCCACCTTTGGTCAAAGCGGCCACGGGCGAAGTAGTGAGTGCAGAAGATTTAGGCGGTGGCGATGTGCACACGCGCTTGTCTGGTGTGGCCGATCATTTGGCACAAAACGATGCGCATGCTTTGGCACTGGCTCGTCAGGCCGTAGGTTCGCTGAATAGGAAGAAAAACATTGAACTGCAACTGCGTGAGCCAGTGGCACCTTTGTTCGATGCCAAAGAAATTTACGGTGTGATTCCTGCTGACAGCCGCAAGCCTTACGATGTACGCGAAATCATTGCGCGCCTTGTAGACGGCAGCGAGTTTGCAGAATTCAAAGCGCGCTTCGGTGCCACGCTGGTGTGCGGCTTTGCGCACATTGAAGGCATGCCTGTCGGCATCATTGCCAACAACGGTATTTTGTTTTCAGAGTCTGCGCTCAAAGGTGCGCACTTTATTGAACTGTGTTGCCAACGCAAAGTGCCCTTGGTATTTTTGCAAAATATCACCGGTTTCATGGTCGGCCGCAAATACGAAAGCGAAGGCATTGCGCGCAATGGCGCCAAGATGGTCACTGCGGTGGCCACGGCCAAGGTGCCCAAGTTCACCGTCATCATTGGTGGCAGTTTTGGTGCTGGCAACTACGGTATGTGCGGTCGTGCCTTTGGTCCCCGTTTCTTGTGGATGTGGCCCAACGCACGCATTTGCGTGATGGGCGGTGAGCAAGCGGCTGGCGTGTTGGCCACTGTGAAGCGTGATGGCATTGAAGCGCGAGGTGGCGCTTGGAGTGCCGAAGAAGAAGCCACATTCAAGCAACCTATCTTGGATCAGTTTGGCGCGCAGTCGCATCCGTATTACGCCAGCGCGCGCTTGTGGGACGACGGTGTGATTGACCCTGCAGACACACGCCGTGTGTTGGCACTTGGCTTGTCGGCGTCATTGAACGCGCCCATTGAAGACACCAAGTTCGGCATTTTCCGCATGTGATGTTTGAGAAAGAACGACATGACCTACACCTTTGACAACATCTACACCACGCCCGAGCACACACTGCTGCGTGACCAAGTGTCCAAGTTTATTTCGCGCGAAGTAGAGCCCTATGCGCAAGCCTGGGAAGAAGAAGGCATGGTGCCGCGTGAGGTGCTGCGTAAAATGGGACAAGCTGGTTTGCTAGGTTTGATGTACGACCCTGAACTGGGCGGCGGTGGCGCCGATGCAATGTCTAACTTGGTGTTTGCAGAAGCCTTGTCGCAGTCCACGTTTGCAGGCTTCATTATCACGGTGCTGGTACACACCGACATGGCCAGTCCGCACTTGCACCATGCGGGCACGGCTGCGCAAAAGGCCAAGTACATGCCGCGCATTACCACGGGTGAGTGCATCACAGCGGTCGGTGTATCCGAACCTGGCGCGGGCTCTGACGTGGCTGGCATTCGAACCACAGCCAAGCGCGATGGCGACCATTGGGTGCTTAATGGCACCAAGATGTTCATCACCAATGGCGTACATGCCGACTTGTATTTCATTGCTGCGAAAACGGGTGATGCGCGCCATGCCATGTCCATGTTCATTGTTGAAAAAGGCACGCCTGGTTTCAGTGTGGGCCGCGCTTTGAAGAAAACAGGCTGGTTATCATCAGACACCGCCGAGTTGGTGCTCGACAACGTGCGCATTCCAGACCATCACTTACTCGGCGAAGAAAACAAGGGCTTTTACTCTGTGATGAAAAATTTTCAGACAGAGCGAATTGCTTTGGGCGCCATGGCCATTGGCCATTGCACGCGCGCCTTGGAACTCACCTTGGACTATGTGCGTCAACGTCCAGCCTTTGGCGGCACCTTATGGGACAAGCAAGTGATTCGCCAGCGCTTGGCCATGCTCGATGCCAAAACACGCTCGGCCAGACAGTTCATGTACCACTGTGCATGGAGCGTCACACAAGACAAAGACATCGTGCAAGAAGTCTCCATGCTCAAAGCCCTCACCGGTGAGTTGGTCAATGAAGTGGTGCAAACCTGCCAGCAGTTCCATGGTGGCATGGGCTATATCCGCGAAACCGCCATTGAACGTTTGTGGCGCGACTCGCGCATTTTGGGTATAGGCGGTGGTGCCACCGAAGTGATGCTGGACGAAGTGGCCAAGCGCTACTGATTCAGTGCATCAAGCAATCACGGACATTGATTTTCTAAAAATGAAAAACGCCATCGAAACTGCGAAAGACTCGTCATGACCGCTACCGAAAAAACACTAGACATTCGCCGCCCCTCAAAGCATCTAGCCGAGGTGTGGCTCAACCGCCCCGACGTGCGCAATGCGTTCAACGACTCGGTCATTGCCGAGCTCACAACAGCATTTCAAGATTTGTCGAAAGACAATGATTTGCGCGCCATTGTGCTCAGTGCACATGGCAAAGCGTTTTGTGCGGGTGCTGATTTAAATTGGATGCGCGCCATGTCGGGCTACAGCTGGGAAGAAAATCGCGCTGACGCTCAAAAGCTGGCCGACATGCTTTGGACCTTGGACCAATGTCCTGTGCCCATTGTGGGTCGCTTGCAAGGCGACTGCTATGCCGGTGGCATGGGTTTGGCGGCTGTGTGCGATGTGCTCATTGCCTCAGACAACGTCACCTTCTGTTTGTCAGAGGCGCGCTTGGGTTTGTTACCCGGCACCATCAGCCCTTATGTGATTCGTGCCATGGGAGCCCAAGCGGCCAAGCGTTATATGGTGACTGCAGAAAGATTTTCTGCAACACAAGCACATGCGATGGGTATGGTCCATGAGCTGTGCACATCTGACACCTTGGATGCCAAAGTGGCAGAGATCGTGAACACACTGTGCGGCAACGGTCCGCAAGCTTTGCGTGCTTGCAAACAATTGGTGCAAGACGTTGCGGGCAAACCCATTGACGAAGCATTAAGAAAAGAAACTGCCAGACGCATTGCCGACATCCGTGCCAGCGATGAAGGCAAAGAAGGCTTGCAGTCGTTTTTGCAAAAACGACCTGCGCAGTGGACGCAGGCGAAGTAAGCCAACTTTCAAACGCAAGCCATTCAAGAATTAAACGATTTAGAAATTAGCAGGCTGACCATGTTTACAAAAATCCTCATTGCCAACCGCGGCGAAATTGCGTGCCGCGTGGCAGCTACCGCCAAGCGCATGGGCATTCAAACGGTGGCGGTGTATTCCGATGCCGACGCCCATGCCAAACATGTGGCCGCTTGCGACGAAGCCATTCATGTGGGCGGCTCTGCACCCAAAGACAGTTACCTAAGATGGGAAGCCATCATTGAAGCCGCCAAAGCCACAGGCTCACAAGCCATACACCCAGGCTATGGTTTTTTAAGTGAGAACGAAGCCTTTGCCGATGCATGTGCCAAAGCCGGCTTGGTTTTCATTGGCCCACCTGCATCAGCCATTCAAGCCATGGGTTTGAAAGCAGAGTCTAAGCAGTTGATGGAAAAAGCCGGTGTGCCTTTGGTGCCTGGCTATCACGGCGCTGATCAAAATCCTGACTTGCTCAAACGCGAAGCTGATCGAATCGGTTACCCCGTGCTGATTAAAGCCAGCGCAGGCGGTGGTGGCAAAGGCATGCGCGCAGTAGAAAAATCTGAAGACTTTGCAGAAGCTTTGGCTTCATGCCAACGCGAAGCGCAAAACAGTTTTGGCGATCAAGCGGTGCTGATAGAAAAATATGTGCAGCGCCCACGTCACATTGAAATTCAAGTGTTTGGCGATACACAAGGAAATTGCGTTTACCTCATGGAACGCGATTGCTCGGTGCAGCGTCGTCATCAAAAGGTACTGGAAGAAGCGCCTGCACCTGGCCTGTCAGAAGCACTTCGCAAACAAATGGGTGAAGCGGCGGTAGCTGCTGCCCGAGCGGTTAACTATGTAGGCGCGGGCACAGTTGAGTTCATTGTGGAACAGCGCGACAACAAGGCTACAGGCCAAGTGGACATGCACTTCTTCTTCATGGAGATGAACACGCGTTTGCAAGTGGAGCATCCTGTGACAGAGGCTGTGACAGGTTTAGATTTGGTGGAGTGGCAATTGCGTGTGGCCAGTGGTGAGCCTTTGCCATTAAAGCAAGAACAAATTAAATTAACAGGCCACGCCATTGAAGCGCGTATTTGTGCAGAAAACCCAGACAACAATTTCTTACCAGCTACAGGTCATTTGCAGGTTTACAAAAAGCCTGCACACACAGCTTTTGAAAGAGGGACCGTTCGATTTGACGATGGTGTGAGGCAAGGCGACACCATCAGCCCGTTTTACGATTCTATGGTGGCCAAGCTCATTGTGCATGGCGAGACGCGCGAGCAAGCCTTGGCCTTGCTCGACCAAGCCTTGGCGCAAACACAAGTGGTGGGTTTGTCTACCAATGTGCAGTTTTTAAGGCACGTTGTGCACAGTGCGTCGTTTGCAGAGGCGCGCTTAGACACGGCCCTGATTCCTCGTGAAGCAGATGTGTTGTTTCACCAAGAAAAGGTGGGACTGAATGTGGCCGCTGCCGCAGTGGTGGCGTACACTTTGAATCAAGAACACTCAAAACAAGGCAATGACCCGTTCAGCAAAAGCGATGGATGGCAATCGCATGCCGAAACCACTCGCAGATTTCCGTTCGAGTTTGCAGGTGAGACGCACACCGCATGGTTGCACTATGGCCACAACGGTGCCATGCAGCTCACATGGGGTGATGCCGCAGGACCTGCTGCAAAAGGCCCACAAGATGAATTTAGTTTTGTCTCTGCCGATCAAAGCCCCGAAACAGGCCACCCCACATCCCAATCACTGAACGTCACATGGCAAGGCCAACGCGTGACCAGCGAAGTGGTTCTGCAAGATGGCAAACCTGGCTACCCCGCTGAGTTAGCCCACGTATTCACCCAAGCAGGCGCCACCCGCATCCGCATGATTCATCCTTTGGCCCACGCAGAAGGCGCTCAAGACGAAAAAGGTGGCCTTGCTGCGCCTATGCCCGGTAAGGTGGTGTCTTTTGCTGTGAAGGTAGGCGACAAGGTCAAGGCCGGTCAAAGTCTGGCCGTCATGGAGGCCATGAAAATGGAGCACACCATTGCAGCGCCCAAAGATGGCGAAGTGACAGAGTTGCTGTATGCGCCGGGCGATCAAATTGCAGAGGGAGCAGAGTTGCTCAAGCTTGCGTAAACTACACGCTATGAAAATAGTTTTTTGTTGCACCAATACCAAAGCAGAACCTTGGCTAGAAGGTTTTAGACAGGCCTTGCCAGGCGTTGACATTTGGGAGTGGCAAGCCACCCCAGAAGGACAAGCCCCCAAACTGGCCGACCATGCCGTGGTGTGGTCACCGCCCCAAAGCTTCATTGACGAACAAACCCAACTGCAAAACTTGTTCAACATTGGCGCAGGCGTAGACGCTTTGCTAAAGCTCAACTTGCCAAGCAGCTTGAACATCGTGCGATTGAACGACGCCGGCATGTCGGTGCAAATGTCGGAGTATGTGTGCCATGCGGTCATTCGTTATTTCCGCGAATTCAATCATTATGAGAAAGACACGCAAGAAAAGCGTTGGTCATACCGCAAGCCTTCTTTGCGTTCAGAATTTTCGGTGGGTGTGTTGGGTGCTGGCGTGTTGGGCAGCAAGGTGGCTCAAGCATTGCAACAGTTTGAATTTCCTGTGAATGTGTGGAGCCGTTCGCCCAAGCAATTGGCGGGTGTCAAAAGCTTCACTGGCCCAGATCAGTTGCCTGCATTTTTAAACGCCACACGCGTGTTGGTCAACTTGTTGCCCCTCACACCTGACACTGAAAACATTTTGAACCGTGCCAACTTGTCGCAACTTCAAGCAGGCTCTTTTTTAATCAATGTGGCGCGCGGCAAACATGTGGTCGACCAAGATTTACTAGACTTGCTAGAGCAAGGCCACATGGTCGGTGCCACCTTGGATGTGTTCAGAGTAGAGCCGCTACCGCAAGATCATGCATTTTGGAATCATCCGAAAATTGTGGTCACGCCGCACACGTCTGCACGCACCATGCGCGAAGAAAGCATTGCGCAAATTGCCGGCAAAATTAAAGCGGTCTATTCAGGGCAGTTTATCGAGGGCCGTGTTGACAAAATACGTGGCTATTAAGATGCACCTTTCAAGTCACATTGAACAAACATTCAAATTTCGATAGAGTCCAAACATGACAATTCCTTCCCGCGTTAAATTGGTCGATGTCGGCCCTCGTGATGGCTTGCAAA
>Ga0214162_1000230_pt1 | contig 13904 bp, 9 predicted proteins | sample LakMenepilimnion_3_FD_153000 | JGI IMG/M metagenome (GOLD analysis project Ga0214162, IMG submission 153000) | Freshwater microbial communities from Lake Mendota, WI - Practice 20APR2010 epilimnion v5 | ecosystem: Environmental > Aquatic > Freshwater > Lake > Epilimnion/Euphotic zone | place...
AATTTATAAAATGCTTTTAAAGAAGCTATTTTTCTATTGACAGAAACATTTGAAATATTATCATCTACAAGCGAAACAATCCAACTTCTGATTTGGCTGTAGTTTACCTGCTCAATAGTATCCTCGTTGAATTGATTTTTGTTGAATGACTCGAAGAAATTGATGTCGTTCAAATATGCATTTATGGTATGTGGAGAATATTTTTTCTCCAATTGCAGATAATCTCTAAATGACTGTAAGTTGTTATTCATATAAAAAGTTTGCTTCGCTCCTCGCAATGACAAGCCATAAAAAAACCGTTAGTATCAAAGGTATTAAACTTTAATGACTAACGGTACTTTATTTCAACAGAAAATAATTAACTATTCTCTATGTTGTCTCTCATATTCTGGATATAAGCCGCTTTTTGAATTTTGGCTCTGTTGGTAACTGATGGTTTTATAAAAGCAGTACGTGCTCTTAGTTGACGAACAGTTCCTGTTTTATCAAATTTTCTTTTATAGCGCTTTAATGCTCTATCGATATTTTCTCCGTCTTTAATTGGTATAATTAACATAATATAGACACCTCCTCTCGTTAAGGCTGCAAAAGTAATCAAAGTTTTGAATTATGAGTTAAGAATTATGAATTATTTTTTTTAAAGATAAAAGATGAAAGACGAAGAGAGGAGAGACTAAAATAAAAAGCAACAAAAAAAGCCAAGTTACAATTTATTGCATCTTGGCTTTTATCTATTATCTATCCGTCTATTGTTTATCAGTCTATTGTCTATCCGTCTATTATCTATCCGTCTATTGTCTATCCGTCTATTGTCTATCCGTCTATTGTCTATCCGTCTATTATCTATCCGTCTATTTCAATATATTCCTCGAAATCACTAATTTCTGGATTTCCGTAGTTCCTTCACCAATGGTACACAGTTTAGAATCTCTGTAGAATTTCTCCACGGGATAATCTTTGGTGTAGCCGTAACCCCCGTGAATTTGAATCGCTTCAGTAGAAACTTTGACACAAACCTCCGAAGAATACATTTTGCTCATTGCACCAAGTGTGGTCATATTGCGATTATTGTTTTTCAAAAAAGCAGCTTTGTGTAACAACAATTCCGAGGCTTCAATTTCGGTAGCCATATCGGCTAATTTAAAAGCTATTGCTTGAAATTCGCTTATTGCCTTGCCAAACTGATGTCTTTCTTTGGAATATTTCAAGGAAGCTTCATACGCTCCTTTTGCAATTCCGAGTGACAATGCTCCAATAGAAATTCTTCCACCGTCCAAGATTTTCATCGATTGAATAAAACCTTCGCCCACTTCACCCAATCTATTGGCATCTGGAACTCTGCAATTATCAAAGAATAATTCGGCAGTTTCGCTGGCACGCATTCCTAATTTATTTACTTTTTTACCAGATGTAAAACCCTCCATTCCTTTTTCGAAAACAAAAGCAGTCATTCCTCTGGAATCGCCTTTATTTCCTGTTCGAACAATTACCACAGCAATATCGCCAGAAATCCCATGTGTAATAAAATTCTTGGAACCATTTACAATCCAATAATCGCCATCTTTTACAGCAGTTGTGTTCATTCCGCCTGCATCAGAACCTGTGCCATGCTCGGTCAATCCCCAAGCACCAATATGTTCGCCTGTGGCTAGTTTTGGAATCCATTTTTTCTTTTGCTCTTCACTTCCAAAAGCCAAAATATGATTCGTACATAATGAATTATGGGCAGCAACGGACAATCCTATGGATGGATCCACTTTAGAAATCTCTTCGATAATGGTAATGTATTCGTGATATCCCAATTCTGATCCGCCAAGTTCATGGGGAACCAAAACGCCCATAAAACCCATTTCCCCCAATTTTTTGAATAGAGGAATCGGAAAAATTTGGGCTTCATCCCACTCTATTATATAAGGTCTAATATTTTTTTCTGCAAAATCCCGAATGGATTGTGCAATCAATGTTTGTGTTTCGCTGTAGTCGAAGTTCATCATAAATAGGTATGAATTTAAAAGCCCAAATATAAGGCTATAATATTTGCCTTATCAATAGACAATCCTTTAATTTTTGTTAAATCGTCAACTTTTTTAAAATCGCCATTCATGCTTCTGAAAGTTACAATTTGTTTGGCAAGTTGATAATTAAAATAAGGAAATTGCGACAATTCCTTTATGGAAGCGTTATTAATGTCTACTTTTTTCACGTTAGGAGGAGTCAAAACTTTAAAATGGGAATTCAAATTTTCGATGACTTCGGGTGACAACCCCCAAACATCGTTCATTTGTTCCATTGAAACAAAACCGCCAAGGCTTTCTTTGAATTTTAAAATCCGGAGTGAAATGGCCTCGCCTATTCCATAAATCTTGATTAAATCTTCTTGCGAGGCTTTATTAATGTCGATTATGACTATTTTTTCTTTTTTGGCGAAAGCCGTATAGGGATACTTTTTATAGGTTGCAAATTTCTTTTTATTATTGACCCAATCCGGAAATTTGAAATACGGCGAAATAGCATTCAATAAGGAGTCGGAAACTTTGGTCACGGCTTGAAATTCTTGCGGCGAATTCACGTATTTGTTTTCTTTTCGAAAAGCCAGAAGCCTATCGATTTCCGATACCGACATTCCGAGTTTGTATCCTTTATAATCGGTAATAAAATTTGGATTGAATGGATAAATCTTTGGCACATAATTCAATTTTTCTTGTTTCATAGAATCAATTTGCGATTGCATGGAAAGCCATTTTTCTTTTTCGGGAGAAACTTTGGAAAACGAACTAAAATCAACAAAAAAATACACCAACTGTAAAATGATAATTATTCCAAAAAGAAAGAAAATAGCTGAGCGCTGATTTCTCGAAAACTTAAAATACGAACTTATAGTTTTGAAAGCCATCAATTTGAGATTAAACCAATTTCGAATGAATTGAATTTTTAAAGCCTAAAAATAAGAAATATTTTATAAAAAAAGCTTTTACTCGAAAAATAAATTAAAATTCATGTAAAAGATAATTTAAAAAAATAAAGATTTCAATATACGCTCAACCTTAAAAAAACAATATATTTGGAGCTTATTAACATTAAACCAGAATACAATGTCAATTTGGAAAAGAAAACCATTAGCCCAGCTTTTAAACGAAGCGGCTGATTCTGAAAAAGGATTAAAGAAAACATTAACTGCGCCAGGATTAGTTGCTCTTGGAATTGGTGCCATTATTGGAGCTGGACTATTTTCAATAACTGGACTTGCAGCATCAGCAAATGCGGGTCCTGCGATCACAATTTCATTTCTTGTGGCGGCATTTGGATGCGTTTTTGCTGGTTTATGCTATGCTGAATTTTCCTCGATGATTCCTGTTGCGGGAAGCGCATACACCTATTCTTTTGCCACAATGGGAGAATTTGTCGCCTGGATTATTGGTTGGGATTTAGTTTTGGAATATGCAGTTGGGGCAGCGACTGTTTCCATAAGTTGGTCGCGCTATTTCGGGAAATTTTTAGGTGGCTATGGCATTCATATAGATGATGCCTACATGCTTTCGCCTTTTGAAGGCGGCATCATAAATATACCTGCCGTTTTAATTGTTATGATAATGTCATTCCTTTTAATTCGCGGCACACAAGAATCATCATTTGTAAATGGAATCATAGTTTTATTAAAAGTTACCGTTGTTTTGGTATTTATCGCAGTGGGATGGCAGTATATAAGACCGGAAAACTACACTCCATATATTCCAGAAAACACCGGGAAATTTGGTGAATTTGGTTTCTCGGGAATAATTAGGGCAGCAGCCATCGTGTTTTTTGCTTATATTGGTTTTGACGCTGTTTCGACAGCGGCCCAAGAAGCTAAAAACCCAAAAAGAGACATGCCAATCGGGATATTGTTGTCCCTTGGAATATGCACTATTCTTTACATTCTTTTTGCCCACGTAATGACTGGTGTTGTAAACTACCAAGCATTTGCAGGAAAAGATGGAATCGCACCGGTTGCAATTGCGGTTGATGCCATGGGTAATGTTGGCGCAGACGGAATGATAACACCCGCTTATCCTTGGTTGAATAAAGCCATTTTATTAGCTATTTTAGGCGGATATTCTTCTGTTATTTTAGTGATGTTAATGGGACAAAGCAGAGTATTTTTCTCCATGAGTAAAGATGGTTTGATGCCAAAAGTATTTTCAGAAGTACATCCAAAATTCAGGACTCCAGCCAAAAACAATTTATTGTTCATGATAATAGTGAGCCTATTTGCTGCTTTTGTTCCAGCGAGAGTTGTTGGAGAAATGACCAGTATTGGAACCTTATTCGCTTTCATCCTGGTTTGTATAGGAGTTTTAATTATGCGCAAAAAAATGCCAGATGCTCCAAGAGCTTTCAGAACACCATTGGTTCCTTTTGTACCAATTGCCGGGGTAGCGGTTTGTCTGTTCATGATGGTTTTTTTACCACTAGATACTTGGATTCGACTTATCGTTTGGATGATGATTGGATTTGATTTATACTTATTCTACGGAATGAAAAATAGTGTGTTAAACAAAGGCGAATTTAGTTTAAAAAGCTATAAAACCGTTTCAGCTTCTGGATTAGGAATGGTATTAGCCTTAATTGTGATTGCTTTTATTCATCATAGCGATCCAAATATTGACGATAATTTCTTATTCTTTTTCTCCCTGTTTTTTGCAGCCTTGCATACTTTAGTTTATGCTTATAGTTTCAAAAAAGCGAGATAAATAAAGACTTCAACTAAAAAGGGATTATAAAGTACAAAACTGCTTTGTAATCCCTTTTTTCATGCAACGATTTTACAAATCAAAAACCGAAGTGCGTTTGGCACGAACCAAATCCTTCAACCGAATCCAAAACGCCAAGGTTAAATAGACACCAAACCACAAACCAGCCGTGACAAAGGTGATGTAAATAAAAAACAGGCGGACGCTCGTAACCCGCATTCCCAGTTTATCGGCAAGACGCGAGGAAACATGAAAACCGTGTTTTTCAAAAAAATACTTGAGTTGTAGTATTGCCGACATTTTTTAAGTTTTGTTTTTTTGTAAAATTACAAAATTTTAGAATCTACGTAGAACCGAATTAACAAATTAACTTCTTTTCAACAATTCCATTCCAATGGCACATTCCAAGCAACGACTTTTATTGCAATATTCATTTTTGAGTTGCAACAAGGATTGGGATTCAAAGGCGTTTTTGGACTTTATTCCAAAAGAATTAAATTTATCCATAATCGCATTTTTTTCGGGAGCCACTTCGTTTAAAAGCTGAATCAGGTCTTCGGAAATTTCCTTAGCTTGGCTTTTGGCGTAAGCAAATTGAAGCGGAATTATCGTATTTATAGTGATTAAATCAACAAAAGATCGGGACAATTTCTTCTTCTTTTTTGGGCTTTCTTTGTCAAACTGATAGTGGTTTTGCCAATAATCCGAAGCTGAGATTTCAAAGATTTCATAAATACCCTTGGCCGAAGTTGCAGTGCTGATTCTCGAAAACAAGTTTTGTTGACCGTGGTACAAATTCGCCAATTGCGAGAGTCGAATCGTCGGGAAATTATCCGGACGATGCTTGAAAAACTGCACGGGTTCAACGATTCCTTTCTCCAATTGGTATTTGTGCAACAAGTAGAAATATCTAAATTTCAAATCTTTGAAATAAGTATCTTCCTTTTCTGAATCCAATAAACCGGCACTTCCCAAAAGCAGGGCTTCCAAGTTTTCGACCTCGAAACTTTCTTTCCTTATGACGGAAAAAGGGATGGATTGGGCAATTTTAGAAAAGATTTCGCCATTGGTATTCAATCCGAAATTCTTCGCCAAAAGACAAAATAACACTGCTTCCCAATCGTGTTTAGTTTGTACCAACAATTCAAAAATGGGTTTTGATTTTCTTTCCAAACGTTCAAAAAACAAACGCTCGAGCCAATTATTGATGGTAAACCCATCGATTTCTTTTAATTGCTTTTCGCAAAAAATCCAAGATTTCGGACTTATTAGCGATTGATAATTGGTTATGGTTGCTGCATCAACATATTTTTTTAGTTCCAAAACTGGAATTTCAGTATTGTTTTTCCTGAAAATTTCGGTATCATGTTCCCAAACCACATGAAGAATAACGTTTTCGTAGACTTCGTCTCTTTCGTGATGATGCACGTACCAATCTGACGATTTAATATGAATCTCCACATTTCCAGCCCATTTTTGATTGCCAATGGTAATTTGCGCATTGAAAAAATCGGGGCCGGCAAGTTCTAAATATTGTCCAACATTAATTATGGTGATTTCCTCTCCACTGAACGTTTTCAAATTCAAGGGGTCGAACTTCTTGAATTTCCAGAGGTAATGGAGGAATTCTTCTTTCATATTTTTTTGGATTATTAGATAATAAAGAAAAGATAACAGACTCGTCCTGAAAAACTAAAGTAGTAAAAAAAGGAATACGCTGGCACTGAAAATAAATATAAAATCTAATTGTAACACCCCAATGAGACGGTGCTCGTTTCTCATAATAACTAGCGAAGTAAATACAATTTGGCACAAGCCCGAGCATCTGACAAGGCTTCGTGGTGATTTAATTTAATATTCATTTCACGACAACAATCGCTTAATTTAGTAGGTCTTAATCCTTTGGCTTTGTATATTTTCACGGTGCATTCCCATCGGGAGCCAATATTCAACTCCTCATAATCTAATCCGTAAAGCGCCATTGATTTAGCAAGAACATTTCGGTCGAAACTTTCGTTATGAGCCACAACAACTCTGTTTTGGAGGCGTTTTTTAATTTCAGGATATACCTGCGCAAAGTTTTTTGCGTTCATCGTATCATGCGGATAAATACCGTGAACTGCAATGGTATAAGGATTATATTCGTTTCGGGGAGGCTTAATCAAGGTGACATACTCATCGACAATCACACCGTCTTCAACAGTGACAATCCCAACAGAACAAGGATGATACCCCGTGGCAGTTTCAAAATCTATGGCGGTGAAGGTCAATTTATGAGAGATTTAGGATGATAAATTTTAATTGCAGATTTTCTGAATATTGCATTTTCAAAATTTTAGGGTTATTGGAAGAAATTCCAAACCAGACCGAATCGAATGATAAAATCGCGATACGGATTACTTGGAGACGAATAAAATTTATTTCCTGAAAAGGAGGAATTAAAATGTTCCGCTATCAGGTAAACTCTAGTTCTTTGAATTCGAGCATTGAAGAAAAAATCGAAGTTGGTAAAATTTCCAATTTCTTTCTTGTTTTGAACAAAAAACTCACCAATTACCGGATTATAGTCGTTGGCAAAATAGTTGGTAAAATAATTAAAAGTCACTCCCGTTTGAAAATACAAGGCTTTACGGAACATGTTTTGAGAATAGTAAAGCGTGTTTCTGGTTAAAAACTTGGGAACATTGAGAATATTATCTTGTTGATCTACTTTTTGGTACAAAAGGGTATTGTCTAAAGCAAATTTTCCAAATTTCAATTCCTTGCTCGCTTTAACTGATAAATAATTAATCGTGTTCCCATATTGTGCTGGAGCAATGATTTGTTGTTTCATCGCTATTTGATCCAGACTGGCAACATCCACAAAATACAAATGATCGTTGAACGTAGAATATTGTAAGGACGCTTCGCCCCATGGTGTGGAAGCGTTTAGAATGATGGAATTTATTTTTTCGTTCTTAAAATTATTCGACCAGTTGTAATTTATGTAACTACTTTGATACAAATTATAGTTATTGTTAGGCAGTTTGTTCCTGTTTTGGTATTGGAACGACAACTGGATTTCGTCGTTCCAATCGTATTGCAAATTGGCATCCAAATCAGACAAAGATTGATTTGTCATTGATCTTGAATAGCTGAATTTTCCGTTCCATTTGTTTTTTCGATAGTCATATTGCCCACCAACACTATTAATTCTGATACTCAAGGAGCTCGGCACAATTTGGTCGTCGAGTATCAATATTTGATTGTAATAGTAATTATTGAAAAAATCATCGGCGAAAAATTGGAACTTGCCCAAGGTGGTATTTTCATAAACAAGACCTAGTTTGTTGTAGGTTTTATTGTAATGCGTTTGGTCATTTATTCCACTGGTTTTATAGGAATCACCAAATCTAAATACTGTTTCACTAGCAACAGATGAAGGAACCGTGGCTTGATTGTATTCGAAATATTTATTTTCATAATTAAATTGGTGGCTCACATATAAATTATTGTTTCCCACAGTTGAATTGACCCTAAAAAGATGGTCTAGAAAAACTCGTTTGCCCTTTAAAAAGGATTTTGCATCGGTTAAATAAACTTCCAATCTTTCTCGATTTTGAAAATCTGGATTCCCACTTTCAAAATCTTCAATCGTGGTTATTCCACCATTTTCTTCATTGAAAATATCCTGAAATGTAAAATGGGCGTTGGCAAGATATCGTTTGTTATTCGTGTTATAACTTGTGGTAAACCTGAAATTTCCGGTACTTACCATTTGATTAATATACCTTCCCTCAGAGCGTAATCCTTTGTAAGCAATAGAAAAATTGAAGTTTGGTGTTAGGTTTAACGCAAAAAAGGCATCGACATTTTGACCTTGTTTCATTATGGTTTTAAAATACAACTCGGTTACGGGAGTCGCCACGGAACTGTATCTAATCTGGTTTGCTTCGAGAAAATTAAAATGTTTTGCTTTGAAACCAAATTCAGGATAAGGTGAAAAGGTGTTCAAACTGTATTGCAAGGTGTTGTAGGTTTGTCCTTCATTCGCAAAAGGCATCAATCCAAAATTATCTTTACGCAAATAATTAAAGCTGTACAATTTTTTTATCGTTAAGGAAGTATCAATATAGGTGGTGTCTCTCTCTAAAGTAATCACGCGATACATATCTATCGTGGCGACCTTCGCTTTCGGTTTTTTTATGGAGTCAGAGCTGTTGTATTTGCTGTTAAAATCCAATTCATTGGTCTTTTTTTCTTGAGAAAACAGAAACGTTGGCAACAGTAAAAGAGATAAGAAAAAGAGAATCCTCATTTGGAGTGGTATAAGATTAGGCAATTTTATGCGATTATATTTAACAAAGGTAAATGAAAAAACAGATAAATGGAATAGCACAACTTTATTACAAAATAAAAAAATGTTAAAACAAAAAAAATGAGCTCGAATTAATTTCGAGCTCATTTAAAAAATTATTTTTAGAATTATCTGCCTGTATTTACAGAATCATCTATCAATGGATTGGCATCAATTTCTGCTTGAGGCACTTTCAACAGGAAACGAATATCATTTGCTTGAAGGTCAAAAGACTTACCTGTTATATTGTTAATTCCTTTCAAACGATGATTACCATTTCGAACAATGGCTTTACCCAATCTTTTTGCATCAAACCACTCAACACCATTTTCCATGAAAAGTTCTTTTCTTCTTTCGACTAAAATTTCATCTATAAGCGCAGTCCCAGAAGTAGCACTTTGAACAGCATCGACATCTCTATTTTTTTGTAAAGCAAATAAAAGTGTTTTAGCTCCAGTTTCGTTTCCGAGTCTTGCTTTAGCTTCAGCTTCTAACAATATCATTTCAGGATACCTAATAATTGGTGAATGAGAAGCAAAAGTAAATGAAAATTTATTTGAAACATAGTATCTAGAATCCGTAATAGGGTAAGAAGCTGATTTTACCATAAACATTTTTGTTGTCCCTATTCCTCCTCGTATATCAGTTGCTGAAAATAAATTAACAAACTGTGTATTTACAAATATCGAAAAATATCCATTTGCTTTATGATCAGAAAACGCGTGTGGAGCTAACCAAAAGAACATAGTTTGATCATCGGCTTGTGGAGATCCCCAAAGCCATTCTTTACTTGCATAATCCTTAAAACCAGTTGGATAAGCCGTTGCGTCTAAGACGCTAGCTACATTTCCTCCATAAGCAGCAATTGCAGCTGTTTCTGCTAAACTCCACTTACCCATAACTTGATAAACTTGTGCCAAAATAGCATTTGCAACTTGTTTATTGACATATGATTTACCTAACCGGCTTGCACTACATAGAGCTACCGCTTTTTTCAAATCATCTTCAATAAAATCATACATTTCTTTTACTGTGGACATACCTTTTGCTACAGATGTAGGTTCTTTGTAAATGGGCGGCGCAGGATAATTTGGATCTAAGCTGTAAGCTTTAGAAAACTCTAAAACCAGTTGATGGTAAAAAAATGCTCTTAGTGCATATCCTTGACCTAATAATTCGTTTTTATCTGTAAGAGCCAATTTGTCGCTTTCATCTACTCCTTTTATTAAACTATTGATTTGGTTAATCATGTAATAAGGATAGTTCCATGAAAAAGTAGTTCTTCTATAAGTTGGTTCACGATTATCATTTTCATAATCAAATCCAAACCAATTGTTAGCCGAAATAACATCGTTCCCCTTCACAGTTCTAGCAAATAAAATAGAATTTACTCCTCCTGCATCGGTTGCCGTAAACTGCGTTCTAAAACGACGCATAATTCCAGATAAAACACCATCAGCACTACCTCTTGAATCAAATGCCGTAGAAACAGGCACCCCAGTTGTTGGTTTTGCTTCATTTATATAATCATCATCGCATGCTGAAAACGATAATATTGCTATAAAAGCAAAAATTGAAAACCTTATATTTTTTGTCATAATATTTTTTTTTATAATTAAATATTAACTTTTAATAATTTAAAATATGAAATTTTAGTTAAAAATCAATAGTAAATCCTAGTGAAACTAAACGTTGATTATATGATCTGCTATCAGTAGTCCCATCCAAACTTTGCTCAGGGTCAATACCATCATGAGTCTGGTAAGTCCATAAATTATCTCCTTGGAAATATACTCTTAAGTTATTCATTCCAATTTTATTCACAAATTCTTTTGGCATGTTATACCCTATATTTAAAGCTTTCAATCGGACATAATCATTTTTAAATAAGAACCTTGTCGATTGTGAAGCAAAATCTTGTTGCCCTTGATATAGCAGAGGAACATTTGTAATGTCACCAATTTTCTGCCAACGATCTTCTAAATCTACGTGTCCTGGACGCCCTGGATCTCTTAACCCAGTCATCAATGATGCATAAGTGCTATCATAAACATAAGACCCGTAACTAAAATTAAACAAAATATTTAAATCAAAATTTTTGTATCTAAAATAGTTAGTAAGACCTCCCACTACATCAGGTAAAGAAGATTTTCCAGTATAATTCCTGGATGCTTGAGAATATGTTTTTGTTGTTTTTCTATCTCCGTTAGCCTCTACTCCATCTACATACCACTTTGCTCGCCCATCTGCAGGATCAACTCCAGCCCATTCTTGAATATAAAATTCATAAATAGACTTTCCAACTTCCCATCTTTTTGTACCAACAGTAACAAATTGCTGAGTTAGTGAAGATATTTCATTTTTATCAAATGAAAAATTTAAATTAGTGGACCATCTAAAGTCATTAGTCTGGATGTTTACTGAATTTAAGTAGACTTCTAAACCATAATTACGCAAAGAACCTGCATTTGTTAAATAGGTTGTATTTCCTGTAGAAGCAGGAACCGGAATGGCATAAATCAAATCGATTGATTTTTTTTCATATACATCTGAACCAAAAACCAGCCTATTTTTAAACATCCCAACTTCGATTCCAATATTGGAAGAAGCTGTTTTTTCCCAAGTTAACCCTCTATCTGCTGGATTACCTAGAATGATTCCAATATTAGACAATTCACTAAATCCAACATTGTACAATTGCTCATATGGAAAATAGGAACTAGTTCTATTGTTTCCTAACTCCCCGTAAGAACCTTTTATTTTTAATGCACTAATCAGTTCGCTATCTTTCAAAAAACTTTCGTCTTTGATACTCCAAGCACCACCAACAGAATAGAAATTACCCCACCTAACATCTTGCGCAAAACGAGAAGAACCATCTTTTCTAAATGAACCTTCGATAAAATATTTTCCAGCATAATTATACCCTGCTCTTCCTAAATAAGAAGCCAAACGTTCCTCTGTAATACTTCCTCCAACTCCAACAGGTTTAGTTGCTCCATTATTTACTTCAACACCTGGCAAGAATCCTTCGCCTCTGGCATACATACCATCGATTTTATAATTATAAGCTTCTTGTATTAAATCGGCTGAAATATTATGATTTCCAAAATCTCTTTTATAATTCAATGCATTGGTAAAATTCGAAGATGTTGTAATATCTCTATTTTGTGTAATCCTCCCTTTAACAGAAGATGCATTTCCATAGAGAGAAGAGCTATACTCGAAACTATCAAACAGATATTTTTCATATGCAAAAGAAGACCTAAAGGTTAATCCGTTGGCAATATTAACACCTATATAACTATTAAAAGTTATATCATCTCTATTATTCTCAATTTTATAGTTATATAGTGCACCCAATGCATTTTCGTTTTGTAACATTGGTCTTGTAGCGTTTAATGCCCCTGGATTGGCTCCATAATCATAAATTTTATTTCCATTTCCATCTAAAATCAAACTTCCTGAAGGATTGTGTCTAAATACTGGATAAACAGATGAGATATTATAAATCCATTGAATTGGACTTTGAAATGAATTTCCAGACTGTGTTGGATAATTTTGTATTGAAGTGGAATACCCCATATTTACCCCTACATTAAAAGTATTATTTATTTTGGTGTCAACATTTAAACGAGCTGATGTTCTTTGAAAATTAGATTCCTTCAAAGCACCTTCTTGATCTAAATTATTAATAGTAAAAGAAAAAGCAGTGCTCTCCCCTCCTCCACTAATAGCCATAGAGTTTTCTCTTCTAATAGCGGAATTATTTAACAATTCTTTCTCCCAATCTGTACTCCAATATTTGTCAGTAGTTACTAATTTTCCTGTTGCATCAACTGGCACAACTGCTTTATAAGGATTATATCCTAAAACAGAAACCAAACCAGTTGAAGCATTTGCTCCAGCAACAGCAGGAGTCTGCCCACTAGCATATTGAAACACATTCCTTCTGGCTTCCCATGACATTTCCATAAATCTATTGGTAGAAATCAATTCATGAAGATCAACTGCATTGCTTCCGATTCCCAATAATGAATTTATACGTACTTTGGTTGGCGAATTAATTTTTCCTCTTTTAGTAGTTATAAGAATTACACCATTCGAACCTCTAGAACCATATAATGCTGTAGACGAAGCATCTTTCAATACAGACATACTTTCAATTTGATCAGCGCTTATTGAGTTAATGTTACCTGCATAAGGAGCCCCATCTAAAATTATTAAAGGATCAGCAGCAGAACTAAGTGACGAAATACCTCTAATTCTAATAGTTGGATTATCACCCGGTTGACCTCCTGAAGATATAACATTTACTCCAGCAACACTACCTTGCAAACTTGTTAAAACACTAGTTGAGATTTGTTTTTCTAAAACATCTTTTCCTATGATAGCAACTGAACCAACTATAGATTTAGCTTTTTGTTGACCATAAGCTACAATTACAACTTCCTCAAGCGATTGAGACTGTGATACTAAATTTACATCCATAGTAGAGGAAGAACCTACTTTTACAGATTTATCAGTCATACCAACGAAAGAAAAAATTACAACATCTCCTGTTTTGGCTTTAATAGAATACTTACCGTTTAAATCTGTTTGAACTCCCTTAAGAGATCCTTTAACGGAAACATTTGCACCAGGTAATGGCCCTGTATTGTCCGATACTACACCTGAAATTGTTTTCTCTTGTGCAAAAGAGAACTGTAATGATAACGCTAATAACAGCGTAAAAATCCATTTGAATTTTGATCTCATATTAATTTGGTTAAATTAGTTATGCTACAAACATCTTAAAAAAAAAATTAAAAAAATAATAAATTCCGAAAAAAAATATT
>Ga0214162_1000232_pt1 | contig 13813 bp, 15 predicted proteins | sample LakMenepilimnion_3_FD_153000 | JGI IMG/M metagenome (GOLD analysis project Ga0214162, IMG submission 153000) | Freshwater microbial communities from Lake Mendota, WI - Practice 20APR2010 epilimnion v5 | ecosystem: Environmental > Aquatic > Freshwater > Lake > Epilimnion/Euphotic zone | place...
TTATCAACCATATAAGCATTAAATGCGTCTTTATCAAGACGTAGTTTAGGATCTTGTGCGCCGTGAACTGTAGCCAAAAGATATCCTTTATCTGTCAGTGCCATCAATAGAGGCCGCCCACCTTGATTTATATTATCTAAAATCTTAATATTTTCAGAGTTAACGTCTCCAAGTTTTACAGAATCATAAATAAGAGTTAAACCTGCATTATTTGCCGGTACATTCCTGGTTATAAGTTTATACACTGTACCATTAGAATAATTAACTTGTTTAATCATTTCCTCTATTGCATCGGTGCCGGTGCCGGTTCTAGCATCTGTCATATTCATCTCTTGTAATCCGACAACACTTGGAGTCTCTTGCTCTATAAAGCGCATTAGTAAGTTCTTAGCATTGTTCCAGAAACTACGACGCGCATCAAGATTTCCATACAACCTTGCTAAAAATGCACCTTCACTCGCAAAAGCCATTCCAGGACCAATAGGTGTAGCTAGGTCGCTCATGAAACTCATGTTGTAAGATCCAATCGTGTGTTGCATCTTTTCTACTTTATCTCTCAATTAAAAACTACATCTCGTCGAGTTCGACAGAAACCCCGCCTTACATGCTCGTCGAATAATACACCCGCCTAAGACCATGCTCACGCATACACTTCTCCAGAACGCACTGGCACTCAGAACACGGCTTGGAGTTTAGCGGTCGGCCGCAGCTCGGACTGATTCGCCAGACGTAGAGATCCGCTCCTCGGAGGCGGCTGAGATCCCCTATAAGTCGGATGGCCATGACCTCGGCGTGGATGGTGCAGGCCGGATACGAATGTTGCTCTGTATATCTGGGTCCTGTGCGACCCTTCCTGCTTTTTGCGCCAACCTTATTGGTCGTCGCAACAAGCACTTTTCCACGTTTGACAATTGCACTCGTGTGTGTGCCAACCTTCTTTGAATTGATGTTAGAGGTGGGTCTGACAGTCTCCATCAGCCAGGCGAAGAGAGAGGACATTGTGGTCGGTGGGGTGGGGGGACTTGGGGTTAGTCGCCTGCGCTAGCTTCACTTTTTAGACACGCTTTACACAATCTGCGACCGGAATGTGTACCAGAGGACAACAGACAGCAGGCTGCCGGCGACGAAGCCGTTGCCCGCGCTCAGCAGCGTCTTCTCGACGTAGTAGTAAAAGATAACAGGCATTACGACATACGACAGAAGGACGTAAAAGAGCATCGTGCCGATGAACATCTGAAGGCTGGCCATTCTGTACTTAGCCCCTGTCTAAAAACTTGAAGGGAGCGGCAGCCGGCGGTTCGTGAGTCCCTACCCGCTCGCTTCCAGAATGCCGCCTCTCACCTCCGTTGCCTCGTACTGGGCGAATCTGAACGTGGCGAATGCAGAGCCAGCGGCGTTCACAGAGACAGAGATCTATATGAACACGATGCCCTACTCAGGAGCTATCCAGATTCCGCCGCCGCTGGAAGGTTTCTTCCTCTGCGGTCTGCGCGTAACCTTGGTCGAGCGCGGGAAGACGATCAAGACAAGCATGGTGAATGTCAAGTACGTCAATCAACGGCTTGAGGAGCCGATCCAGTGGCTCAACCAGCGTCTGGAGGTTGGGTCGGCCACGTGGACGCCGACACTGTACCCTGTTCCGCGCGACGTCATCCGCGGGACGAAGCTCGCGATCGAGATGGAGGGTGTTGCGGAAGGCACACTTGTGATGGTCAAGTGCCTGTATCTGGAACTCCAGGATCTGGTGTCAAAGCACGGGTGGGCATTTGTCGATGACCGCGGCGGGCTTCAGCAGTTTGCCATGTACAACCACGAGTCCTATTGGCTGAGCATCAGTCAATTCCACAAGCTGGGGGCACGGCACTTTCCTATTGCGCCGACGCCGGCGATTCCTTCGATGCGGCGGCTGCTGGCGGGATTTCAGGAGGAGGCACGTATGATGGAAGAGCCTGATACTGTTCTGTGGAATAGGGTTGTAGTCTAAGCTCAGGCGGATCAAAAAACTCAGAAAGAATCTGAAGCCAGGTCTTTTTGGTTGGCCGAGGCCGCCATTCCCGTGGCTCCATCTCCATCATCCGCTCGGCATAACTAGGCAACGGTTCCGTCTGCGTTAAGAAGACTCCAACGTCTCCAAACAATCTGCTGAAGAACATCTACATCTCGGTCGGCGTTATGTGCATGGGCGGGCGCGGCGCGACCGAATGTCGCCGCGTAAAGCTCGTCAAGACCAGGCCACTTCCACAGATCGCCGGGGCGGCCGAACTTGCTCGGAATGCGGAGTTCAGCCGTCGACATCTCCATCGAACAAAACTCAGCAGCGGCTGGCCAGAATTGTGTCGGATCTTGGTTGAGCCGCCATTTGTATGCATTGAAGAGAACGTTCTTGTCGAAGTTCATGTTGTGGGCGATCAGGTGGAAAGCACCTGCAAGATCTTCACGGAAGAGGGCGAGGACATCGGCGAGAGGCTCACCATTCATCCGCGCAACAGCTTGGCTGATCCCATGCTTTTCAAAGGAGCCGTCTGAGATTGTCCAGCCGTCAGGACGGATGACGTGATACTCCTTTTTCACAAGAGTTCTTGAATCGTAGACCCACCACGCGATGCTCACGAGATCAGGCCAGTTATCAGGAGCGACCAGGGCATCTTTCTTCCACGACTTTGGAAGACCTGTGGTTTCTGTGTCAAAGAAGATGACTTTCATTGTCTATTCAGGGGCTAGGGGGACAGGTTTAACCTGCCGGTGACACTGTTCAAGTTTTAGCCAATCTTTAATATCGGGTGTGGTGCGGCGCCCACGGAGTTCGCGTGGTGCGAGCCAAGCAGCGGCCGAATGCTCAGATGCATTGAGTCTAGGGACTTGTGTAAGAAGGGGTGTGGTGATACCTTGCCAGTAATGGCTGCGGCCGTAGACTGTGGATGGAGCGGGCATGAAGGTGTAGTGGGTGCCCTCACGGTATCCAACTTCCTCGAACACTTCACGCACGGCGGTGGCACGAAAGTCGGCGTCAAACGGTTCGCGATGGCCTTTAGTGAAGCTCCAGCGGCCTGAGAGGGCTGACTTGACACACAAGACCGTGCCGTTAGGATGGTGGAGAATGACGCCGGCTCTTACAGGGGCAGCTGTAGGATCTGCATAGGCAGATACCGCTAAAGCAATCAGTGTAAAAAGAAGCATCCTCTACTTTTCGTGGGCTAATATGCGTCACGTCTCCACAGAATCTGAAATGCAAACCAACGATTTGCGCCTGGCGGCATCTCGTATTCATGGGGGGCGAGGAAGTTTAGGATCGGCTTCCTCTCTGCCTGTAACCAAAGCGCCGCCGTCGCCATCACCTGTTGATCTGTGTGAGCGAGGATACGGCGGCGGCGGTAAATCTCAAAGGCGGAGGCCACGGTCTGTGTAAAAAGCAAGAGGGAAGCGATAGGACCGCCAAACTGAGCGCCAGCAATACAGAATCGATTTGTCGTCGGAACGGCAAGAGCAAGATCTTCCAAGCTAGACGCTTTGCCGGCAGCCTCGGCGGCAGCTGCCTCAGCCGTCATCTGAGACAGATTCTCAATCCAAAGGACTTGAGTCTGCTCTAATCGCCGCGGCCATCCTGAGTGCGCCAGGTTCGGTTCACGCCAGCACCCCATATCACACCACACATAGTCGGGAGTATCCCACTGACGAAGAGCCATTGCCTCCTCGAGAAAGATGCACTTGTTTGCCCATATGCGGTACATCTCGGGGCATACAATATTGTTTGACGGATCGTGTGTGTGATTGTAGTTCCAGTACTCAAGCCACTCGGGTGTGCCGTAGGCGAGAGAGTCGTAGGGACGGCGGATGATGCGGAAGGTGCGCTGGTGTTTCGTCAGGATCTTTTGAACTGCGTCGGCAAGATCACCTGCGGGTAAAAAAGCGAGGATGGGGGCACGGACGCAGTGGCAGAAATTGTTAATCCACTGTACGTACTTATCGAATGAATGCTTTTTATTCCCTGGAAGGGGGTAAAAAGCGGTCACGACGGTTGTATGGTATTCTGGCTGAGCCATTTGTAAAAGGGGGTGGCTAGGCTTTAGCTATTGGCTTTAGCCAGTAGCTTTCTAGCCGACAGCTTTAGCTGGAGGCTTTAGCTATTGGCTTTAGCTAGAGGCTTTAGTATGAGCGTTCCAGAGTGACTTTGCAAGAGTCGCAGCACGGGCAAATGGAGTGCCACGACTTACTCGGCGCGTAAGGCGGCGAGAACCTCCTTCTCTATCCCAGAAGTTAGCATTCGCAGCAGCATTCGCCGCGTTCTTCTCCAGAACACCCGCGACGCGAGTGCTCGTCTCCGCAATGTTCGCCGGCATAGGAATCTTAGCTGTGTCATACAGGGGTTTGAGAAGGGGTGGGCGACTGAAGACAAACTGGCGAGGGAACGGATAGCCCTCTTCAACACGAGCAAACTTTGCCGGGTTGTAAGTGCGGAACAGAATCATGTAGTCGCGCACGGCTTTGCGAGCGTTATCTGTGTCAAGCGGCACTAGAAAGCGTAAGTAGTCCGCCGGAACCATTTGCCTCATCACAAAGAACCCTGTGCGGGTGTCAAAGACCATCTTGCCGCCGCCGTAGAACGGGAGTGTGATGCCGGCTGTCTGAGCGCGATCTACGAACTCAAGGGTGCGTTGCTCAATTGCCGGCTGCTGCTGCAGAGCGGGGGTTGTGAAGGCGTTGGCCGCAAGTCCAAGACGCTCATAATTGAAGAGTCCTTCCACCATATCAATTGTTGCATCCTTCGTAATCGTTGCAAGAGGGAGGTAGTTCAGATTGTCTGCGCGCGCCTCCTTCTCAAGAAGAAGCTGTGCTGCGGCGTCCGTTGGTACTTTACGTGTTAGAGGGGCGAGGCCGGCGTGTTCACGATAGGGATAGAGAGCAATTTCAGGAAATCCGATGTGGGGGATCTTCGTTTTGTAGGCATCTGCATTGTCTGTGTACGCCCAGAGAAGAGCTTCGGCACCCGCGCGAGGGCGGCGCGCTTCGAGGTCGCGGATGTATTTGACCATCGCGGTTTCCTTACCCGCTTCAGGATTCAGATCGTCCAGCTTGGCGATCGCCATCATTCCGCGGGTCGTTGAGGTCGCCTGATACATCGGATGGAGACAGTTGTCGTATTCCAGCGCCTGGAGTTCCTTCGGTGTAAGAGGATGACAGGGCGTGGCGAGGGGGGTTGTCTTGCCTTTAGTAGTGGAAGTCGCACCCTTTGGTGCGATGGAAGTCGCACAGCGTTGGAACGGCGCAGTACCGCTAAAAGACTTCGTGCTGCCGCGAACTAGCTCAGAGGGAGCCACCGTTGTCACCACGGTCACAGGGTGGACGAGAACAACAGCTTGGATCGCCTTGTAACGGGCGCCGACGCGGTCTACGCCAAACGCAACTGTGGGAAACGGGTAAAAGAAGACATTGTGGGTGGGGCTGAGACAGACATCGTCAGCATTCTGAGGGTCGCCAAGATAGTCCCTGAAAAGTTCGCGACTCTTGGCTTGTTCGGGAAGCTGAATGCCGCGAAAGAGAACAGTGCCGGCAGGGAGAGTCACAAGAGGAAGAGTAGTATCACCTACTTTTACATTCGTTACTTGGGTGTAAAAGGGTGTATTGGGCTGCTGGGGCTTAGGCGCGGCAGTCGCAGGCTTTTTTTGTGGGAGTGTCCTGGGCGCTCGAGCCGCCATCTACTTAGCCCGCTGGAATGTGGATGCCGTCGCCATGGTCGGAACCACATCACGTTGATAGCTGGTGTAGAATCCATCGAGTGCAGGGCGGAAGTTAGCTCCAGGGCGAAAGGCGATTGGGCGTCTAGCTTGGATATACTTGATCGCCTCGTCTGGATTCAGACCACGGGTCGCCATGAGAAACATTGCAATCGAAGCGGCGGAGCGCTGCATGCCTGCCGCGCAGTGAACAAGAATGGGTTGGCCGGTCTGGTATTCACGGGTGACTTTGAGAACAATCTCATATGACCAGAGTTCTAGGTTGCGGATTTCCTCGGGCTGGAGATTGTCATCAACAGGGATGCGATACTTACGTTGGATATCCGGGACGAAAGGAATGTCTTTCGTACAATTGAAGACGGCCTTGATCCCATGTTGGCTGAGCCAGTGGGGATCTGTGGCCGCTCGATAACTACCTAGCCACATGCCTGGTACAATTTCGTCTGCTGGGTTTGCGCTGGCCAGATCGACCATTCTTCTTGTATTTGTGGGGTTTGCTACTAGGATTGAAGCGCATCTACGCATTCAAAAAAGTTGAACTATGGTGGATAAGCGAATAGATGTCCCGCCATCATGTATACCTACGTTGGCATCGGAAGCTGCCCTCACGCTGCGACTCTAGATGAGCTGACAGAGGAATGGGATCAGATAGTTCCCGTCTTTATCCGTGACAAGAAAGCACAGATCATTCACTACGATCCGCAGTTCGCAAACCCTGAACGCGTGGCGTTTCTTGACCAGTACTTTAACACACGTGGCTTTACAAAAATGTCAGAGCACTCGTGGACTTCAGGATCGCTGGCAGTGACGCTTCACGCCAAAGCGATCTATCATCCTGAAGATGACGGCATCCTGCACGAGTATGCAGAGGCTGCGATTGCTACCAATACAAAGCTGGTGATCCAGGAGTTTACAGGCACAGACTTGGTTCTAACTGCAAAGAAGCTGTTCTCACAGACAACCTCCCGTGAATCCTTCAAGAGTAACGTGTTAGTTGACATCACCTACGGGACGGATTGTCACTGCGGGACGAATATGGTCAAGTACAAGCCACTGTATACGCAGGAGGGTAACTTCATCAATATGCTCTTGTATGATGAGAGCGAGATCATCTCTTACATCGGTGAAAGCACGGAATTGAATAAATTGATCAAGATATACTTTATGAAAAAATATCTTGAGACTGTGAACATGCAAGTGGACTATCGCCGGCGTCTGGTAGGAGGAACAGTGCTGTTTCCGTGCGACGGATATGGAGATTCGTCTACACCTGAACAGGTCATGACGTATCTTCAGAGAAAGCTTCGGCAGCTTCTTCATATCTTTGATAGCCTCGGGCTCATGACACGGGAGCGCTGGGAGAACGTCGAGCTTCTGTTTGCTCGCTATAAGGTTATAAATATCTACGACTGGAACACGAAAATGCGTACACTGTTTGATTAGATGCGAGTCTTGCTGGCTTTGTCTACGATCTCCAAGCATTCTACGCGAGGCTGAGAGCAAGTGCTAAACTAATTTCAAGTTCAAACTGTGCGTCAAGTAGAGCCTGGAGATCAACAGCTGCAGGCATTGCATTTGGATTTACAGGCACGTTTACGTTTACGTTTACGTTTGCATTTTCGTTTGGATTTACGTTCTCTTCTTCGGCCTCTGACTCAGACTCTTCATCTGCCTCATCAGTAATCACAGTGTCGGCATCGTCTAGAAGGATAGGCGCAGGCGCAGCCGCAGGAGCAGGAGCAGCCATAGGCGCAGGAGCAGGCGCGTCTATAATGAGACCGAAGTGAGGGGCACCTAGAAGATCATCAGCAGCAGCCATAGGCTCATCTGCTGCCGGCAGCACAGGCAGCACAGGCGGCATACCCTCTCCTAGAGGCGCAACGCGGAAGTGGAAGAAGTGCTCACGATCTGCGCGGCGCAGAGGGAATGGGGCAATGACAACAGGGCGTTGCTCCTGCTGCTGCCGAGATTCAATCAGTCCCTCTTCCACGATCTCCTGAATGATGTCTGCCTTCGTACGGCGAATCATTAGAGGATTATTGATATGGAGGAAGTCAGCCTCATAGTATCGAAGGCAGTAAGAACGCCAGTAGCGGAAAGGTACAGATCCAGGCGCCACTCGATTCAAAGAGGTGTAGACATGGTCGATAAACTCTTCAATGCGCTCATTGCCATCTGCATTCATCGGATCCAGAAGCGTCGTGCGCAGAGCATGAAGCTTGAGGACTGTATTAAATTCCTGCTCAAAGCGATCAATGGAATAGCGGCTGTGGCGGAAGCCAGAGACGACAGTCGCCAAGGTATTTGGGTACAGGCAGAACTGGCTCCACACTGCGATGTTCTGGGCAAGTGTAAGAGGAAGGTTGGTGAGTGGGTTGCGGGGCTCCTGCGGCTCCTCAAAGAATCCGTCGTGGTTGAGGAGGCGCGTGCGAATGTCTTGTGCGAGCGTGGCGGCCTCGTAAACGTAGACCTGTTTGCGTTTCCAATCCACAATGCAAACAGGACGGCACGGAATCTCACAGGTTACGATGTCATCTGTATTTACTTTATGGAGACGCGAGACACGCCAGCGGTGCAGGAAGCGGCGAAGGCGGCCGCGGAGGGTCGTCACCTCTCTCATCGCCTTTAGAAACTCATCCAGACGCTCGCGCTGCGTAATGGCGTAGACGGGCTGAATTGCGAAGAGAGTGTCAAACGGAGAGTCCTTCTTAAACCCTTTGCTGGTCAACATGCGGTGGCGGATTGACTCCATACGCGCCGGGTGATCGAGCGCCTCATTAAGAAGAACTGCGAGGCGGGCAGGATAGTGTGAGAAGAGGGGTGTGTGGGGATTGAAGGTGAATTGTCCCTTGCGCGGGAAAGGTGGATACGTGGCCGTATCTGCAGCAGCGATCTCACGCTGGCGACGGTCGGCGCGCCTGGCACGTCGTACGCGACGATTCTCGATCTCACGCTCAGCATCGAGAGCGGGATTAAAACGAAAGACGGCGTCTTCATCGGGAAAGACAAGATCTTCGGGGTTCATGATAACCATGATTCCTTTGGTAAGCCGGGGGGACTTTCTCCCGCCGGGCGGGGGCGCATCAATTTTTAGGGAAAGGCGCAGCCTCCGCCGCAGCCTCCGCCGCAGCCTCCGCCTCCGCCTCCACACACAGAAAGACATCTCCATCTTTTACATAACCGCGGGGTTCGCCATTTACATCATACACAATCTCATCCTCGTGAATGAAGTAAACAGAACCAGTAGCCGTATCAATGAAGCGTCGAACAGTTGGTTCCGTCACGCCCACATCCTTTGTGTAAGAGACGTGCTGGGCACATGTCTTAAATCCAAGAACGCAGGGAGCACGGCAGCGCAGCCGCACCGCGCCTTCAGATCTCGAGAGGAGAGCAGGGCATGTAACAGGAAGTGGATCTGCCAGTTCCGCATCCACAAGAGGTGTCTTGAGAGTTCCACTCACCAGACGCCATAGCTCTTTCGGATCTGCCTTGTTTTCTTTGGCGATGTCTTCGACAAGCCGTCGTGCTTGGACTTGAAGAACGGTGTGGAAGGCCTGCCAAAGATCGTTAATAATTGGGAATGACATGGGTGCGGGTGCTGCGGACGCTGATGACGCGCACCTTTCCACTTCAAGTTTAAATGCCTCAGCCGTCGGTCTGGGGTCCCGCCCTATGGGGATTCCTCCACACCTTCGCGGCTCGTGTAGGGAAGGGTTCCACCATAACACGTGTGGACGAGACTCGAGAAGCATTGTGGTTAATCGATCATTTAGAGGCGGTTATTCCGTGTGCGGACTGTCGGAAACATTGGCGGCATGTTCGACTAAGCGCTCCTGGTCTCCCGACGGATGAATGGGTTTTCAAAGCTCACAATGTTGTGAATCGCCGCCTAGGAAAACTGGAAATGAGTGAGATGCCTATTGTAACCGGCTCACCGCGAGAGGCGTGGGGAAAGTATATCGAACTTGTTAAAGATTCACTGGCGCAAGGGCACCTTATAGGAGCTCATGTGTCAGAGTTTACTCATCATGTCGGGCTGTGGAATTCATTTGCTTAGGATGTGGTTGCAACGCAGACAGTCGGTGCAACAGGCTGGATCATTCCTTGAACAAGGCCGAGGACGTCGACTGGGCGGACGCCGCAATCGGATGCAAGAAAAAATGTCATGTATCCAACAAAAATAGAGGTGATAATAGGGAAGATCTGAAGCCTCCAGTCAGATTCACAGGGTGTCTTATTGAAACGGAACCAGAGGAGAACAAGACAGACAATACTGATGATAGATCCGACCGCGGCAGCAATCGTCTTACGATTTCCAACACGGGTTGACACTTTGCCCTGCTGTTCTTTGAGTGCGCTTGCATACTTTTCACCCGTTATATCGGAAGGAATATTAGAGTCAACCACTTTAGGTGCAGGCTGGTTATAGAGAGCAATTGCATTGGCGAGGATGTAGCCGGAGAAGAACGTAATATGAAGAGTCCACACACTCGGGCTCGTCCAAGGATTCTCTACATTCGGTACAATGGAGCAGATTGCAGAGGAAGAGGCCATCTTGGTAACGCCTGCCCAAACCGCAGGATTGATGAGATCTAGGATACTCTGTTCCGTAAAACCAGCGAGTCCTTTAACAAGAGCCAGAATGATAGGAACAGCATACCATGACCACGCTGCTTGCCCTGCAGGCATATCCTTTGTAAAATGGAGTGTGCCGCCGCCAATTATTCCAAAGACAATAGCAATAGACGCAAGTGTAAAGAGTCCATTATTCGCATTTAGAAACGGTTTCGTCTCATTCATCAACCATCCTAAGGAGGGTACAATGGCAAGCTGACCCAGAAACAGATAGAGAAGGCCGATGTTAGATGTAAGAAGGCCGTAGAGGAAGCTGAATCCTAAAATGAGAAGTGGAAGATATAAGAAAGAGTCTGCAAATTCACTCCGTAGCAGCTGAATCTTTCCAGACCACGCGTCCATCTGCTAGACCGCTGACCATTTATTCCAGGTCTAGGCTTTCACGCATAAGTAGTCCATATTCTCTTTATCGACGAGCGGCGGAATGAAAAGAACGGAGATGGACGGCTTTCCTAGGAGAAGCAGATTCTGAGACGAGATCATGTATCCTACAAAGATACCTATGAGAATGGAAACACCAACTGATAAGAGACTGTCACAGCCCTTCGCGAGGACATAGGCGGCGTAGAGAACAATCAACATCGCCGCGCCAATCAAAGCAATAAAAGGGCGGCTACTGTACTGAGGTCCCATCGCAGTGAGTTCATCCGTGTAAGAGGACATGCTTGTAATCAAGTAGGATGCTGCGAAGCTGAGGAAATAAAGAGGGGAGTTCGGGAATGTCTGTCCTCTGAGGGAAAAGGCGAATCGGGCGGGTGTGAGGACTTCGAATTTGGAGGTGCAGCCTTCTTTGGAGGCAGGCTGCTCCGTCGGAACGGCGAGGGCATCGCCCACGGCTGTAAAGACACTGTAGAGAATGGACGCCTCCGCTCCAGACGCCGCAAAGACAGCGAGAGGATAATTGAAAGAGACGAGAGCAAAGAAAGCAGTACCGAAGGTAAAGATAATCGGCGCAAGATGGCCGAGTTCAGGGGCGATTGCGAGAAGATTTGTATCGATGAACTTTGAAAAGATATCTCGCAACTGCTTTAAAAAACCAACGAACCCACCGTAAATCCCGGTAGAGGGTTCGGCGACTGCGGAAGTGACTGTAGGTGGTGCAGGGGGTGCCGACGATGCCGACGAGGCCATTCTAAAGACCCGGTGTAAAAGGTTAAGGAAGTGCATGGGGATTCCTTCCTATTTTCGCCGATTACTACAAGCATATCCTGCGTGTAGGAGCCGGAGCTTAAGCGCGGCGCAACCAGCCGCACTCTATTTTGATTTCAATTGCTTGATTTACAGATGTATTCGTGGCCCTGGTATGATTCCATACCCAGGCGACTTGGCGGGAGATGACGCACAGACAACGTGGAGGGAAGCGTTATGGACGGAGATCAAGAGAACTGTAAAAGAGGTGTGGGCTGCTGCAGGAAGGCCACGAGAGGTTATGCTGGCTGTGGATGGTGTTGTGCCGATGGCCAAGATTCGCCAGCAGCGGGTGCGGCGGTTCAAGTCGGCGTGGCTCCGCTCGAATGCGGGTACAGAGATCAATGCGTGGGATCAGAACGCCATCACACCTGGAACGGAATTTATGGAACGGCTGGGGGTTATGTTAAAGGAGATGTGTCGCCAGGAGGGTGGTGGGTGGTCGGTCAGTGGCGCCGACGAGCCGGGCGAGGGGGAGCATAAGATTATGGCCAAGCTCAGGAGCTTTCCTGTGCCTCGAGGTCTAACTATTGTCTACGGCCTTGATGCTGATTTGATTCTGTTGTGTATGCTGACGGAGGCGAAAACCGGCACACCCCTCATGTTGATTCGGGAGACGCAGGAGTTTGAGGGCGGCCGCGGAGCTGCAGCCGGTGCTGCAGCCGCACCCGAAAGCTACACCTTCTTGAACATCGGCGAAGTGCGTCGGCGGCTCGGCCTGACTACAGAAGAGTCTGTTGTCAACTATGTCGGTCTGATGTCACTGATGGGGAATGACTTCTTGCCGCATAGTTTGACATATAAGCTGAATGACGACGGTCACGAGGCGGTGTTAGAGGTGATGCGAGGGGCGCCTCTGGTTGGCCAGAGCCAAGAGGGGCGGTGGGTCATTGATGTGGCTCGCTTGAAGGAGATTTGTGCAGGGTGGGCGGGCGATGAGCAGCTTCGCTTCATCCAGATGATTCAGAAGAAGAAGCTGCAGGCGAAGCGTGGAGTGTCAAAAGGAATGGATGAGTCTGAAGCCCTTCCACTGCAGTGGAATGTGGAGGCGATCTTTGAGGACAATGGCCAGCTGCGCGCGGACTGGCGGGATACGTACTGGAGTTTCATACACTCTGGCTGCGACCGTAGCGCACTCTGTCACGAGTATGTGCGCGGCCTCCAGTGGATTCTAGATTACTACACAGGGCGCCCGATTGATCAGCAGTGGTTGTTCCCTGCGTGGATTCCGCCGCTGTGGGGCGACTTTGCAGGGGTTGAGATCGGGCGAAGCTTGGAGATCGAAGCCTGCGGAGCAGCCCCGATCCAGCCACAAGAACAGCTTGCAATGGTCTTGCCGGTGGAAAGTTGGGGTCTGATCCGTGATCGCCGGCTGCGGTCTGCGCCTCGGGTAGCGCCGCAGTTCTGGCCACGCCAGTTCGGATTCTTCTCCTTCGGTCGCACATGGCTCTGGCAGTGCGAGGCACGGGTGCCAGTGCTCATGGTGGAGAGGTTACGTGCCTGCGTCGCAGACAAAGTCTAGATTTTGACCTTGCCCTGGTAGTAATGGGGAGCGGTATCAGTGTCCCGCAAGCTCACGCTCGTATTTATCAAAACCTGCTAGCCATCCAAGCGCCGGCGACACGCGCTCAAATGATTCAGACAATGCTTGCATCCCCCGAGCATGTAGCAACAATGAAGGCAACCGGTGTGTATGGTCATCTCTTACACTACACCCAAAGCGTCGGTCGAGGGGAGGTGGCGCCGAAGTTGCCGGGCGAGGCACAGAAGCCTTCCGCAAAACCCAACACCAACACCACACTCACCGTCTCACAGACGCAGGTAGGCACAGGTGCCGACAAAGCAATGAACTACTTCTCCGCCTGTCTGCGCATCCTAGGACTGGAAGAGGAGGTGGCTCTGACGGACGAACTCCTGAAGGCTGCATATAAGACATCTGCGAAACGGGCTCATCCTGACAAGGGCGGCTCTGAAAAGGAGTTCGAAGCCGTCACGAAGGCCTATGCCTACCTCGGCGAGATTCTGCGCCGAATCAACGGCGGTCGGACAACGGCGAGCAAGGTCGAGGCACCCGCTGCACTCGCCGCTGGTCGTGAGGCGACAGCCTTCAAGCACGTAGAGCCGGTTCGACTCAATCCGAAGAATCTGGATCTCAATTCATTCAATAAGCTGTTTGAAGAGACTCGTCTCCCTGACCCGGAAGAAACGGGGTATGGAGATTGGCTAAAAGGAGGGGAGGCAGCAGGATCCGGAGCAAA
>Ga0214162_1000234_pt1 | contig 13726 bp, 13 predicted proteins | sample LakMenepilimnion_3_FD_153000 | JGI IMG/M metagenome (GOLD analysis project Ga0214162, IMG submission 153000) | Freshwater microbial communities from Lake Mendota, WI - Practice 20APR2010 epilimnion v5 | ecosystem: Environmental > Aquatic > Freshwater > Lake > Epilimnion/Euphotic zone | place...
TGTTATTTCAAATTAGTCCAATAAAAATTGGACAAAATGAAATATACTGCTGCATTATACCATACCGATTGGACTAATTAATAATTATAATTGGTATAAAAAAATCAGGACATCAACTAAACTGATGTTTTATTGAATGGGCAATAGCCGTAAAAATAAAAAAACCATAAAAGCTTTTTTTAAGCTTATTATGGTTTTTAGTGAAACCTTTCGTCCCTGTGGTTATTGGGGAACTCGGCAACCTCTCGGCTGTCAGTAACATCTATATTTTAAGAAAGCCTTATTTTACTCGGGTTGTTGTTTTTAAGCATTTTGCCAGCTATTAAGTACACCCAAGAAAGCTTAGCTAAATTATGCAGTTCTTACATTTGCCATGTCACTATCTAATTGAATATTTTTAAATATTTCTTGAAAGCATAAATCTTACCTCTTTTTCCACCTGTTACTTCTTCAAGTATTTCTAACTTCTCTAAATCGGCTATTAAACTGTAACCTGTCCGTTGAGAAACCCCTGTAATTTCAAGAACTTTATTAACGTCTATTATTGGTTTTTTTAATAAATAATGCAGAATCTTTTGAGCATTATTTGACCTTGAGCCTAGTGTTTGTATTTGTGATTCGGAATTGCTTTTTAATTTTAAAATTTCATCGAAAGTAGTCACCCCATTTTTAGCAGTTTCGATAACACCAACTAAAAAGAATTTTAACCATTGTTTTAAATCATTATGTGTTCTGGCTCTCGTTAAATTATCATAATACAACGTTTTATTACGTTCAAAAAAATCGGATAAATACAAAATGGGCTGTTTTAATATTTCTTTGTCAACTAAATAAAGTGTAATTAGTAGTCTTCCAACTCTGCCATTACCGTCTAAAAATGGATGAATCGTTTCAAATTGATAATGAATAATTCCTATTTTGATTAAATCAGGTAAAAAGTGTTCTTCGTTATGGGTAAATTTCTCCAAATCACTCATTAATTCTCCAATGCTTGTATGCGTTGGCGGGATAAACACAGCGTCATTTATAGATGCACCACCTATCCAATTTTGACTAGTTCTAAACTCTCCTGGGAGCTTGTGTTCTCCTCTAACTCCTTGTAATAATACTTTGTGTGTTTCTTTTATTAGTCGGCTTGAAAATGGAATTTTATGAAGCATTTCAATTGCTTTTTGCATCGCAGCCAAATAATTTTGTACTTCTTCCCAATCATCACGCTTTTCTGAACTTACATCTTCCTTGTCTAAAAGTGCTTCTTCCATATTGGTTTGGGTCCCTTCAATACGGCTACTCTGCGTGGCTTCTTTTAAAACGTGCATACTTATAAATAAACCAACATCTGGTATGTGCTCGCTATACATGTCTAATCGACCTAAATGTCTATCCGCTTTTGAAAGCAAAGCCAATAATTCCATGTCGTTAAGCAACCATTCTTTATTAATAAATTGGGGTTGAAAGCTTTTATAGTAACCTTGATTGATGTATTGCCCTGATTTGAAATTTTGCATCCTATTTACAATTAAAAAAACATTGTTGTAAAAATAACCATTTATTTGCAATAACAATTATGCTATTGTAAAAAACAGTCGTTTTTTGCAATAAAGAAATTATTGATGCGGAATTTACATCACGATATTTAATAAAAAATCATAGTAAAGCTTATTATTCAGTAGTTTGCAAATGAAATCTGTCTTGCCATTTGAAAGTTATTATTAAAAAGAAAGGAAAAATGGCAAGACTAATAATTCACATATTAGATACAATTTTGTGTAATAGTATACTCAATATCGCCACCCAACGGCCATAAAAAAAGCCTCACATTGCTGTAAGGCTTGGTGTTACTAGTGGAGAATATCGGATTCGAACCGACCACCTCTTGCCTGCCAGTAGAATCCATATTTTTAAAAAGCCATATTTTACTGGGGTTGTTGTTTTTTAAGTAATGCAAAATCGTGCATTTTCGTGCATTTTGCCACCTATTAAGTACACCCAAGAAGTTCTTTAGTTTAAATAGAAAACTAAATTGAATTGTTGTTCAATAGTCTCAATTTCATTAGTTGTGAGTGCTGCGAATTCTTTTTCTTGTGCTCTTTTAGATAGTATTCCGTTATTCTGTTCTAAAAAACGAATTAGTAAGGCAACCATGTTGTCAGGCATTTGGAAATGGTCATCAAGCCACAACTTCATTTCGTCATATTTTTGTAAATAAGCTATTTCTTCTGGAATAGTTTTATGAATTGTAGTATCAACGCATTCAAATAAGAATTCAGCTTGTGGTGTTGCATCAAAATATCGGTAATAATCAATAGTATTGTTCACCACGTTTATATTATTACTTTCTGTTTTCTCCCATTTAATAAAATCTAAAATAGGGTGAGAATAACTTTCTAGCACTTTACGATAATCATCTATTCTTTCTAATATTGTGGCCGATACAGGGAAAATAATTCCTTGCGGACCGTATTTCATTGATGCTAATAAATGATGGATTAGATACCTATGTATTCTCCCATTTCCATCAACAAAAGGGTGAATAAAAACAAACCCAAAAGCAATTTGTGCGGCAGTTAAAACAGGGTGTAAGCCCGAAGATTCCATTCGATTTGCCGTTTTTAAAAGTCCATTCATCAACTGTTCTATATCATCTTGTTTGGCAGAAATATGTTCGGGAATAGGTTCTCCTGTGGTTCTGTCGTGTTCTCCGACAAATCCACCTTCTGTTCTATACCCCATTTTTATAAAACGGCTATTTTCGATTACTATTTGTTGTAAACGATATAATTCTTCTTTACTTAAAGGTTTGCTTCCTGCTTGTCCAATCGCTTTGCCCCATCGTAAGGCTCTATTTTGTGTAGGATTTTCACCCTCTATGCTAAAAGAAGCTTTTGAATCTTTTAATAGCAAAAAGGAAGAAGTTCGTAATAAAATATCTTTACGAAACCCTTTAATTACTGTATTAATGTTCTCTATACTATTCTTGGCAATATAGTTTTCTAATTTTTCCGTTTTAAATAGTAGAGGGCAAAAATCAACGGTGCCTGTCAAATTATTTTTGATACGGTGCCTACTAGAGTTTGTTGAATTTGATGAAGCATATTGTAAATCTTCATCTATCAAATAAACAAAGTTTCCTTTATCTAAATCTAAAATGTCTAATTTTTTTTCAAATAACCATTCATATAGAAACCAAATTTTACGACTATACTGACCACTTGGTTCTATTTGAACCAATTCTTTTTTGGTGTCTTCGGATATAGCTTCAAAAAGTTTTTTGAAGAACAAAAGGTTCACCCCTTCATATTTTAAAGCAAATACTAATTGTTTATATAGCGTATCAGCAGGTTCGTGCCTTGAAGTGAGTACTAACCATTGTTCTGTTGAATATTGTCTGTTTTTTGTACTTATTAAGGCTAGTCGATTTGGCAAAGGAACAGCTAATTTTAATTTTTCTATTATGGCACCATACCCAACTAGAAGTCCTTCTTCAGGAGCTTTTCTACCGTGAAAAATACTTATATTATGTGAAAAAGAATTAATATCCATACTTGAATGTGAAAAATAATTATTCAAAAATAAATGAAAAATACATATTACCAATGAAAAACACTTAAAAAAACAATTTTTTTGTGAAAAATGATTATTTCAATATTCTGAATCACAAACGATATTAACTCTTTTTCGAGAAAGATTAAATGAAATAAGCACAAATACCAGATGAGGAATTTGCATTTACATATTCAATTATGCTGCTCCTCAAAATCGGAGAAGGTGACGTTGGGTAATTATATTGATAAAGTTGGGGCGTGAGAGAACATAATCTACAAGGGTTTTCTTATTTTAGTTAGATTTTAAGTTGTTGTTTTTTAATAAGGTAATTACTTAAAATTGGAATTATCAATTATGGTTTCATAAAAATGAAAACAAATAAGAAACAATAATTAAAATCGTAAAAACTCTTTCTAAATAGATTTGAAGCTTAAAATTTGATTTCCATTTTAAAGTTTGATAAATAATTAAATATGTAATGAATAATAGTCCTAAAGGATTTGAAATTAGACTATTTTTTAGTTCTCCATTATATAAATAATCAAATAAGTTAATTCATTGTTGGATATTAGTATTAACGCTGATTCTAATAAAAACTAATAAATCACGATTAAATAAATATGGTTAAATCCAATAAGCATTTCCAGAGTTCAAATCAAACCACTTCTAGTTGACGATTACAGTTATATTATTAGATTTAGATAAAATTTTCATGTAATTAAATATAAAAAATATATTTTTGAACAAAAGAATAACATGAAAAGAAATTTAATATTAATACTTGTATCAGTATTTTTTTTAACGTCCTGTAAAAGTGAAGATTCAGATACAAAAATAGCTGAAGCAATCAAACACTACTATGATGATTATTATTTTAAACAAAATTTTAAAATTGATTTTGTTGATATTAAAATAATAAAAAAAGATTCTGTGAATCTTGATTCTGTTCATCAAATATTATTGAAAGATAAACTTTTAATTATTTCAAATAAAATATGCACTTCCGTCAATGATTCTAATAAAAATATTTTTAATTACATTAGAGAATCTGGACAAACTAAAGAATATAAGGATTATGCAAATGAATTAAATAAGTCGATTGGTCAAGGAAATGCTGGAAATGGTAATAACATTAATTTCTATTTAAAATATACTTTAACGAATTTAAATAATAATATCAAACAAAATGAAATTCTTGAAAATTATTATATTGTTTTAGATAAAAATTATAATGTGATTACTTCATCAAAAAGTAATTTTAAAGATTTAATTAAACTTGACTTAAAATGGGCAAAGTGATGGAAATAATTTTGTAATTACAATGAATTATTTTAAAGAATTTCATTTCTTTCAACAGACAATAGAACATATAATATCTTAGTTTGGATAACATATTTTTTTAATAAAAAACTACATTTTTACTAAAACACTGAAAGTTTTAAATTCTTGATATAAGTAAAACAAACACGAATTAATTACCTAATAAGTAAAGCTTCATTTTTTACGCTCAAACCCATAAAACCCCACCCAATAAGTACACTTAGACCCCATAAAAAAAGCCTCACATTTCTGTAAGGCTTGGTATTACTGGTGGAGAATATCGGATTCGAACCGACCACCTCTTGCCTGCCAGGCAAGCGCTCTAGCCAAATGAGCTAATCCCCCAATTATGGCGCAAATATAACACATAAATAAAGTAAAATGCAAATTTCAAAAAACAAATTGATTCTTTTCGAGATATCAGTTGCTTTTTTTTATGGCATAAAGCAATTCTGCCATATCCACCACGCCATATCTAGAGGAATAATCGGATACAGCATAAGGTAAAATAAGACTGTTGTTGTGAATAATCGAACCGCAGGAATACACCACGTTAGGCACATATCCTTCTCGTTCATCTTCTCGAGGCGAAAGCAAGGGTTCACTTAATCGTCCTATTTCTTTTGAAGGATCATCGAGATCAAACAATGAAGCACCCAGACAATAGCGCCTCATGGCACCTACGCCGTGGGTTATGACTAACCAGCCTTCTTCTGTCCAAAGTGGGGAGCCACAGTTGCCTATTTGCGTGAATTCCCATGGATAACGAGGTTCCTGGATGCATACCGGATTATTCCATTCCGTTGGCCTATCCGAGTACATCAGATAATTGTTGACGCCGTCAATTCTGGAAAGCATGGCATACTTACCCTTGATTTTCTTGGGAAATATAGCCAGATTTTTATTTTGGGCGCCTTCACCCCGCAAAGGCATTACATGAAACGAATAAAAGTCTTCGGTTGAAATCAGTTTCGGAAGGATGACATGACCGTTATAAGCCGTGTAGGTGGCGAATACTTTTTCGGATTTATCGTCATCCACAAAACGCACAAAACGTGCATCTTCAATGCCACGGCTTTCTGAATCCGATATTGGAAATATAACCCGTTCAGTAATGTCCGAGTCGTGTTTGAATTGAATGTCATAAAAGGAATCCGCCAACCAGGATATTTCTTCAAGTGCACTCTTCTTTTCTATGCTCAATGGCTCCACTTCCATCGCTTTACGGATCGCATTTTTCAACACGAAATATCCAAATTGTTCCGGCAAGTCTTTCAAGATTTCAGCCGAGTAGGTATGTGGAGTGCGCATTTCCTTCAATTTCATCGCAAAACTTTTTTTGTTATACACTGTTTTATGCACAATCTCGGCCTTGTCAATATTATCGCCAATTTTCATTACCTGGAGATCATTGTTACTGTCCAAAATTCCCCTTCTGAAAACGATTGAAGAAATATGGCCTTCTCCCGTCGCCCGAAATGAAATGATGACCCGTTTTTCTCCCTTTTCCAAATTTGATTGGTCAAAATCTTCAACAATAGAAGGGTTAAAAAAGGCAGCAGATTCAATGGCATATTCCATAGTGCAATAAGATCCGATGAGCATTTTCCGTTCCTCTGACAAATCCTCATAGTCAATCTGCATTCCTTCAATTATTCCTCGAATGTTTTCGCAATGCTTATAAAATATGCGGGAAATATTTCGATGGCGTCGGGCAAACTCGCGAAGAGTTTGTTCGAGTGTGTGAATGACTTGCAGTTCATTCAACATCATGATACGGCTTACCATTTCTCGGGTTCGTTGTTCGCCATTCATAAAATATCTGGCAACAACCCTGCTGGAATCAGGAGTAAACACTACATTTTTTCGGGTGACAGGAACTCTCATGGATTTATTTTTAGGGTATAAAAAATCAAGTTATCGGATGCAAAAAAACTGGAATCATTTTGGTAATTTTAAAATTTTTCCCATTTTCAAGGACGAGAAACATCAAAGTATTTGCGTCCAAAGTTCCTATTCAAAAACAGTATTAAAGGTACTAAAAAAGTTTAAAATAGACATGAAAAACCATAACAACCCAAAAAAAACCAAATGCTTTCCTTAATATTTTTAACTTTACATCAAAATCTGTGAAATGACAACTCAAAACCCAATAGGCATACTCCTCACGACAATCGAAAATAAAATCGCAACCCTTGAATTTGGGCATCCTGCGAGCAATTCTTTCCCCGGTGATTTGCTAAACCGATTGACAAACGAACTCGACAATTTAAGCCAAAATCCTGACGTTTCAATTATTGTTTTGAAAAGCAGCGGTCAGGGAGCATTTTGTGCCGGAGCTTCTTTTGAGGAGCTTTTGACAGTTTCAAATTTAGACGAAGCCACGCAATTCTTTTCTGGTTTTGCCAATGTAGTAAATGCGATGCGCCGCTGTTCGAAAATAATCGTGGGGAGAATTCACGGAAGAGCCGTTGGTGGCGGAGTGGGCATCGCCGCCGCTTGTGATTATGCTTTGGCAACCACTGGAAGCGCCATAAAATTATCGGAATTGGGTATCGGAATTGGGCCATTCGTAATAGAACCTGCCGTAACCCGAAAAATAGGAAAAAGTGCCACAACGGAAATGACATTGGAAGCCGAATGGAAAACCGCAGCCTGGGCCAACCAAAAAGGATTGTATGCTAAAATTTTTGAAACATCAGCCGAATTAGATAATGAAATAGAGGCTTTCGCCAATACGCTGGCCAGTTACAATCCGGAAGCTTTAACAGAAATGAAAAAAATACTTTGGGAAGGAACCGAAAACTGGAGCACTTTGCTTTACGAAAGAGCCGAGATTTCGGGAAAACTAGTCCTTTCTGATTTTTCGAGAAAAGCATTAAATCAATTTAAAAAATAAAAAATGATGTGCCTCATCCTGCCATGTTTACAAGTAAATGCTGCCGAAAAAATAAAGAACGCACCCGACAGCAGTTATCAAACCGGCGTCATCATAGGTTCGTTTCTCCCTTTTGTTTTATTGGTTGGCGTAGCCTATTGGATGTATTATCGGGCGAAAAAAGCAGACAGAAAGGAGTAGATTCACTAAATTTGCACACAAATAAAACAAAATGAGCAAAATCAGGATTACAAAACAGTTTGGTTTCGAAACCGGTCATGCCCTTTACGGCTATGATGGCAAGTGTAAAAACGTGCATGGTCACAGCTATAAATTGTCGGTTACCGTAATTGGAACACCTATAAATGATCGGAATAACGTAAAATATGGGATGGTGATTGATTTTACTGATTTGAAAAAAATCGTGAAAGAGGAAATCGTCGACCAGTTTGATCACGCCACAGTTTTCAATGAAACTACGCCACATCTAGAATTGGCAAAAGAATTAGAATCACGCGGACATCACGTAATTTTGGTTGATTATCAACCTACCAGCGAAAATATGGTAGTCGATTTTTCTAAACGAATCATAAGCAGGCTGCCTGAAAACATTGCTCTTTTTTCCTTGAAACTGCAAGAAACGGAGTCTTCATTTGCAGAATGGTTTGCCAGTGATAATTTGTAATTCAAAATCCCTACTTTAGCTTTATGCAAATCACTCCCAACAAAAATATATATTTCGCATCTGACCAGCATTTTGGCGCGCCAACTCCCGAATTGAGTTTTCCAAGAGAACAAAAATTCGTCGCTTGGCTCGACGAAGTAAAAGGAGATGCCGAAGCAATTTTTCTGTTGGGTGATTTATTCGATTTCTGGTTCGAATACAAAGCCGTTGTTCCTAAAGGTTTTGTGCGAGTTTTGGGAAAACTAGCCGAAATTCGCGACAGCGGAATTCCTATTTATTTCTTCGTGGGCAACCACGATTTATGGATGGACGATTATTTCCAGAAAGAACTGAATATTCCCATTTATCGGGACAATCAAGAATATACTTTCAACGATAAAACCTTCCTTATTGGTCACGGAGACGGAAAAGGTCCCGGTGACATAGGGTATAAACGAATGAAAAAAGTGTTCACGAATCCGCTTTCAAAATGGCTCTTCAGATGGCTTCATCCTGACATTGGCGTGCGATTGGGACATTATCTTTCCGTTAAAAACAAACTGATTTCAGGCGATGAAGACGTCAAATTCCTTGGCGAAGAAAAGGAATGGTTGATTTTGTATTCCAAAAGAAAATTGGAAACTAAACATTACCATTACCTCGTTTTTGGTCACCGTCATTTGCCCATGAAAGTCCCTGTTGGCGAAAACTCCGAATACATCAATCTGGGCGACTGGATTAGTTATTTTACCTATGGCGTTTTTGATGGCGAAACTTTTGAAGTAAAGAAATTTGAGTAATTCAAAATAAACGATGGCTTCAGGCGAAAATAAATTAGACAATCCTATTTGGTATTCCTTATCTGAAACGCATAAGAATATTGGCATTGATTACGGGACAGTAAAATTCTACAATCCTGATTATTGTCCTTTTGGCGGTTTTATAGCAATCAACAATACAGCAAATGCAATTACAGAATATGCCAAATTATGTGGTAATTTTTTCGTTTTCGGTGAAAAACCAGACATTCCAGAAAACCTAATATTGAAGAATGAATTAGTCTGTCTGCAAATGATTATTTATGATAAAATAAATTATAACATTGAGGACGAAATTGTGTTATTGCAAGAAAAACATTTGGAAGCACTTCTGGGATTGGTTAAACTAGTTTATCCTGAATATTTCAAAAGAGAAACGGCTTCGTTGGGTAATTATTACGGAATCTTTAAAGACAATCAACTTGTGGCAATAACCGGTGAACGATTAAGAATAGATGGCTTTGTCGAAGTAAGCGCCGTAATTACTCATCCAGACCATATTGGAAAAGGATACGCAAAACAATTAATAACTCACGCTGTTAGAACAATAATTGACACTAAAAACACTCCTTTTTTACACGTTTCCGAAGCTAATTTCGGGGCTGTCAAATTATATGAAACCTTAGGCTTTAGGACAAGACGAAAAATAAGTCTTTGGAATATAACCCAGAATGAACAAGAAAACGACCTACATTAGTTGTGATTATTGGCTATTTTTTTAGCATTAAAATTATTTTCATTACATAGATTGTAACCCAATAAACTCCAACAGCAACAGGAATGGCAGTAAAAAACCATCCGCCCAATCCACACAGCAATTCAAAAGAAAGACGGCCCAAGGTCTTGAAAAAGCTGTTTTGAAAGGAATTAACAATTTCTGCCACCGTATAATGATTTGGAGGGACTGAAAAAATAAATTCCCCGATTCGTATAAAAGGAATAATCATCAAAATTTGAACTGGCCACATCAAATAACTGAGTGCAATCATTACAGGTAGATTTAATTTCCATTTTAAAGACACCGTTGTAATCATAAAAGTGCTCACTCCAAGAACCGGAATTATGGCAATTAATCCAGACACAATAATACTCTGAGTCAATTCCTTTGGCGTTAAGCCTTGCATAAAAAACGCGGTAATTTTATCTTTTAACGTCGTTATTCTCGATTTCATTTTTTGCATTCTAATTTACCCCCCACTTTTTGTTTATAGAAAAAGCGCCCATTATTCCTGATTTTCGTGTTCTTCCAAGTCTTTTTGCAAGTCCAGTTTTCTAAATGTTGGTGATTGTATTCCCGTAAAAAGTACGATCAAAAGTGTCATGCTTCCGCCAAAAACAACTGCAGAAACCGTTCCCATCAGCTTTGCGGTCAATCCGCTTTCGAAAGCGCCCAACTCATTGGAAGAACCCACAAATATGGAGTTTACTGCCGCAACTCGCCCCCGCATGGAATCCGGTGTTTTAAGTTGCAATATCGTTTGGCGTATCACCACCGAAAAACCATCGGCAACGCCACTCATAAACAAAGCCAACACGGATATCCAAAAAATAGTTGAAATTCCAAAAACGATAATACAAATTCCAAAGGCGAAAATAGCCGCTAATAATTTGATTCCTGCATTTCTATAAAAAGGAAGATGGGCCGAAACAAACATTGTCAACAAAGCACCAACAGCAGGTGCCGCTCTTAAAACACCAAAACCTTCTGGCCCCACTTTTAAAATATCTTGAGCAAAAATGGGCAAAAGTGCCACCGCTCCACCAAAAAGAACCGCAACCATATCTAACGTTAAAGCCCCCAAAATAGTTTTATTGTTGTACACAAATTTCACGCCTTCCTTCAAACTTTGCATAATGGGTTCTCCAATTTTTGGATTTAAAATCGGTTTTGTTTCTATTTGAGATAAAGCAATTAATGACAAAAGCGAGCATACAATAATGAAACCCATTGACCAATTAACACCTATCCAAGTAATGGAAAAACCCGCCACCGCAGGCCCAACAACTGAAGCTATTTGCCAAACCGAACTGCTCCAGGTAGCTGCATTGGGATAGGCTTTTTTGGGCACAATCAAGGAAAGAAGCGAAAAAATAGTTGGCCCCAAAAACGCGCGAACCAATCCTCCTAAAAAGACAAAGAAATAAATACTATATAGAATTTTGTTTGTCGAAAGATTGCTTGTAATAGGTGGCCAAGTCAACAAAAAAAGGCCAAAACTGATTGCCAAAAAAGCCAAAATACATTTTAAAAGCAACCCTTTCTTTTCCTTTTGGTCAACAATGTGTCCCGCAAACAATGCCATTCCGATTGCCGGAATCACCTCCATTAATCCAATAATGCCTAGCGAAAGGGGGTTTTTAGTCAAACTATACACTTCCCATTCTATGATAATAAATTGCATCGACCAAGCAAAAACCATGGCAAATCGCAACAACAAAAACATATTAAATTCTTTATATCGCAAGGCGGCGTAAGGATCTTTTTTCTTCATACTCGTAACTCTCTATTTAATATCTTTCAACCGCAATTGAACGGAAGTTTTGCCATTCCATTCGTTTTCGTCAATACAATAGACCGCTTCAAACGGTTTTTTATAAGTCGTCAATTCCATTTTATTGCCCAATCCAAAACCTATCGCAGCCATTCCTTCAGAATTATTTTGGCGTACAAAAAGTTTTAAATGTTCTTCATCAGCTCCTAATCTTTGGGCATAGCCGGTGTCTTTCACCTTTTTTGTCAAGAAAACAGGCATCATGTTTTGTGGCCCAAAAGGTTCGAATTGTTGGAGAATCCGCATCAATTTGGGAGTGATATCCGAGAAGTTTATCTCCGCATCAATCGAAATTTCCGGAATCAACATATCGGGATGGATGGTTTCTTCGACCACTTTTTCGAAAGCATCCTTGAATTTTTTATAATTTTCTTCTAATAAAGTCATTCCTGCGGCATACATGTGTCCGCCAAATTGCTCCAAATGTTCCGAACAGGCTTCCAAGGCATTATACACGTCAAATCCTTTTACGGATCGTGCCGAAGCTGCATATTTATCACCGCTTTTGGTAAAAACCAATGTCGGTCTGTAATAGGTTTCTATCAATCTCGAAGCCACAATTCCAATTACGCCTTTGTGCCAGTCTTCCTGAAAAACTACCGTTGTGAAGCGTTCTTTTTCTTTATTTTTTATAATTTGCTCTAGCGCTTCTCTGGTAATTTGCTTGTCCAAATCTTTCCTCTCAGCATTATACGCCTCGATTTCCGAGGCAAATTGCTGGGCTTGTTCAAAATCAAATTCCGTCAACAATTCTACCGCATGATTGCCGTGTTTGATTCGTCCAGCGGCATTGATTCGGGGTGCAATGATAAAAACAACATCAGTAATATCTAGAGTCTTCTTTTTTATTTGATGTGTCAACGCTTTAAATCCAGGTCTCGGATTGGAGTTGATGACCTGCAAACCAAAATACGCCAAAATCCTATTTTCGCCCGTCATCGGAACAATATCGGCTGCGATTGCCGTCGCAACCAAATCCAAATAGGAAGTCAAATCTTCAATAGTTTGATTTCGGTTTTCACCCAATGCCTGAATCAATTTAAACCCAATGCCACAACCGCACAATTCGTCATAAGGATACCCGCAATCCTCGCGTTTTGGATCCAAAATCGCCACGGCTTCAGGCAACGAATTACCCGGTCGGTGGTGGTCACAAATGATAAAATCGATATTTCGCTCCTTGGCGTAGACCACGTGATCAATGGATTTTATGCCGCAATCCAAGGCAATAATCAGCGAAAAACCATTGTCGTCGGCATAATCAATTCCTTTGAAAGAAATGCCATAACCTTCGTCATAACGATCTGGAATATAAGTGGCCACATTGGGGTAATACGTTTTCAAATAAGATGAAACCAAGGAAACTGCTGTTGTTCCGTCCACGTCATAATCGCCAAAAACAAGAATGTTTTCCTTATTTTTAATCGCCAATTCGATGCGTTCGACTGCTTTGTCCATATCTTTCATCAAATACGGATTGTGCAAATCGGCCAAAGTGGGACGGAAAAATTGTCTGGCATCTTCGAAAGTTTCAATGCCTCGCTGTACAAGCAATGTTGCCACAAATTCCTCCACATTCAAAGCGGCTGCCAACTGTTTTATTTTTTCTTCTGAAGGTTTTGGTTTTATAGTCCAGCGCATAATTAATTGGGAATTGAGAATTACGAATTACGATTGGTGTGTTTGACAAATTTAGTGTAATACCGCTTGTTATTTCAAATTAGTCCAACAAAAATTGGACAAAATGAAATATACTGCTGCATTATACCATACTGATTGGACTAATTAATAATTATAATTGGTATAAAATAGGGTCAAAAATAAAACCAAGAAGATTAAATGGTATTATACCAAAAAGCCACCACGTAAACGTGATGGCTTTTGTATCCCTATTTTAAGATCTTTAAAGTGACTTTGGAAATAAAATTCTATAATTTTCAAGGCTTAC
>Ga0214162_1000235_pt1 | contig 13725 bp, 3 predicted proteins | sample LakMenepilimnion_3_FD_153000 | JGI IMG/M metagenome (GOLD analysis project Ga0214162, IMG submission 153000) | Freshwater microbial communities from Lake Mendota, WI - Practice 20APR2010 epilimnion v5 | ecosystem: Environmental > Aquatic > Freshwater > Lake > Epilimnion/Euphotic zone | place...
CGAACCGGGAGAGTACTTCTCAAACGAGTTTCAAAAGCTGAAACCTTTGCCGTACAAGTTTTACAAATGCTGACACAGAGTAACCACAAGCAAACATTTAGATTCGTCCCTACAACATCAGTTCCAGTAGACCCGAAGCGGGTTGAAGCTATTCTCAAGCAAGAATGGGAACTATTTACTAAAAATACTGGGAAGAGCGCTGAAGAAAGCCGCCGTTCATTTAAAGCCCTGCCATTAGGTGTTACATCTAGCTTCCAGCACTGGGATCCATACCCAATCTCAATTGTCTCTGCCAAGGGCGCATATATGACCGATGTCGATGGCCGCCAGCTCCTAGATCTATCTATGGGCTTTGGTGCGATGTTTGCAGGACACCTCAACCCAACTGTTATTGAAGAGATTCAAACTTCTTTAAAAACAGGAATGCTCTTTGTTACACCATCACCAACTTCAACTGATGCCGCTGAAATGATTTGTAAGCGATTCAAGATTGATCAAGTTCGCTTTACTAATAGCGGAACTGAATCAACAATGTATGCAGTTCGTGTTGCACGTTCTGCGACGGATAAAATGGGAATTCTTAAGGTTGAAGGTGGTTACCACGGTAGCTACGATCCTTTTGTTGTTTCAGCCAAACCGCCCCTAGACAAGGCTGGTGATCCTGAAGAACCAACACCGGTGATGGATTCCAACTTAGTTCCAGGTGACATTTATGTTGTCCCTTACAACAATGTTCCTGCACTTGAAGCAATGTTTGAGAAGAACGCTTCTAAGATTGCCTGCTACATCGTTGAGCCAGTTCTAGAAAACCTTGCAATTGTTTTGCCAGATGCTGGTTATCTAGAGCGCGTGCGCGAGTTGTGCGATGAATACAACGTTGTTCTAATCTTTGATGAAGTGAAAACTGGTCTAACAGCTGGTGCTCACGGTGCATCTGTTCGACTTGGTGTAGAGCCAGATCTCATCACTCTTGCAAAATCAATCGGTGGCGGAGTTCCGTTAGCCGCTTTTGGTGGCAAGAAGAAGTACATGGATTTTGTTACAAACGGCAAAATGGCGCACTTTGGAACATTCAACGGTAATCCCCTTGCAATGGCTGGTGTTCGCGCAATTGATCGCCTTTGCACAGATGAAGCACTTGCTGCTGCTGAAACCCTTAATCAGCAAGCACTAGATCGCATCAGCGAAATCATTGATGAGTATCAGTTGCCTGCACATACAGTTGGGTTTGGCGTAAAGGGCTGTGTTACTTGGTCTACGACACCAGTGCGCAACTATCGTGACTACAAAGCAACAGACTTTGGTATTGCTGAAGCACATTGGTTGTTCGCGCTAAACCGCGGAATCATCACTCCTCCAGGACTAGATGAACAATGGTTGATCTCATTGGCACATGGCCAAACAGAGATTGACTTACTTGTCGAAGATTTCCGCGAATTTGCAAAGGCTCTTCGCGCATAACTTAGTGGAAAGACAAAAATGACAATGGAGTCAGCACTCGATACCGCTAGAGAACAACTGCAGCGTGCTGTAGATCTTCTCGGCCTTTCAGAAAATGATTGGCAGACCCTTTCAACGCCGCGGCGAATTCTTGAAGTCGCAGTTCCTTTGCGTCGCGATAATGGCGACGTTGAAATGTATAAAGGTTTTAGAGTCCAATACTCAACAACTCGTGGGCCATCAAAGGGTGGTGTTCGCTTTCACCCATCTATAGATATGGATGAAACAGTTGCCCTAGCCATGTTGATGACCTGGAAATGCGCGCTCACAAATCTTCCATACGGCGGTGCTAAAGGTGGAATCGCTATAGATCCAAAAGATCTTTCAGAGAGAGAAAACGAGCGATTAACAAGACGATACACCTCTGAAATTCTTCCAATCATTGGACCTGAACGAGACATTCCAGCACCAGATGTTGGAACTGATGAACGCAACATGGCATGGATGATGGACACATATTCTGTAAACGCCGGTTATTCGGTTCCTGGTGTTGTTACGGGCAAGCCAATTGTGCTTGGAGGTTCATTGGGGCGCACCTCTGCAACTGGTGATGGCGTTGTTATCTCTACTATCGAAGCGCTAAAAGCGCGAGGCATAAATCCCTTGGGCGCAACCGTTGCGGTGCAAGGTTTTGGAAAAGTTGGCTACTGGACCGCTATCGGTCTTGAAAATCTTGGCTTGAAAGTAGTCGCAGTCAGTGATGTAAATGGAGCAGTTACAGGATTTAGTAGCGTCGCAGAATTATGGAAGTTTTTCACAGACCATGGCAATCTGAATATGCCAGGCACAGATGCAATGACACAAGATGAGCTACTTCATCTAGAAGTTGATGTCTTGATCCCTGCAGCTCTTTCTGATGCAATCACGGAAAAAACTGCACTGGGCATTAAGGCGAAAATTGTTGTTGAGGGTGCAAATGCCCCAACCACTCCGGCCGGCGACAGAATCCTTATTGATAAAGGAATCTTGACCGTTCCTGACATTCTCGCAAATTCAGGTGGTGTGATTGTTTCTTACTTCGAGTGGGTCCAAGATAAGCAGAACTACTTCTGGTCGGCTGAAGAAGTTAAATCAAACCTGAATGAAATCATGATGAGATCATTCAAAGAGGTTGAAAACACTGCAACAACTAAAAAGGTTTCATGGCGCGAAGCCGCTCATATGATCGGTGTGGGCCGTGTTGCCGAGGCTCACAAACTGCGCGGTTTATACCCTTAAGCCACGACATCGATCATGGCGCGAACAGCCAAAACCATTTGATCTAACGGCATTGTTGGTAACCCTGGAAACTCTGCTGCTTGCGAATCCATTAAAGGAACATGCACAAACCCGCTACGAACATCACTTCCAGCAAACTTATTCTGTGCAACATAGAAAACATGATTACACAAAAAGGCACCCGCACTGAGTGAAACAGCAGCTGGTATCCCCTGCGCTTTAATCGCCGCAACAATGTCATTTACTGGAAGCGTTGAAAAGTAGGCGTCTGGGCCATCTTCAAGGATCTTCACATCATTTCTTAAAACACCTTGATTATCTGCAAGACGTGCATCATCTAGATTAATTGCGATGCGCTCAGGTGTTATCGCTGTTCGACCCTCGGCTTGACCTAAGCAAATAACGACATCTGGTTTATGTTCTTCAATTAATGACAATAATCGCTCGGCAGATTGCGCATATGCCACAGGCAAGATCGCGGTAACAATGTTGTCACCACTTATCTGCCTAACAATCTCACCTGATGGGTTTGAGGTTGCGTTACCAAATGGCTCAAAACCAGTGAGTAACACTTTTCTCATGCCCTAAGTATTACCCAACCAACCATCCTGCGATATCAACGCCCATAACAACCAAAGCCATAAGTATGTAGATCACAACTCCGCCAGCGCGATAGAGCTTGCGACCATTATCTGTGGTCTTCCAATCAGTCTCAGGCTCATCAGAAATTGCATCCAAATAGTGAAGTATGAATCCTGGCAATGCCATTACGACAAAGCTCCACTTCAAAAAGGCCTCTGGACTACTAAAAGCGCCTTCGATCAGGTTGGCAGCAAGTGCCATCACAAAGATCATGACGACGGTCTTGAAAACGCCTTTTGGTAGGTAAATCTTCTTTTTAGGAAGGTTATCTTCAAGACTTAAAGATGTAATCTGTGGAATCGCAAACAACAAAGTTCCCAAAACTAAGTTCAGAGTTGAACCAACAAAAGGTGCTGCCATGATGAAGAAGACAGCAACCTTAAATACTAAAGATCGGACCTTTTGGCTTTGTGTTGGCTTATTGATTTCAACATGTAGTGTGCGAAGACGCATTGGATAATGCTCAACAGCAATATCTTCTAATCCAACACGAATAACCAGCAGCACAACTGCAATCCATGCAAGCTCTGAGCCGTAATTAGTAATTGGCAATTCTAGGCGTGCTAAACCATTCATGGCAGCAACCATCTTTGTGATCACCCAGAATGTCAGCAGAGTTCCCAGTGCATAATCTGTGATGCGCTCCCACTTATCATCTTCATTTCTCACCAATCGGCGGAAAGGACGGAAGGCGCTTGCAAGAAGCGCAGGCGCAAAGAATAAAACCATCACACCGATTGCAGTTAAAAGCTCAGGTCGATTTGTAATGTTGCCAGTGATAAGTGCTGCAAGGAAGAAAACAGCGCCTGCAATAAAACCTGCAAAGGCATCATAAATTGCAACGGCCATGATCAAGGCAACAATGGTCCATGCTGGGGGAAGTGCCTGTCCGCCTGTGTTAATCGCAGCAACGATTCCTAAAATGAAACCAATAGGCAGCAATAGAGCAGCCCATGATCCAAGAATCGCTCTGATGGTGTTGCCATCTTGGACTGTGCGAGTCAGTAGTGGCGAGAAACGATTAAAGCGCTGTGCAAGAGAGATAAATGCAAAATCTGTATTGTCTGTAAACCTGTTGTCCCAAGTTTGAGAAAGATCTCCCCTGCCTGGCTCATCCTTGAGTAGCTTTAAAGCACCTGAAGAGACAGATTGTAAAGACTCTTGTTCCTGCTCTTCATCACTTTGTCTTTCATTCCGCTTAACTGAAGTCAAAGCTGCAAGGGCTGCAAAAGCAGCCAACTGAAGGCCTTTTGTGGTCTCAGAATCCTTTAAGGGATCATATGGCTTTAAGTCAGTCTTAACTTCCTCAACAGGTTCAACGACGTCGCCTTCTTCGTCAACTTTTAGATTTGGGCAGTTGTTATCCCATTGCACAACACCATTTTCATCTTTACAAAATTCAATCTCTTTTTGACTCACAGTTCCGTTGTCATCGTAAACTTCAATCGTGATTGAGTGAAACCCAGGTGGGACATCATCTGGAATCTCAATGTTTAAATCTTCTGCTTCAGATTGAGTGATCCGATCAATTACAACCTTTTTTTCAGCTGCCAGGCTTGGCAAAACTGAAAGATTGAGCAAGATAATTGCTACAAGAAGTATCTTCTTCAATTACTTACCCTTCACATTTATAGTTACTTTGATCTTTTGGCCAGGCTTTAATCCACTAATTGTTGCTGTCGCGGAGTTTTTTGACGGAGGTGGAGTTGCCCCGGTAGTTGGTTTTGTAGTTGGTTTTGTAGTTGGTTTTGTAGTTGGTTTTGTAGTTGGCGAAGCCTTAGATGGAACTTTGGCGGCTGCAGCCTTTGCAGCGGCCGCAACTTTTGCTGCTACCTCAGCTGAAGCAGCACTCTTTGTAGCTTCAGCACTCTTTGTAGCTGACTCTGTTTTAATCGAAACAGCTTCATCTGCTTGGGTCTGCGCTTCCTTTGTTGCTTCTTCTGCAGTTTCAGTTGCAGCTTCTTGAGCCGCAACAGCTTCATCTGCTTGGGTCGATGTAGTCTCAACAGAACTTTCTGCTTCTTCCACTTTTGAAGTTACTTCGTCAATCTTCTTTTGAATCTCAACACGTGTAGCTTCATCTGTGGCCTTTGCCGCTTGTTCGGCAAGAGCTGCTTTCTCCGCTAGTGCTTTTGCTAAATCCTGTGCCGCCTTTGTTGCAGCGGCGATCGCCGCAACCTTTTCGGCTGTGGCCTTGGCGGCTGCATCTGCGGCAATTTTCGCAAGAGCTGCTGCATCCGCGGCCTGCTTTTGTTCAGTGGCAATGCGCGCGGCGGTTTCCACGGCTATTTTTTGAGCAGCCGCAGCAGTTGCTTTGGCTTCTGTAGCTTTATTGGCGGCCGCTGCTGCAGCCGCGTTTGCAGCTGCCTTTGCAGCTGCGGCAATTGCATCTGCTTGAGCGGAAGCTTGAGCTGCCGCAGTTTTTGAATTCAACGAATTAATTGCAATGTCAACTTGTTTTGATGCGTTTGCAGCCGCTGCTTTCGCTTTTGCCGCTTCAGTTGCCGCTGCTGCTGCAGCCTTTACTGCTGTTGCAGCTGCAGTAGCAGCATCCTTTGCACTCTTAGTTGCTGCTGCTTTTGCGGCAGCCGATGATGTCGAATTCCTAACTGCTGCTGCTGCATCCGCGGCTGCTTTTGCTGCTGCTGCAATCGCTGCTTTTGCTGCTGCTGCATCCGCGGCTGCTTTTGTTGCTTGAGCATCCGCAATGGCTTGGGCAGATGCTGCAGCTGATGCTCTATCAACTGCTGCTTGCGCCGCTGTTTGTGCCGCCGCAGCATCCGCTGTTGCTTTTGTACTTGCCGCAATGGCTGCTGCATCTGAAATCTTCTTGGCAGCAGCTGCTGTATCAGCGGCGGCTTTTTCTGCAGCTGCTTTCGCGATGGCATCTGCCGCAATTTTATCTGCCGCTGCTCTATCTGCAGCAACTTGTGCAGCAAGTGCGGCGGCATTTGCTGCCACACACGCCGCATCACAAGTAGGTGCAATAACTTGAGCAGAAACATTCAGTGTCACGACTATCTCTTTGAAAACTCCGTTTGCATCCGTTACGCGTACCGTGAAGGTGTATGTCCCAGCAGTGGTTGGTGTTCCGCTGATTTGTCCAGTAGCAGGATCCAATGAAACTCCTGCTGGCAATGTTCCACTTGATACTGAGTATGTAAATGTTCCAACACCGCCAGCTGCAGCCAAGCTCAAAACATAGGCGGTCCCAGTTGTTGCCGCTGGCACGGGTGTAGGAGCGCTAAAAGCTATCTCTGGGTTTATTACAAGGGTTGGGTTGGATGTTTCGGTTATTGACCCAACACGGTTGGTCGCTGTTGCATCAACAACAATATAAAGCCCGAGTTCAGAAATAGTTGGTGTGTATGTTGCAGATGTTGCTCCTGAGATATCGGTACAAGAGCCAAGGTCAGCCGGATCCACACAGCTCTTCCATTGATAAGTAACTGTAGGTGTCGGTGATCCGCTAAATGTGACGTTTGAAGTTAAGGTCGATCCGACATATGGATTACCAGTTGGTTGTCCTGGGTTAGCCAAGGTAGGGGCACTAGATAAAACAGGGGTTCCTGCAGGTGATGCAGTTGAGGCTAGTGAATCTCCGTTTTTATTTGTTGCCTTCACTGTGAAGGTATAAGAAGTGCCATTTGTTAAACCCGTGACGTTACAAGATGTGGCCGGCGCATTAACTGTGCATGTGATGCTTCCTGGGCTTGAAGTAACTGTGTAACTCAAGACAGCAGCTCCTCCGGTATTGGTTGGAGCAAGGAAAGAAACAGTTGCTTGCTCATCACCCATTGCGGCTGTCACACCTGTTGGTACATTTGGAATAGTTGATGGTGTAACCGCTGTAGATGCTAATGATTCAGATGAGGTTCCTATTGCATTCGTTGCTGTTACTTTGAATGTGTAAGGGGTTCCGTTTGTTAAACCTGTTACCTCACAAGTTGTTGCTGGAGCAACTGCAGTACATGTTCCTGCAACGTTGTTATTAGCATCATATGCGGTGACGGCGTAATCAGTGATTGCAGATCCATTGATGTTAGCGGGTGCACCCCATGTAACAGCTACCGAAGCATTTGCTGCAAGTGCTGTTACTGAAAGCGGCACTGATGGCACAGCATTTATCGCTGAGGCGGTAGAGGCGGTAGAGGCTGCCGAAGTTCCTATAACACTTGTGGCTGTTACTTTAAATGTGTAGTTCGAGCCTGCAACTAAGTTGGCTGAGACATCGCATGAAGTCAGTGGCACGACTGCGCTACAAGTAGCGCCACTTACTGCATTTCCGTCGGCATCGTAGGCCTGAACTTGATAGGAGGTAACTGGAGATCCATTTGAAATTGCTTCAGTCCAGGAGACAGTTACTTTCCCTGTGCCTGGGGTAACTTCAACACCAGTTGGTGCACTTGGAGCTGTTGCAGGCGTAACTGCGCTAGATGAAATCGAAGGTGTCGATGCAGTGGTTGAACCTGCACCATAAACAGTCGAATTAGTTACAACCTTGAATGTGTAGGAAGATCCATTTGTAAGTCCAGTAACAGTGCAAGGACTGGTGGAGCTTGTACAGGTGGCACCTGAGACAGCGTTTCCATTACTGTCATATGCCTGCACTGTGTAACTTGCAATAGTAGAACCATTTGCCACCGCACCACTAAATGCAACAGATGCTTGGCCATCTTCGGCTGTGGCCGTGATTGTTGTTGGCGCACTTGCTGCAGTTTGTGGAATTACAGATGTAGTTGCAGATGATGCAACTGAATTCCCAATCTCATTTGTTGCAATCACTGTGAATGTGTAAGCAGTACCGTTAGTTAATCCTGAGATAACACATGATGTCGCATTTGCCGCCGCGGTACATGTGAATCCACCAGGTGATGAAGTAACGGTGAAACCAGTAAGTGCAACACCTCCGTTATTAAGGGGTCCAGTAAATGAAACTGTGGAAGCACCTGCTGTTGTAACCGCTGCAGATACAGATGTTGGTGCATCAGGAACTGTTGCTGGAATGACCGCACTTGATGCTGCAGATGCAGAGGAGGTGAAGAGTCCGTTGTTTGCAGTTGCTTTAAATGTATACGGTGTTCCGTTTGTTAATCCTGTAACTACACAGCTTGTTGCACTTGAAGAAGCCTGACAAGGAGTACCAACTGCAGTGTTGTTAGCATCGTATGCGGTGATCGTATATGTGGAAATTGCTGGCCCGCCGGTTGCGCTTCCAGTTACGGGCGTGAAAGTCACCGTTGCTTGAGTATTACCACGCACTGCGTTTAGACCCGTTGGTGCATCTGGGGCTCCAGCAGGTGTCACCGATCCTGATGTGGCTGCCGCAGATGTCCCAGTTGAGTTAGAAGCTGTGACACTTAATGTGTATGCCGTGCCATTGGTTAATGGAGAGATTGAACAAGTGGTTGCAGGCGCGGTGACAGTACAAGTTGCACCACCTGGAGAGGCTGTAACCACATAAGAACTTGGTGCGCCACCGGTTGCTGCTGCCGCAACTGTAATCGTTGCGCCACCATCTGTACCAGTGACAGATGAAATTGTTGGGGTTGCAGGTGCAGCAATCTTCCATTGCGCAATTACCGTTTCATTTGCTGAACCCATAGTTGTTGAATAACCAGCGGCGCGCACAGATGTTCCATCGCTCCATCCTTCAAATGTGAAACCGGTGCGACCAAATCCAGTTGCATCATTGTAAGAAATAGCTGCGCCTTGCACCGCTGAGGTTGGGGTTGGTGTCACGCCCGTGGTTGCACCATTGGTGTTATAGAAAACCTTAAAAGTGTTATTTGCATACTGCGCAGTTGCAGTTATTGGAGATGCGTTTGTCCCCAATGTGTAGAAAGCACCTGCAGGGTAGGTAACTCCACCAATAAGCCATCCGGTAAATATTGATCCCGCTAATGAATATCCCGTGCTTGGTGCCAGCTGCACAACTGCACCATGTGAATCGGTTATCGCTGCTGCATTTCCATTTGATCCGGCACCCGCTGCAAAAGTGATTGTGTAACTGTTGGCTGTCCAGCTTGCATAGAAAATGTAATTTGAGTCAGTAAGCCCAGTTTGAATCCCCGCTAATACAGAATCAGAATCAGCAACTAAAGTTCCGCCTTGGTTATTCCAACCATTAAAGGTGAATCCAGATCTAGTTGGAGTGGCATTGAGTGTGATTACTTGGGTGTCTATACAAAGTCCCGCAGTAACGCATTCACCATCAGTCACAAGGTCATTTGCGGCAAGTGATCCACCATTGACGTTGTATCGAACATCAAAGAGGCGAAGCCATTGTGCAGTAACGGTTATTGGCGCTTCAGAGTTAACCCGGTAGGTATCCCCTGCTTTATAGGTGACCCCGTTTATTGCCCAGCCAGCAAATAGATAATTAGTAGATGAAATGGAGGTTGAAACGTCGACTCCAGAACTTAACGTTAAATTAGCTCCATATGCGACCGTTGTATTACTTGGGAAAGCTGTCGTCGTTGTCGCTATTCCTTTGTCATAGGTGACAGCGATGGACTTTGGAGTCCAGATTGCATACACAGTTACGTTATCGGTTGGGGTATATGCAGATGTGCTGACCGTAGTTCCTGCAACATTCTTCCAACCAGCAAATATGTAACCGGTTCTAGATAGTGAAGAACCATCATTTAAAGTTACCCCAGCTGCGCCAGTTGTATAGGTCGCATCAGCAACTGATCCTGTTCCGCCATTTACATTGTATGAAATGGCATAAGAAATACCTGCCCAGATTGCATACAGTGTTCGAGTTTGAGTTGGTGAATAAGGATTAACTACTGCTGCACCGGACGCAGATTCAGACCAGCCAACAAATGTATAACCTGCATAAGTCATTCCTGTTTTATCTGGAAGCGTGATTGGTGTGCTTCCAAAAGTAAATGAGTCCGTGGCACGACTTGGAGATCCTGTTGCTCCATTTGCGTTATATGTAATGACATAAACCTGTGGCGTCCACTTTGCATAAACAGTCAAATTGCTAGCAGCGTTATATGTCGCTGCAGAGCTAGCGATTACATCTGTTGCATGTGCATACAGTGTGCCGGTGCCATTTGATGCCGTGGTCCAGCCACCAAAGTCGTAACCAGTTTTGGACATCGTGCCTTTAGCAACAATTGAATATGAATTACCAAAAGTGAATGAGCCCTGCGACGGCACAGTCCCACCATTTGATCCGTTACCGTTATAAGAAATTGTGTATGTATTTGCACTCCATTGAGCCGTTAAAGTGATCGTCGCCGCTGGTGAATAGCTAGCCCCATCAATACCCACTGAGGCCAAAGATGGGTTATTCCAACCGCTGAATGTGTAACCACCGCGCGTAGGAAGTGGGAGAGTTAAGGGTGAACCTAAGTTGAAGTTTGCTGTCGTAGGGCTGACTGTTCCTCCGTTAGGAGAGTAAGTAACTACAAATGGTGCCGGTGTTGCAGTGACAGTACTTGCAGCACCTGTTGCCGATCCGGTTGCGTTTATTGCCGTTGCTTTGAATTTGTAAGTAGTTCCGTTGGTAAGCCCAGTAACAACGCAACTCAGCGGTGAGGCAGTTGCTAACACCGTACATGTCTTACCAGTAATCGCCGTTGTGCCTGTACTGTCAAAAGCCTGCACAGTAAATGAAGCGGCTGGACCAACAGTTGTGCCACTTGCCGCTACCGGAGTGACTGTTGCCGTGGCTGTTGTGTTGCCAGCGGTCGCCGCAGAAACTGTAGGTGCACCAGGAATTGCTGGTGTCCATAAAGCATAAAGAGTTACATCTGAATAGTAAGTTTGCGAAGTGGCTCCAGCAAAACTGCTGCCAGTTCCATCAGCTGCCGTGTTCCAACCCGCCAATGTAAAACCAGCTCTAGTTCCAGCTGTAGTGGAAAGAGTAAGTGGAGTACCAGCAGTAATTACCGCCGTAGAGTTAGTAGATCCGCCATTAGCGTTATATGTCAACGTGTATGAGTTGGCTGTCCACTTTGCATAAAGAATAATTGAGGCTGTTGGCTTATAGGAAGCACTCTCTAAGTAGTTTGTACCTAGACCAGTTGTTAAAGTGTTCCAACCAGCAAATGTGTAGCCAGTTCTGGTCAATGTCCCCTTTGTAGTCAGGACAAGATTTGCAGCTCCAAATGTGTAGTTCTGAGAGGCGGCAGTCGGAGCACCGTTACCTCCATTTGCGTTATAAGTAACAACATAAACATCTGGGATCCATGATGAGTACAGCTTTACTGGAACTGTAGGTGTGTAGGTGGCACCAAGTACTGTGCCATTTCCACCCGTTCTAGATAAAGACCATCCTGCAAATGTGTGCCCTGCGCGAGTCAAAGTTCCTTTGCCTGGCAATGTAATTGCACCACCAGGTGTTGTTTGCGCAATAAGTTCGTTATTGCCACCAATGACACAGCAGGGATCGTATTCATTAGTCAAGGTCAACTGAATCAAAGTGTTAATTACAAAATTACTCGCTGTTGCAGTGTTCGTATTACCTGCGACATCGCTGGCAACACCTTCCAGAATAGAGAGTATGAGCGTGCCGGGTGTGCCTCCAGCGCCAGTCGTGTTACCAACATTGAATGTGAATTGAGCTGTCGTGGCATTTGTCAACGCGGTTGTTGTAATCGCCCAACCTGTTGATGCGGCAGCTTTGGTGATCTCTGATATTAAAAATCCACTAACACTTTCGCTAAAGGTCACAATTATCTGATTAGTTATTGCCGGGGCTGCTTGAGTTGCTGTTCTATTTCCACCAGAAACTATTTGAGATGAAGTAAGTGTAACTGTTGGACGAGTTGCGTCAATCACAACATTTGCCAACGCAGTCGAAGCAGCTGTTGTTGTTCCACCCAATGTCTGAGTTGCAACGATCGAATATGTGCCATCCGCCATTGTTGGGAAGGTGCAAGAACTTGTTGTAGTAGTAGCTACAAATGTGCAAGTAACCGCTGTGCCTGATGCAGGAGTAGCAGTTAATGTGATTGTTGCGCCAACAGTTAATCCACCGATATTTATTGTTGGTGTGTTGTCATTTGTAATTTTGTCTGTATTTAGAGTTCCCGTATCAGAGGCTGAATCAAGAGTTGGTGTGCCAGTCGCAGCCAGTGCGCCAATAGCGATTGTGCGAGTTAGTACTCCAAATATTGGATCTTCACCTTTGCCACCAAACTCATAAATTGGATTTTCTGTCTGCGTACTTAAATCTGCCCATTTACCGTCTGAAAATCTAATGCCGATATTTGGTTCGTTACTAAGTCCACCCTCGCCGCTTGACCAGAAGGTAAATGGAGCAGCAGAGGGAGCATTTGCAACATATACAAGGGTTGGATGGTTGGGCTTGCTTATACCGATCCAGCCTATGCCTAGTTTTTGAACAATATACAAAGATTCATCAGCATTGTTAGGAATGGTCATGTACCCACACATGCCATTAAATTTGATTCCGCAATTACTTGATGCGGTGGTTGGATCTAGTGCCGCTTGGCGAACAACTGGTGTTGCTCCACGCCAGTAGTAATTACCAGTTGCAGCGTTATAGCGATAATCACCATTGATGCCTGCATACGATGCGGTGATCGTAATCGTGGCACTAACAGCCGTGGCAGCGGCCGTGTACTTTAAAGTTGCGAGCGCTGCATTTATTGCTGCGAGGTTTCCAACAAAAGAAATTGTCCCAGCTGCTGTGTTTAAAGCACTCTGGTATCCAGTTGGAAGAGTTAAATTTGTTGTAGTTGTAATTGCTAAGGTTCCAGATGGCACGGTTGCAATTATTTGAATCTTGTCTGCATATTGCGAAAGAACTAAATCATTTGCATTGTTTGTGTAAACATTGTTGATTACATAAGAAGTGCCAGCAAGCACGCCAATCGGGCTGCTTGTATTTGTATTAAAACTTGGCGTTAGACCGTCTCTACTAGGAGTCCATGCCGCATACAAAGTGGCTGAGACTGACGATGGAAATGCTGAACCAGGTTCAACACTAGTTCCAGAACCGTCTGCCGCTGTGTTCCATCCAGCAAATACATAACCAGTTCGAACTAAGTTTCCGGTGTTGGCTGAGACTGGTGAATCAACTGTTGGTGAATTCCATTGGATTGTGATTAACCCATTTCCACCAGTGTTATCTGCAGCTGTATTTGTGTTTGGCATTCCACCGCGACCTGCGTTGGATGCATAGTTAGGACTTGTTCTATCCGGATAGGCGAAGTTTCCGAAAACTCCATCAGGGCCCTTTACTGCAGCAATAGATGTTGCCAAAGTTGTGTTTAAGTAACCAGAACCACCACCGCCGCCACCGTTGATGCCAGAAGTTGAAGTTTGATAAGCGCCACCACCGCCGCCGAAGTAACCGCCGCCGCCACCGCCGCCGCCTTC